>Ga0209489_108422_pt1 | contig 14079 bp, 8 predicted proteins | sample SiratrowhiteBW_FD_187527 | JGI IMG/M metagenome (GOLD analysis project Ga0209489, IMG submission 187527) | Root nodule microbial communities of legume samples collected from California, USA - Siratro white BW (SPAdes) (version 2) | ecosystem: Host-associated > Plants > Roots > Nodule | place: USA... | reverse complement strand
TCTTTGTGAATCTTTTTAGCACCTCAGAAGTGATGATCCATGCCACAAGTGATTAAGGACTAAGCCAATCACCAACACACAAACCCAACTAAGGACCAAGACCTAAACACCCAACTATCTTCATGTAGGCACAAGGTCTTCACTTGAATAATTCTGGTCCAGGTTGGTTCCAACAGATTCTTCATGAGGCAGTCTTCATCAGCTTCATTATGCTAAGCCTTGGTGCTCACAATATTGACTTCATCAAATCACGTGCTTAGCCTTGGTGCTAACATAGAACATCTTGTGAGTTCAACTCGAACACTCCTTTTGTGCAGGTGTCCTCACTTGATGACCTTTCAAATTAGTAGAAGCCATAGACTCAATGATAGTGATGGCTTCCTCTACTGTCTTGAACAAAACTGATCCACTAAAAGAAGCATTTAAGATCATCTTTGTCTAAGGTTAAATTCCATTGCAAAATGTTTACACTTGCATTTCCACTTCAAACCAGTGATTGAGACATTTTCTCAATAAAGCCTTAAATCTCTCCACTAGTTATCCACAAAGGTCTGAAGACAAGAAATAAACATTCCTCTATTCCTTGACACAAGCTTTCATCTGATATTTTAATCCAAATTCTAATTCTATAATATATTTCCCAATACTTTAAGAATCAATGATCAAGTCACAAATCAACACGATACACAACGCACAACTTTCAACACCGCTCACCAAAAGTATTTCACTCAAGCATTCTAATATCTCATGATGTATTTTTCTCTCATTTATCACTAATTTCCACAATTTAACTTTGATTTTTATTCCAAGAGCCAAAATTTTTTAGAAACAAACAACATCACAAGGACTTTTATTAGATTGTAATTTGGCTGGGCTAAGAAGAAAAATTGATTTTTCTAGATATTTCAAAACACTTCAAGCAAAGAGAGCAGTTAGATCAATCAATAAATTCATAGATTTTTACCCTCTTTTATTTCAATCCAACACCAATTATTAACTTTTTCCCCAAACTTATTTTTTTGAATATTTACCTTTTAAATATTTTTATCTTTATTTTTATTTTTGAAAATCACAACTTTTGATCTCCTCATATTCCCTTCTAATTTTTTTTCCAGATATTTTCTCCCAAACTAGAATGATACTAAGATCATGATTTCCTTGTTCTCCTAACTCAAGGTAAGCTAGTCAAACAAAACAATATCTTTTTAAAGGCTAAAAAAAGGGTACAAAGATTTTATTTCATCAAAAGGTTGGCTATTTGGCTCTAGCTACAACAAAGATAAAACAAAAATTACATTGATCATATGTAAGCATGTAAATAAATAATTAGCAAAGAAACTCAAGTAAAATCAACTATGAATAATTAGTGATAATACTTACTTGGATGAATCTAAAGCTCGAAATCTCACTTGGGTATACTTTTAATACAAAAATTTGCCACATAATATGCCAAAATAATGCATTTACAATCAAAAGAAAACAAAAGTGTAGCCACAACTTAAACTTACCTAGAACAACCTAGTTAATTCACAAATCTCAATGAAGAAAACATACATAATTTATCATTAATGATTTAGTTAATTAGTCTAAGTCGTTCATCAGTGCATTATAATTCTTATCTAGCCAAGTTCCCAATTATTAACAAATAAAAATAAAAATAACAAAAACCAAAAAATAACAAAAACTCCCTCTAAATATCTCTAAAAAAATATGTTTGTTTCCTTCGGCTTCATCATCCATTTGCCTCACCACTCCTCCAAAATGGCCATGATTCCTAGGCCAAGTAATCTTTTAACAATGACAACAAACAAGGAGGTCGACAAAACTTGACGTTCGTGTCAGATGCAATTTATATGGCGATGATCACAAGTTCAACTAAGAACCATTGCAGGTATTTGCGTCTACCCCAGGTCATGTCACATCGAGCTTAGCCAACCCTGAGAGCAATTTAATTGAAATGGGTCAGGCTCAACTAATCTAGCGCCCGACTTGGTCTTTTCTTTACCAATTGCTCCAAAATATGCTAGCTCAGGAATATATGTTGGTTTGAGAACATTATTAAGCTAATAAAATTCTAAACGAAAACAAAAGCAAAAAATAATAAAATGTTTCAAAAATGAAAAAACACTTTGGGTTGTCTCCCTAATAACGTCCCGAGCTTGATGGACAATTTGCTCAAGGTGGATGCATCCTAGGTCATAACATTCTCCTAGGAACAATTTTTTTTTACTGGAATATGGGTTTTCAATCTCCATAGTTACATCATCTTTAGCTTACTTAACAACCCATAGACTAGACCATTTTGAACGCAATTTTCTTCAGAGGAATCTCATCTCTAAACTACCAAATATGATTGGTAGGCATGGTCTAACCTTAGCTTCCATCAATCTTGTACCAGTGTGCCTCTTGACCCTCTCAACTCTGAATAGCGTTTCTAAATTATAATCGTCAAGTTCCTTAGGTTCCTACTTTGATGGAGTGAAGTATCCAAAAACTATCTTTAGCTTGGTCGAGGTGATCACCTTTTGTTTGACCATCAAAGAAGCTTTTTGTTTCAAAAGCATAGGATAAAGAACCTTTTTCACAAATGGGGCTCTAATCTTCTATTCTTTTTCTCTCTTTTATTTTCTTCTTTTTCTATATTTTCTCTTTATTTTCATCTTCTTTAGTTTTTTCTCTCCTCCACCACAATCTCACTCATTTTTCTTCTCTCTACACGTCTTTCCTGACTCATCTCACTCTCATCACTAAATCCAACTCCCCATTTCTGGTAATAATTGCTTTACACTTCTCCTTGGGATTGATCTGGGTATTTGTAGAGAATGATACATACTACTGCTCGGTCATTTCTTTTTCCAATTGACTCACCTAATCCTACAGATTCTTAAGAGATGCCTCAATATTCTTCTGATTCTGAAGGAAGAATTGCACAAATTGTTGAAAGGTATCTTCCAACTTGTTGACTCCCTCATATAATGGTGGATACAGTAGACATCCTTACTTCGATGAATAATTCATTTCTACAATTTTAGAACCATTAGGAATTAAACAATAACTAGTAGAGTGGTTGCCCCCACAAAAACTACACCTCAAAGCGATTGAGCTGGAACTAATGCAACTTGCATGGCTTGTATCTGTTGAGGTAGTTTGGCCATCTGCTAGGCGAAAACTTCAATTTTCTGGGAAAAGAGATTGTGTTGAGCTAAGAGAGCATCTTGAGAATTTAACTCTAACACTCCTCTCTTTTGTGCTTGTGTCCTACCAAATTGACTTCTCATATCAGTAAAAGTTATAAACTCAGTAATTGTGATTACTTCCTCTACAATCTTAAGTCACCAAAAGTAGCGTTCAAAATCATCTTCGTTTGTGGTTGAAGTTTATTACAAAAACTATGCACTTGCATCTCCACTTCAAAACTGTGGTAGGGACACTTTCTCCACAAAACCTTGAATCTCTCTTACACTTCACTCAATTGTTTATCAAATCCCTTCACAAAAGTAGATAAGGTCGCCTCTGCTTCTGTATTCTTGGATAGCGGGATGAAATGAGCTAAAAACTAGTCTCCACATCTTTCTAACCTGTCAGACTTTGGTTAGGTTGTGATTGAAGCTTGTCAATACCCGATTTTGTCCAGGTAAAAATATACCTTTTTTTATTATTATTTTATTATTAAGAATAATTTATTCAATTTTATGGGTGCTTTAATAAAAAAAATAAAAAAATAAAAAAATAAAATCGTTTTTATTTTAAATTGATTGAAATTTATTGTTAGAATAAAAAAAAGAAGAATTAAAGAGTATTTAAATAATTAAGGGTTAAGTAAATATTTAAAACTTATTAAAAAAATTAAAAATAGAATAAAAAATGATTGCCATGTGGCAAGCTAGGAATGGAGAGTTTTTGCCTGCCACGTGGCAAGCTAGGAATGGAGAGGATTTGTGAGTTAGTGGATTGGCACATGGGAGAGAGAGAAAGAAAACGAAAATTGGTTGGCATATGGAAGGGAGGTGGATAGAAAGAGAAAACGGAAGAGCGAAAAAGGGGAGGGAGGAGAGAGTGAAAAGTGGTAGAGGGAGGAAACGGGAGCAGAGAAAAAAGATTAGCTATCTCGCTGGGCAGAGAATGAAGAGAGTAAGAGCAAGAGGAATTTGTAGAGATTGAAAGGGAGGAGAGCGTTTTTTCGTGGATAGGTAAGCAAAAGCTGGTAGAGAAAACAGTTTTTGTCTTCAACAGGTATGCATTTGGTCATTGAATCATTTTGCGGACAATGCAGCCTCTTGTTATCATCCTTCATCTTAATCTGTTTTATAATGGTCTGTGTTGTGGAAGTTTAATTTGATTTTGAATTGTGATGAATCTGAATGAGTTCTGTTTGAGTCATAATGATGTGTAAATGATTCATTGAATTTGATGTTTGTGAAATATGCCACACTCGCTGGTAACTTCATTGCCATTTTTTGAACCTTCGTTGCTCTCTTTTCACCAAATGCTACCACATGTCACAGTATTCCCAATAACCCAGACAACAAACATTGTGCCCCTGTGCACTCCAACCTTACACAGGAATACTTCTCTATTACGCTGCTTAAGATCACTTCCGCTTCATCATTAGCCTTCAAATTTCACCACTCATTATTACTTCTCTGCTACCTCGTTCTCAACCCCACGCATTCGCATAAATGCATCATTTGCACCTGCACAAATCGTTGTCATTACCATGGGTAGTCATACTCTCCACACACTTCCAGATCTCACGGAATCTCCTTGCCATCACCTTCTTCCTCTCTACAACAGCAAGCATCATCACTTCCATTGTTAGGGAGTTAGTACCATATGTTCCACAGCCCTCTACTCATGTTGTGACACTACTCCATGCACGTCCTTAACTCCGTCAACATCACAAAACCATACTTAAAACTCTCCTGCCAATCACCTAAGGCACCTCCACGAGTCAAGCGTTGCTCACAAACCTCCTCTGTATACGTCGTTGCCTAACTTTCTCAGTCGTTCAAAATAGCACCCCAAATAATTACCATGCAGTCCCTTTCCACTACACCTATCATCGCTGCATCTCATTCATCCCTCCTTCACCATCATTATCAGCTCGTTTACACTTGTACCATGCATGCATCTTGACATAAAGCACCTCAGGCCCACGTTTCAGTCACCTTGCCCATGTACCTCACTACCCAACCTCTACCATGGAAGTTTTTACATAGTTTCACAGCAACCCCCAATCTCCCATACTTTCGCAAAACCACCAAAGAAAAACCATCGCCTATACACATCGTCGCCAGCCTACCTCGAGAGCTTCCACCTAGCCAAACATCTTTGCTAATCCATTTTTCTCCCCTGCCATCACCTTCCATACACTATGTTCTTTAACTTCTACCACCATGACAATAGCTAACGAAATTATTAGCCTTCGTTAGCACCTTTTAACTAACACTAAACCATCATCTTCCTCAATCCTTCTCTCCTTTGCTGCCACCAAACTACCATGAAAACTTCCACCATCACCTTCCTCTCATTTCTCTCATGCCACACTCTTCCCAGGTCGCAACTAGCGCAACAAGAATGCAGCTTTCCATTGTTTCTCTCCTCACTAAATCACCCTCACAGAATCTTACAATCCCTCCATGATACTTTCCATCTTCAGCTACCTTTCTCCCTCAACCTCAACTTTGCCAAACGCCAACCATAAATGTTACCATTCACCATCATCAACCTACCTCTCATCCTTGAAACTATGGTGACTCCCACTGTGTGTCCACGTCCTGCCACGCATCTTCCTCCAACGCACCTAAACTGCACCCATCGAGCCAATGCCCCCTACTAATACCATGTACTAGCCATACCTTAGGGTGCACCTACCAACTTCAAACTACCCTTGCTACGTCGTACCTCCCTGCATTCCAACCTGTACCCCATTTGCGTCTGATACCCAAAGTGCCCTTAATTAAGTGGATTTCTGATTTATAAAGGATTAATTGTTGCACCTCCCATCTTTGTACCTGTACCCCATTTACTTCTGATACCCAAAATGCCCTTAGTTTAGTTGAGTCACTAATTAATGAAGTTACTCGTTGCACCCCCATATTTCTGGATCTGCACCACATTTTTCTTTAATTCCCAAAACACCCTTAATTTAATTAATTTACTAATTAATGAAGTTATTGTTTGCACCCCATCTATTAGAATTTATACCTGTTACTCCTCAGATTCCAGAAATGCCCCTGATTTTGTTTTTAAATACTTTAGAGATTTAACATTGGATTATTTTTTTTGAAAGTCTATTCTTCATAAAAAAATTTGTTTTAATAAATCCTAAATGATTGTTCGCGTCATGCGGAATTCTTATTTTTTTTAAATGATAATAATAATTCTTGATCTAAATTCTAAATGACCGCACGTGTCATGCGGAATTTAATTTAAGAAGTTTCAATTTTCATTTGGATTATCAAAAGGCCGCACGCGCCTATGATATCCCGAATGAAATCTAGTTTTCAAAAATAATAAAAATATAAAATTTCAAAAAAATAAAAAATATTAAATTCTCAAAAAGCTCATCTATTTTTTAGAACTACGTATTCCCTGATTCTTCACCCATTAAGGATGTTGATACGTAGGAGCAAGGTCAATCCTTGTCGGGTCCTTTAATTTAAAATTATTTTGTTTTTTAACTGGCATTTTAATTATAATTTTTGGAAAAATAAATATTTTATAAACCACATTTGATTTTGATCATTTGATTAAAGGTACTGTCTTAGGACAGGCGCTGTGGGGTGCTAATACCTTTCCCACGCATAACTGACTCCCGAGCTCATCTCTAGTTCGCAAACTTTTCCTTATTTTTTTTCTTGGTATTTCCATAATTTTCCATAATAAACTATGGTGGCGGCTCCGTTTCTGTTTTCTCATTAGTTTTTATCTTTTTTTTCGGATCGCCATACCCGTCATGATTTTTTAGGTCGCGACAAAGCTAAACTTTAGCCTTTCCAGTTAGAGAGAATGGAAACAATCTAAAAAACAATGCCTCCTCATCAATTCCAGTGATTCCAACTGAGCCATATAAATCATAAAATGTGTACAGATGAGTATGTGGACCTTAATGATCCAAACCAAAAAGTTGATGTGAGCTAATCAACTATAAAATAGCAGTCTTCATCTCAACAATATTCTCTTTCATGATGGGCCTCACAATGCTAGTGAAGTTTCTAGGACTCATGTATGTGATTGAGTCCCCCACAGTTCTCTCTGATTCTGATAAATATCTCTTTCTCAAAAGAAAATTCAAATTTTAAGTATCAACTGGAGTAGAAGAAGATTATACACAAAAAAACACTAAAAACTAGAAAAACATTTTAGTCCAAATAAATTATATATACAAAAAATAAAAGTAAAAAGGGAAACAATAAATAAAATGAAACAATTAAGTCTAGAAGAATTATAAAGGTAAAATTTTATATATTAGAACACAAATCCCCAACAACAGCGCCAAAAACTGGTTAGCATATTTTTGCTAAGATGTCAAGTGCACCAATTACAAATATAACTAGTAACAAATATATCGTTCTTTAACAATGGACTTGTGCAATACACAAAATAATTTAGATGACTATAATAAATTTAGACTCAAGAAATAACCCATGATTAAAATGTTATGCAGAAAAATAAAATTAAAACAAATAAATATTTTTAGGGTTTTTTTTTATCAAAACTTAGAACACAAGAAAAGGGTAAAAGATAAATAGAATGAAACTACTATAGAGAAATATAATTTTTATATAATAAGCACATATATCGTACAAATATGTATTAGTATATATATATGAATTACAAAAGGATTTGTTCTTGAATAATTATAACGGAAAGATACAGAAAGATAAGTACAATATGACAAATAATTAACGCACATCATAAGCTATAATTAAGGGATAACATAAGTTATGATTAAGGGAAAACATAAGTTATAATTAAGGGTGTGTTATGATGCATGTGCATGATCTGTGGCTGATTGTTTCTGATGAATGAAGAGAGAGTATACACGCGCCTGTAAGATGGAGGAGGGAGACAGAACATCAATCTTGTCTAGAAAAAATGCATGGCTAGAGTGAGACTGAGCCTTGGTAAGTATATCAGCTAGTTGATGACTTGTTGACACATGAGACATTTGAAGTTCCTTAGAAGCAACCAAGTCGTGAACAAAATGATAGTCAATGACAAGATGTTTCATGCCAGTATGGAGCACAGGATTGATACAAAGGTAGGTAGCTCCAATGTTATCAGAAAATAATTATAGCATCTTGATGATTGGATGACCAAGCTCCTTTAATAGTTCCCATAACCATAACAATTCAGTGGTGTGTGGTTGCTATAGTTCGATATTTAACCTCCGTTGAAGATTTAGCAACAGTGGGTTGTTTCTTAGAGGACCAAGAGATGACATTGGGCCTCATATAAATAAGATAGACAATAGAAGACTTATGATCACGAGTATCTCCAGCCAAATCAGAATCACAAAATGTTGTGAGAGAGAGATCTCTGGTGCGAGAGAGGTGAAGACCATCGTCAGGTGTCTTCTTGAGATAGCAGAGTAGACACTTAGCAGCTTTTATTGCATGTATTATGATAATTTATTCGTTGAGAAAGAAACATCTGGACGGGTGATATAAAAATATTGTAGGGAACCAATAGTATAACGGAACTCCCAAATATCACATGAGGGAGCATTAGATGTCGGAGTCAAATCACATGAACTAGAAAGAGGAATGGAGACAGGTTTTGCATCTTGCATGTTGGTAGAAATCAATAACTTACATACATAGTACTGCTATGAAAGAAACAAATTGTGAGATGTAGGGAGGATTTCCATACCAAGAAAATGATGAGGAGACCTGAAATCCTTTAGCGAGAACTTCAATGTTTTAGCACCAAGGCTAAGCATGTGATTTGATGAAGTCAAGAAAGACCATAGCTTGCTGAAGTTTCTGATGAATTGGATCTGGACTATGTTAGATCAATGCCTAGCACGTGAGTTGATGAAGACTGCCTCATGAAGAATTTGTTGGAACCAACCTGGACCAGAATTGTTCAAGTGAAGACTTTGAGCAAACATGAAGATGGTTGGGTGATTAGGTCTTGGTCCTTAGTTGAGTTTGTGTGTTGGTGATTGGCTTAGTCCTTAATCATTAGTGGCATGGTTCATCATTCCTGAGGTGCTAAGAGATTCACAAATATTTTTATTAAAATTGGTTTTAAGAAAAATAGCCCAAACTAATTTTTGCTGGAAAAGGTTTTTCAATCAATTGAATTTCTAAAACAATCGATTGAATGTGACAGTTATTTCTGTTACTACTGGAATCTTTGACTGGGTCAACTAACGGTCAATTCAATCGATTGAATGGTTTGTTCAATTAATTGAACTGTGACAGCTAAGCTGTTTTAAAATTGATTTGGCTATTTAAAGGAATTGGCACTATCATTTTCAGATATCTAAGATTTTCAAAAAGCATTCCTTGAGATTTTCTAAGTGAGATATAGCGCCCCTTTTGTGAGATGATCCTTCACAAAGCTTTTCAAAAACAAGAAACCTCCAAGAACGTGAATCTTTAAGCATCCTTAAGTAAGGTTCTTGCGACTTTGGTTCTAGACCAAAGCTAAGTCTTCTACACCTGATCTTCATTCTTTGTAATCTGTTCTGTGTAGAAGTACTGTGTGATCAATTGTTGATCTTGTTGTTTTGTAATCTGTTTATTGTTTTCAATTACTGGGTCTGTAATTGAGTTGGTGCAGTGGGTTTCGGCACTGTTCTCACATCTGCTGAAGGGTTCAGTAGAGTGTGAGTGCTGCGGGGAGCAGTGTTGCTTGCGGATTGCAAGTGTTTTGGTGCAGTGGATTTCTGCACTGGTTTCACACTAGCTAAGGGGTTCAGTGAGGTGTGGGTTTACTGCTGGGAGTAGTAAGTACTATGGGGAGCAGTTTGTAACTTGCTGGGAGCAAGGGTTTTAAACTGATCTTGTGATCTTTTTAGTAGAAATCTTTGCTAGTTTGCAAAGGACTGGACGTAGCCCTTGAGGAAGGGTGAACCAGGATAAATCCTTGTGTTCTTGATTTTTTCTTCTCTCTTCTTGATCTTTTTATTGCTTGCATTCGCTTAATAAACTGATCACTGAACCTGTTTACATATTTCTGAATCAACTGTGTTTTTGGGTCATTTCTAATCTACTGGATTGTGTTTAATCATCTTGAATCTGGATTAACACATTTCTATACTGTAAATTGTTTTCTGGGTTCATTTCTAACAATTTCCGCTGTGCATAATTGATTATTTACTAGGCAGTCCAGAGTTACACGAGTTGATTGATTGAATCAAAAATTTTCATTCTCTATTTCAAGAATAATTCATATTTGCAAAAAGATTTTGAAAGTTCAATTCACCCCCCTCTTGAACTTGGTCTGAACCTTATTTTATACAATGCAAGGGTAGTCTTGAATGCATTCAGAAATGAATCGTTATTGCCCGTGAGTAATCATCTACATAAACAAGAAAGTATGCAAAAACACCATATCAATTGTACACAAATAAAGAAGTGTCAGATCGAGAATTAAGAAATCCATATGTAATAAGAAAACACGAGGTCTTTGTTTGAGACCGTATAACGCTTTGTGAAACTTGCATACATAATCTATAAAGTGAGAGTTCACAAAACCTAGTGGTTGAGACATGTAAATATCCTTCGAGATAGTACCATGAAGAAATGCATTATTAACATCCATTTGACATAAAGACCAACCATTAGAGAGAGCAATGCAAAGAACCAGCTTGACAATATGAGGCTTAATGACTGGACTATAGGTTTCAGGATACAAGGACATTGATGAAACCCTTTGGCAACAAGACGGGCTTTATATTGAGCTATAGAGCCATCGGGATCCTACTTTAGACGAAAAACCCACTTATTACCAATAATGTTGAACTGCGATTGCTTAGGGACAAGGGACCATGTACCATTAGCAAGTAATGTATTGATTTCTTCTAATATTGCTTGCCTTCACTCAGAATGTTTCAAAGCCTGGGAAAGACAAGAAGGTTCAATTTGTTCAGATAAAGGAAATTTGGTAGCTAGGTGAAGCTATTTTGGTTTAAAGATGCCATATTTAGATCTTGTGACCATTGGGTGAGACAGTTGTTTTGGTCCAGGCGAGCATGAGGACGAGTCTATGTGCGTGGAAGAAGATGAACCCAAAGTGTACAAGATATCATGATTGGATGAACTAGAGGATTTAGTGGAATTTGGTAATACATGAGGAGGGGATGAGACATGCAGTGATGTTGGCATGGATATAGGAGAAGATAAGTTTTGAGATGTGGTAGGTAAAGAGGAGGTAGTGGAGGTGGAATTTGAATTTTGATGGATGTTGGAATGATTTGTATGTGGTTTGAGGGTGTGGGGTCAGATGGTTGTATGCATGTAGGGATGGATGTTGGAGAGGGAAAAGACGTGGTTGTAAGTGCAGAAGAATAAGGAAAAACATTTTCTACAAAGTGAACGTGTCTTGAGATATATAGTTTTTTAGTTTTAAAATTGTAACACAAATAAACACTTTAAAATGAGTTGTAACCTTAGAAGACGCATGGTTGGAATTTTGGGAGAAGTTTGTTATGAATGTATGAGACCAACCAAGGAAAACAGAGACATCCGAAGGTACGTAACTTAGAGTAATTTGGTGAGGAATGAAATAAGGACTTGAGAGGTGACTTCATGTTTAAACCAAGTGTGGGCATGAGATTTATAAGATAGGCTGCAGTTTCAAGAACATAAAACCAAAATGAGATGGGTAAGGAAGCATGATGGAGAAGACAACGAGCAGTTTCAACCAAATGATGGTGTTTTCTTTTAGATAACTAATTGTGTTATAGGTATAAGGGGGATTTGTTAAGTGTGTTATTCCATGAGTTTGAAAGACAGACCTCAATTTAATATATTCACCACCATTGTCTGAGTAAGGTTTTAATTTTTTGTATTTAATTGATTTTCAAGAAGTGATTTAAAAATTGAAAAATATGTGAAACATCATATTTATGTCTAATGGGATGAAGCCACACATATTTTGAAAAGTGATCAATAGAAATGACATAAAAAATGACCATTTATGGAAGATAAAGGTGCAGGATCCCAAACATCTGAATAAATCAATTCTAAGGCTTGATCACTAGACAAAGTAGACCTAGAAAAGGACAACTTGTGACTTTTATTCGCTAAACAATCTGAACACTGAACAGATGATGAATAAAATGGAATGGCATTGGCCTTAAGTGCATGATGAACAATGCAAGAAGCGGGATGTCCTAAGCGACTGTGTTAGGTGGAGAGGGAGGTATGATAGTAGATATGATGGGATTGAGGATCAGAAGGTAGGCAAGAAATCTTGTACACATTGTTTTCATTCTTTCCGTGTAGTAGGATTGCCCCCGTGCTCAAATTTTTAACCTGAAAATGCCATGGGAAAAGTTCAATGGATACAAAGTTGATTTGACATAATTGGAAAAGGAAGATTTTGAGAAATGTCAGGACCATAAAGAACATTATTTAAGTGAAGCAAAAAGGAGGAAGTGGGAAGAGAAGCTGAACTACTAAGTCATGGTAGTCCCTTACCATTCACAACCACAAGTTTATCACTACCAGTATAATCATGGGCTAAAGTGAGATTATCAAGATCCCCAGTGACATGGTGAGATGCGCCAAAATCCAAAAGCCATGATGATTTGGAGTCAGAATCCTTATTAATCGTATTTGTTTGATGACGAGAATGATTAGAAGTATAACCATGTAATTTGTAGCAAGTCTTAGAAGTGTGACCATGGCGATCACACTATTGACAAATAAGATGAGACCTTGAGGAAGAGTTACATGAATGAGAACTAAAGGGGTTGCCCCTAGCAGGAGATACTCCATTAGAGGATGACATTGAATGTTTGTAACGGCCATGAAAGAAAGATGAACGAGAAACATGGTTGGCAGTAATAGGGAAGGACGATTGTTGTTGCTCCTCCCGTTGAAGGAAAATTTCATAGTCAATAAGTTTGTCAAAAAATTCATCAAACAACAGCGGAGTGTCACGAGTGCGGATTGCTGCACAAAACTCATGATAAGTAGGGCAAGACCATTTAGGGCCACAATGACAAGATCAAGATCATCAATAGAACGACCAATAAGTGCAAGTTCATCGGCTATGGAGTGAATAGAGCGCAAATAGTCATAGATATTAGAGTCACCTTTGGTGATGGAGGAAAGACGCTATTTAAGAGACATGGTCTGAGTGTGAGACTGATTGACATAAACCTTGGTTAGTCTCGACATTACATCAATGGAGGAGGTAGCAGAGGACATTACAATCTGTGCCTCAGGACCACAAGTACCAAAGAGATCCAGAAGCACATAATTATCCTAACGCTTCCAGGAAGAAAAGCAAGATTTTCAACAGTTACGTCACTAGTTCCAATTGTTGCTCGAGGACACAGAAGGGTGCCAAAAACATAATCGAGTATATTATTTACAGTCAACAATAGAGTAACTTGTTTGTACCAGGTGGGGTAATTTGAGGAAAATAGTTTAATGGGTAGTTGGGTTGCTGTGACAAGTTCCACAACAGAGTAAGTGGAAGAAGTAGTGATGGTCATTGATAGGATCAAAAATGCCAGTTAAGCTTGTAGCTCTGAAACCATATTAGAAGTAGACTTTAAGCCTAACTTAACCTTACAAAACCAGCTTGTAAGGTGAGGTTTGAACCCACTTATAAACTATTGAAAAGCTTTATCTTTAGTCGATGTGGGATCTCCAACAACCCCCTCACACCGAAACTCCTCAACTCGAGCGTGTGACTATATATTTAAGGGTGGCCCGATAACGGCCTAATAGGCCCAACAACCTTGCTAGGATAGGCTCTGATACCATATAGAGAAATATAGTTTTTATAAATTAAGCACATATATCATACAAATATGTACGATTATATATATATATATATATATATATATATATATATATATATATATATATATATATATATATATAT
>Ga0209489_108418_pt1 | contig 14087 bp, 5 predicted proteins | sample SiratrowhiteBW_FD_187527 | JGI IMG/M metagenome (GOLD analysis project Ga0209489, IMG submission 187527) | Root nodule microbial communities of legume samples collected from California, USA - Siratro white BW (SPAdes) (version 2) | ecosystem: Host-associated > Plants > Roots > Nodule | place: USA... | reverse complement strand
TTATGATATATTAGTTTTTTTTTTTTTTTTGTTCTTTTTGGCTTCCTATCATATAAATAGGAGGTCCCAGTATTGTTTCTGTAACTTTTATATGATATTCAGAAAGTTTATCTCATGCCTTTCTCTTGTTCCTATATCCCTACATACGTCTGATATTCATATACAGAGAATTACCAATTTTCTTACAATAATCTTGATCAAAATCATGATCATCAAACTCTGAATTACCATATTCAATAGACCACATGCATGGACCAAGGCCATTTAATTCCTTTACCAACTCTTCACGTCCACACCAAATTTCATAATACAATCACACACATGTGGATTTTGACATTGAACATGAGACTTGTCAAATATGAGATGCTATCTTGTTTTTCTCTGTCTACCTCCCAAAGTTGCCAACATTTCAAACATTTTTTTCCGCAAAAGAAATATAATACTTATATATATTCCTATTTTGTTTCATTTTGTATTCAATTATGAGAAAAGAAGAAGCTTTTAGTTTGTAAGAAAACATAGATCATAAAGAATCCATTTTCAAATTGAACCAGAAGGAAACTTCAAGAGTAACTTTGGGTAGAACTTTGGATTGGTGGCTTTATTAGGCCAGCAATTTATTTCTGTCAGTGATCAAGTGGTGAAAAAGAAACATAGCACAGTTCACAGCTCCCCCACCAGCATGTGGTTTTATTGCACCATGCATTGGTCAACTAGGCTAAGCTGGATGGACACACTATGAATTAATAGTGTTGTTGGGGACCCAAAATGTACCATGAACACAGAAAGTGACACACTGACATGTGGTGAGGGGATTTTGAGGCATATGTCAAAGCAAATATGGTAATCAATTGTGCTCCAAATCCAAGAACAAAAAAGTGGCAAAAGAGAATTGAAAGATAATTTAAGGGCATCTTAATACATGGTATAATAATTTCTTAGGGCTACTTGGTGCCACCCTATTCACACTCTCTCTATCTCACTAAGCAGCAGTGAAGTAATGGTGTGCACAGCTATTAAAAGTCCAAATGATACAATCATCACCTGCAACCACCAATAATAGAATAGATCCAAATCAGTGTAACCTACCAAAACATGATGAATAAGTGAATGTCACCGCTATAATACATTATAAAGCTGATAATAATTAACACATTTATCATGTGTTTCCTTGATCATAAAGTAACGAGCAAGTACACTAATATAAACAGAAAACCAACATTTGTATTCTATAATATAGTCCAGCTTCTATATTCATGTTAGAGATCTGTACATTGACAAATGCAGAAGTATTATCAGATAACCAATCCATTACAAATAGAGTAAGAAAAAATAAATGCTTATATATATATATATATATATATATATATGTATATATGTATATATATTTATTACACTGTTTTTATTTTTTGTCTTACCACAAAATTTCTCAAACGCACAAGACCCTTTTGTTCTTATCTGAAAACGAAGTCTCAAATTATCATGAATTTTAATGTCTGAGAAATATAAGAATAAATATTACTGATACTCAAAAGATCTTTCTATTCTAAAGTAACAATTTGTTGTTCTTCTTTTTTGTATTTGGTGGATAAAAACTTGTTATTGTAAATTAAAAATTTTAAAACTTTTTTAAAGTTGTGGCCATGATATAGTTACATATTATCATTTCTGAAAACCTTGTTTTGATAGAATCTATGTAACTTCTACTAACAGATACAATTCTATATTTTATTCAGTTAGATGGACACATGAATTTGATAGGTCACATGAGAAGAGTGTGTTGGAAAATGTGAGAGAGAAGCACCTGTTCTTGATGGGCACTAGAGGTGGGAAGAGGGTGTGAAGTAGCAGAGTCAACTTCATCAGTGGGAAGAGGCACTGCAGGGTTACTGCTGATGAAGGGCATGCTGCCACTTTTATATGGTACTGTTGCCACACTTGATGAAGGTGAAGGAGCAGGTGAACCCTCTTGTGGAGCATGAAAATGCCATGGAAAGAAAGGAGATGGTGACACTTCACCAGAAAATGGTGAAAGTTGTGGAGGCATTGCTGAAGCTTGAGGTGTGGCTGCTATTACTGCTGAGGTGACCTCAATGGCTAGCTTCTGAGAAGCTTGGCATGCTCTGAGAGACCCATCATTGAAGCTAAAGTAGAAGAAACCAGGGCGTGATGGATGCCACTGACAACACAAAAATGTTCAGTTTTTCATGAATAAGTATAAATCCTCTTTGTGTATTTTGTAGCAGTTGAATGAAAAAAATATTAAGCATTCTATATTTTTAAGATATTAGGTTTATTGACTTTTTTATTTTTTTATAAAGCATATTAGAACATAGGAGGTCAACTTACATGAACTTACTTAGCTTTTTTTTGGTGGAAATCTCTAATTTTTTATGCTGACAATGTTCATGATATACATTTATATAGAGATTAAGGTATGTTGTTAAAATGAAACTTAATTTTGATTAGAGAATAGTATAAAAAAGTATTTAAGTAACTAGATACATTTGAGTTTAATTAACAAAAACATGGTGTAGATATATGACATTATTCATAGTTTTTAACCTTTTTTTTTTTGCAAAATTCAATGGTTTTGGAAGCACTTACAAAGCACCCAGATGAAAAGTTTTGAAGGGTCTTACCGTGTAGGAGGCAGTGTTGGGATTGGTGAGAAGAGTAGCTTGTGTGAAATTGCAGAGATCAAAGGCATTCTGGTTCTTGAAAATGTAGATGTTGTAGTGTTGCTTGTGATTGAAAACTGAGACATAGAGTAGTGTTAGTTGGTAGTGTTAAAAAATGCTCATCACAAAGATTCCATTGTTTTCTGGGGTATTTTGTTAGTAGTAGTACTCACTGATGGAATCTCCAACATGAACAGTGGGGTTCTTCCACTCTGAAGATCCATCAACTGTAATGGTGGTGCAATGAGAAGAGTGGAATAGTAAAGGTAGAAGAGTGAAGAAGAAAATGGAAAAAGACATTTTCATTAATTTGTTTTGCTTTTGAAGGAAAATTTTGGAGAGGTTATAGAGGCTTTGTGGCTTTTATGTTATATCTCTCTCTCGTGGTATATATGAAAATTAAGGAACAGGAAATGAAGTTATATATGAAAATTGTTTGGGTAGTGAAACAGAGAAGGCAAGTTAGTGGGGGACCAAACTTTTAAATTTTCAGAAGAAAAAACTTGGTCTACACCAACTCTATTCAAAACTTTAAAGAAGAGAACATATGTAGGTTGTATAGATATCTTTTTCTACTTATATATTTTTTAAGTTTTGCACAACTTAAAGGGTCAATTTTTCTTGGCTAAACAAGATATGTAGTCTACAAGGTTCTTATTGGTTAAAAGTAATTCGGAATCCAATTAATGAAGGAGACACTAAGTGAGATTACTAAAAGGAGAGAATTGCACAATTTTTAAAGAAGAGAACATATGTAGGTTGTAGAGAACATATCTTTTTTTAGGGGTGAAATTACTAAAAGGAGAGAATTGCAACAATTAGTTAATTAGATGTATATATTTCAATTACTAAGTTTAATATGGTTAAGTTTAGGTGATAAACTATAGAGTTAATTTATCTTCTTCATGAAATCAATTTGTTTTGTTTTCTTATAAATTTTATAGTTAACTATATTGATTGATGGTTTGAATACTCTACTATGTAACTTAAAATAAAATAAAATAAAAATTAATCTCAAATGATTATTCCTAATTAATATTAACTAGACCTAATTAATAGAAACTAATTGAAAAATTATCATCACAACATGTGGGCCGACATGGATTGTTGTTGTACTATAGAAACAAAAAAGTCAAGCCCATTTGTTCTCCAATCTTTTTCAGCCAGCTTATTGTACAAATGGGAGGAGGAGATATTTTTCACCCAATTTATTATTCTTGACATGATAATTTGGATCTAGAATTCTCGAGAGAATTTTCTCTCAATCTCACCATTTCACAATGTAAAGTGAGGATTAAAAATTTGTTTTATTTTTCTTATTTATTTATTTATTTATTTTTTATTTTTTATCTTTGCTCATGGCTTGTCTTGCCAGCCAAGTATTTCTAAATTCAAACCACCACTCTCACTCTCGGTCACCTTTGAGAGCTAAGAAAAAAAATCGAAGTTTCTCGTCATCATCTTCTATCTTTTTCTAACATTTCCATTCATGATTTAAGGTAAGTTCTTCTAATGGTCCTATTCTTTTTTTAGTTTATCGTTTTCCTTCCTTTTGAGATATATTTATATTTGTTGTTGTGAAGGGAAAAATTGTTCTAAAGCTTTCCTCGTTTAGATATATTATGATAAAAACTTCATTAAGGTCTCTTTTAGATATATTATGATCAAAACTTCATTAAGGTAGCATAGTTGACTCCAATCCATAAACCTATCTTTGTAGTCTTATTAAAAGTTTTTGATTATGCCCTTTTTTAGTCTATGATGTTGTGATGGTTATTTGACAAATTTTTCTTTTAATATTGAACATAGAATTTAGTTTAAGAATGGAGCCTGATAGAGCAAGTTATAAATAACAAATTTTCCATTTTTGTTAAGAAATTCTATTTTTGTAGAGGAACTACAAAATTTATTTTACTTCTTTTAGGTGCATATATTTTCGTAAATTTATGAAACGTGTGACCGATGGAAATATATGAATCTTAAAAATTATAAACTAAATAATTTGTTGTCAAAATAATATATTATTCATGTTCAATTGAATGAAAAATAAATGATTTTGAGTTGAGTCCGAAAATGTATGATGTCTAACATTTTTCACTGGAATATGCAACGTATTATCATTATTGATAATTGTTAGTTGTTTGGTGTTACTTGAAAAATTTGGGAAAGTTCAAAATACATCCATCATGTTACTGAATTTTTCGTAATATTTACATTAAAATATTAGTTGATGAAGTGATAAAAATTGATTAATTATGATAATATGTATATGTTGAGATTGGGATGACATGAAATGATAAATTTGAACTCTATGAAACAGCTTTATAAAAGGATGGTGAATATGAGAAATTGTGAATTTAGCGTGATTTATAATATTGTTAAGATCACATGTGGATAATTATTGAAATATAATGGTGTATAAAGTCCATATAAGGTCTTGGATATTAATGAGTATGTAGAATGGTGAAAGATTGTATTGTGAATGATATACATAATTAATTGGAGTTAGGCTCAGTTGTTTTGCCAATCCATTTCTAAACTAACTTTTAGTTATACTTTTTAGACAAAAGAACTGTGATTTATACATATTGTATTTGTGGAATGTGATGACCAGCCAACAACTATTCATATTGATGGAAGACCACCATGGCTAGAAAGCATTCTAAGCAACATGTTTGGAATCTGATAATACCTAAAGTATTCTTGCTGGTAAATTATTTCAAGTTTGTGTGATGTATATAAAATTGTGACATAATTTACCTAAATTGAATAACATTATTCGTGGATACTTTTTGTGACTATTCTATTTTAGTACATGTAATCTCTTAATTAATATTTATGATGCTTTACTATTATTCTATATGAAATTGTTTGATTAAAATTTACAAGGAAATTGATTTATTTTGAATAATTTTAGATATTTTATTATATGATACTAACTGTAATTAAATACATGATATTATTTTATTTAATTACATATTTTATTTAGTGATATAAATATTTTGTTTAGTGAAGTATAACATTATTTCTTTAAGTTTATCATTACACGTAGTAGACGTTTGTAATATTTGTAGATTTTAGTATATCACATATGATTTCATTTGATTGGGGTTTAAGGGTGAGATTAATCCTGTCTTGTCATATCTTTTATATTGTGATAGAGAGAACATTCAATCTTACTAACATTCTATGACATCTATGATCACAATGTTATTAGGAGATCTACACAAGGCACATGAAAGTGTGTCATTTATACTAAAGTCATAAAGGAGATTTTATGCTTGTTGATTTATATCCTATGCAAATGGTTGACCGTGAAACCTTTTTCTAATGAAGATGGACCCTTTTATATTTGCATGCCTAGTTTTATTTTGTTAAGAGAAATCCGATTTACAAGATTTTTAATTTTTAAATATTACAAATGAATATATATTGATTGTTTACTTCATTCTAATGACATTTTAAAGATTAATGATAGAACATAGATTCCTTATTATGTTTTTTTGAAAATTTATTTGTAAATGTGATACTTTTTTTATACATATGTGTATGTGTGCGTGTGTTTGAACCACAAAAATATTGCTAGACCTTCTCTACCTTGAATTTCACCATATAAGAGGAGAGAAATATTATGTATCTTGATGGCCCTTTCAAAAGATCTTCTCAAAGAGTCATTGACAGGAGAGAAAAGTTATTGTCACCCTAATGGATCACAACAACACAACTCTCTTTAATGCTACTTCTAATTATAGGAGTCAATTTAGGATGGATTGTTACAAGTGTTTATTAGGAAAGTGTTAAGGTCTCTAAATGCTTTTCAAATTTCCATGAAGTTTTATATAAACTCTTATGTGACCTCCTCCTTGATCTACTGCTAGATAAAATCTTCACCAAAAGGTATAAAGGTATGAGATTGGTGCGATGAAATATAAATCATATTTAACATCATATCGAGAAGTACAAATACAGCTAAGGTGATCATGTCGTCTAATGACAACAACAAGTATGTTCTAATGACCATGAGAAATAAAAATATGTTAAGTGCTATAATAAAGAGCCTACAATATAAACAAAATATATTATAATTTAAATCAAGTATATATATATATATATATATATATATATATATATATAAACAATTTCCCACAATTCACTTCGACGTGATTAATAAAATGTATATGTCCTGAGTTCCTTAGACAAACTTGCTTACATTTGTCATGGTGTAAAGATAGTGATAAGGAATGAATCAACTTAACATCTTTAGCATAGAGATATGCTAAATTAGGGTCTCATTAAGTTCTTGAATCTCTTGTGCCTTCTTCCTACCACCTTGTAATTCATGTATTGGTTAATAATAGATTTAATTTAACTTTCCATGAAAAAAAAGGTATACTAACCTCTTACTTATAATCTCGTCAGCTTTAAAGAAATTTTTGCCATGTTTTTTTTTTCACCTGTGCATATTTGGTATAAAGATTTTCACATTTGTTTTACACCAAATACACAAGTTGTGATCAATTTTGATAAAAAATAATGAAATTTTATTGCCACTAAAGAAAGAATCTTCAATCTCAATGCCCATGCATCACAAATATCTTAATGAGTCACATTAGAAGACATACAAAATATTAATTATTTCATATGAATTAACCATTTAAGATTTAAAGAAACATAAATATGCATATATATTTTACTAAAATATCTAACCATATTATATTTCTTTGTTGTTTAGTAACATAATTCCCGATGGAGTTAAGATAGAAATGTTGTTGAAAGTTAATACTCCAAGTTAGTTGTTGAAGGGGTCAACATTAAAATTCATTTTTTAATTCAAGGTGTGACCTTATCTCATTAAAGAAGATTATTTTTTTAATAGTTAATTGACATGTAAATTTTAATTAACATATATTTCATAAAATTTTGATAGCATTTTACATTGATTTTCAAGTGACACAAAATGAAAGTAATGATATGAATCAACTACAATCAAATATGTACTCAAAGATTATAACACAAAATACAATTAACCAAAATTTTATAAAATATATGATACGTAATTTAAAATATACATACTAATAAGCTATTAAAAAGTGATTAGTCTTTCCAAACTATTCAACACACAATTCAAGATTTACTTCTGGGTATGGTCACGTAATGATCAAGGGGATTATACTATTAAGTCAGGTTACATAGCATTGCTAAACCGAACTAATGATCAAAACACAAACTTGTTAACACAAATATGAGTCTAAAAATCCTTTCATCAGTTCAGTTTTTTATCTGGAGAGTTATATTAGATAAAGAGTAATGTTAGGTTGACACTGCCACGTGGCCTACTCTCAGTTGACACCGCTGATGTGGCGAAAAATAATATTATTTTAAGCCAGCGTGTTAAGCCAGCGTGGCAGTCTCCCAAAAGCCTCAGAATCCCAAAAGCCTCCTATATGTTTCCCGCTCTCTCAGTCTCCCGCTCTCAGAGTCTTCCACCTCCTCTAAGAATCCCAAAAGCCTCTCAGCGATTCGCCTCCTCTCATAAGTTCTAAAGTCTTACGCCTCCTCTCATAAGCCCTAAAGTCTTCTACCTCCTCTCATTCGAAAGCTCTCTCAGTGGTCCGCCTCGTCTCAGTCTCCGCCTCATCTCAGTCTCGCACTTTCTCAGTATCGTTCACTCTCTCAGTATTGTTCACCCTCAGCCTCCTCTCCACTCTCGCTCTGTGCCTGTCACTCTCATTCACTCTCGCTTTCGCTGAGGTCACTTTCTGCAACACATACTTCTTAGCAAAAGGTTCGCTTTTTATTTGGTTTTTGTTTGAAAAACGTGTAAAGGTTGCTCTTTTAAGTGATTGCTCATGCAAAAGGATGTTTTTTTTTTTGAATGATTTGCGTGTAAAGTTTTGGTTTTTATGCGATTTTTGATGGAAAAGGAAGTCTTTTTGGTCGTTTCACTGTTCTGTTCTGGATCTGAAAAGGTTTTTGCGTTTAGGATTTCATTTCTGTTGGTTTTGAAGTAAAGTTTGTTCTTTTATGTCATTTACATGATCGTTCTTGGTTCTTGGTGGAGAAAAGAATGTTTTTTGCAAGTGTTTTAAGTGATTTTTCATGAAAAATGATGTTTTTGTTTGTTTGTCATTTGATTTCCATGTAAAGTTTGTGTTTTTATATGCTTTTTGATAGAAAAGGAAGTCTTTTTGGTGTTCTATTCTTCGTCGTTGCTGGAATATAAAATGTTTTTGCGTTTAGGGTTTGATTTTCATTGGTGGTTGAAATAAAGTTTGGTCCTTTGTGTGATTTACAGTGTTCTTCTTGGTTGTTGATAGAAAATGAATGATTTTTGTAAGGGTTTTAGGTTTGTAATGTTTGAATCTGTTAGTTTTGGCAAGTGATGAACACATGTGTGTTGAGTCACCAAAACATGAACTAAGATGTCCTCTCGTTAAAGAAGGGGTAACCACACGTGTTTTGTCAAACAATAAGTGGTTCCGAGCTTACAAAAAATTAGTGGTTACCCATGTTCTAACGAGGGGATAGCTCAGTACAAGCTTTGGCGACTGACGAACAAAACACAAGAATAACAGTATCAATAATGAACTACGAAACACAAACGGTTCGTGTTACATACCAATTTACACATTTGCATGAATCTGGTGTTGTATTTTGTGTTACATCCATCAAACGGTTCCTGATATATTTTGCTGATATGGTCTTTATAGGTGTATACTGTTCAATCTGGCGGATTTGTGTCACTCCTCACATTGCTAAGAAACACACAGGAGTCAGCATCTGCAACTGGTTACTCAAGCTTTAACGAGGGGACAACTCAGTAGATGTTTTGGCGACTAAATACATTATGACCATTTCGGCATTTTAAGTTCTTATGTCCTTCAGTTACAATCCTGTGAATTGCTTCCATAACCCTTTTATGTACTAAAATATGCTAAATTGACATACATGTGTGCATAAATAACATTTGTCAACCTACAAAACATCAAGGGTTACCAATGTTTTAACGAGAGGACACCTCAGTTCACGTTTTGGCGACTAAATGCAGTACGACCAATTTGACATTTTAAGTTCTTATGTCCTTCAGTTACAACTTGTGAATTGCTTGGATGACCCTTTTATATACTAAAATACGATAAATTGACACACATGTGTGCATAAATAACATTTGTCAACTTACAAAACATCATGGGTTACCCATGTTTTAACGAGGGGACACCCCAGTTAACGTTTTGGCGACTAAATGCAGTACGACCAATTTGACATTTTAAGTTCTTATGTCTTTCAGTTACAACTCTGTGAATTGCTTGGATAATCCTTTTATATACTAAAATATGATAAATTGACACACATGTGTGGATAAATAACATCTGTCAACTGACAAAACATTATGGGTTACCCATGTTTTAACGAGGGGACACCTCAGTTAACGTTTTGGCGACTAAATGCATTACAATAATTGTGGCATTTTAAGTTCTTATGCCCTTTAGTTACAACCTTGTGAATTGCTTCCATAACCCTTTTATGTACCAAAATATGTTAAATTGACACACATGTGTGCATAAATAACATCTATCAACTTACAAAACATCTTGGTTTATCCATGTTTTAATGAGGGGACACTTCAGTTCACGTTTTGGCGACTAAATAACAATTTAAAGCAATATGATGAAACATTTGCCCAAAGAAGTCATATGTTACAACATTGAACACACATGTAAATAACAATTTAAATAACAAGATGATGCAATATCAATTTCAATTCTTTGATAAAAATTTGTTCAATTTACATTAACAATAATTAATTGTTGCGACTTTTTACATTCCTTAAACCACCCCTTACAGATCTTTTTCTTTTCTTAGGGTATGTGGTAAAATGAGGTCCTAATTTAGAGGATTTAAGAATCATCATCTTTGTTGGAGCCTTTGTTCAAGTTCTTTTAATGGTGGGTGCTTCTGCCTCTGTCTTCTGGATTGTTGTTGTGGTTGGTGCTAGGGATGCTAGTGGGTTTCCTGTGTGTTTCTTAGTGATGTGAGGAGTGACACAAATCCACCAGATTGAACAGTATACACCTGTAAAGACCATATCAGCAAAATATATCACGAACCGTTTGATGGATGTAACACAAAATACAACACCAGATTCATGCAAATGTGTAAATTTGTATGTAACACGAACCGTTTGTGTTTCGTAGTTCATTATGGATGCTGTTATTCTTGTGTTTTGTTCGTCAATCGCCAAAGCTTGTACTGAGCTATCCCCTCGTTAGAACATGGGTAACCACTAATTTTTTGTAAGCTCGGAACCACTTATTGTTTGACAAAACACGTGTGGTTACCCCTTCTTTAACGAGAGGACATCTTAGTTCATGTTTTGGCGACTCAACACACATGTGTTCATCACTTGCCAAAACTAACAGATTCAAACATTACAAACCTAAAACCCTTACAAAAATCATTCGTTTTCTATCAACAACCAAGAAGAACATTGTAAATCACACAAAGGACCAAACTTTACTTCAACTACCAACGAAAATCAAACCCTAAACGCAAAAACTTTTTATATTCCAGCAACGACGAAGAACAGAACACCAAAAAGACTTCCTTTTCTATCAAAAAGCATATAAAAACACAAACTTTACATGGAAATCAAATGACAAACAAACAAAAACATCATTTTTCATGAAAAATCACTTAAAACACTTACAAAAAACATTCTTTTCTCCACCAAGAACCAAGAACGATCATGTAAATGACATAAAAGAACAAACTTTACTTCAAAACCAACAGAAATCAAACCCTAAACGCAGAAACCTTTTCACATCCAGAACAGAACAGTGAAACGACCAAAAAGACTTCTTTTTTCATCAAAAATCGCATAAAAACCAAAATTTTACATGCAAATCATTCAACAAACAAAAAAAAAACATTCTTTTGCATGAACAATCACTTAAAAGAGCAACCTTTACACGCTTTTCAAACGAAAACCAAATAAAAAATGAACATTTTACTAAAAAATATGTATTGCAGAAAGCGACCTCAGCGAAAGCGAGAGTGAACGAGAGCGACAGGCACAGAGCGAGAGTGCAGAGGAGGTGGAAGACTTTAGGGCTTCTGAGGGGAGGCGAATCGCTGAGAGGCTTTTGGGATTCTGAGAGGAGGTGGAAGACTAAGAGAGCGGAAGATTGAGAAGCTTTTCAGATTCTGAGACTGAGAGAGCAAAGGTTTACTGAAAGAGCGGGAGATTGATAGGAGATGGAAGACTGAGAGGCTTTTCGGATTCGGATTCTGAGAGAGCAAAGGTTTACTGAGAGAGGGAGTTTGAGAGACTTTTCAAATTTTGAGCGTGCAAAGGTTTAGGGCTTAATTCATTTTTTACTTCTAAAATTGTCCCTGCCACGTAAGCTACTTTGACACAATTACCCCGGTGTCAAGTGGGAGTAATCCACCAACGGTGTCAACGTAACATTATTCTTAGATAAATTACCAACTAAGATAAATTTGGGGGAACATGGAATATAACTGGGAAACTTATTGTGCCCGTTGTGCCTGTGTCAAGAATAGACATTGGAGCATTTGTTAATCAATTGTAGGATTGTTCAAAAATTCTGGAATAGATATGATAATTGGGTAGGAATTAGTGCTGCAAGACAAAATAACTTAGCTGACCATTTCCACAACTTCCATATTATTAGACTTAATAATAAACATAATATGATTTGGAGAGGGGTGTGGGGACAATTATTTAGGAGACTTGGAATCATAAAAATAAATTGTGTTCAAGAAAGGGAGAGTGAATGTAGAAGAAGTATTTTGCTTGTCACAACTTAAAGGATGGGTATAGTTAAAATATAAAATTCCTAACGTCAATTTCAATTATTCTGATTGGTACTATTGTACATTACATTGTATTATCCAAAGTTACTAGCCTAAAAGGTAGAAATGTGCTTAACAGAGTTCTGGTGTGTGTGGCAGTACATGAACTGCTGGCCTAAAAGGCCTAGAATGTTAAAATGTCTGTTGGCAGAAAAGTCAGATTAGTGTTGAAGTCCAATTATGAGAGATAGGATTGGATATTTTATGTAGTAGAGTCATTTATAAAATTTGATTAAATGCACTTGGATACTCATAAGGTCCGAACATGGAGCAAGAAAAATATGAATGTTTGTTGCAAGTATATGGATGAAGAGAATATTAGCAAAAGCTATAAGTGCAGAGGGGGAAGAGGACAAGAGCAAGTCAGTACATGAAACATATTTGGACAAAAACTGGGCTCAATCACTGTAACTTATACATAAACGTGGAAAAACAACATTGTTATCATGCAACAATGTTTGGCATTTGACTTGTTAGTCCGCATGGCATGGAAGCTGCAATGTGCATATTACTGGATATAGTTATAGAGAATGTAGTATTGGAGAATACACTTAAATATGCAAATTGATGGGTGGGTTATTTGTATCTCTGCTATGTGTCTTGAAGTTCATTCTTTTGCAGGGTATAAGGGATGTATTTTTCAAATATCCATTTTGTCAGTTTTAAGGGTTGGAACCCCTTTAGGTTTCTCTTTATTTGTTTATTATTCTTTACTGATAAAGAAAAACATAATTCAAGATTTAATGCAATAATTATCACTATTTTTCTATTTTTTTATATAAAGCAAATCGCAAAAATAATTTAAATAGAAAGCAGTATATAAATCTTTGGAAAAAAAATTAAAGTTCACTTAATAAACATACAAACTATAACTAATTAAAGTTTAATTATAATATAAACTATAATATGCAATACATTCACAATAACTTGTAAATTAAATTTAATTCTACGATAACATTATGTGTAAACAATATGTTCCATTTAAAGTTATTAGTTAGTAGAGTAGGAAATTATTTAATGTAAACAATACTTTCAAAACATATATAGTCTAATTCAATTCTATGCTTGATCTCTTTGTTCGACACAAAGATTATTATATTGTTTTATTTATATAATAGGTTAGAACACCTTTTAAATGATTCTATTAATTTCATTTTTCATTAGTAAGAAATTATTCTCTTAAAAAAGGAATTTATTCCTTTAGACGTGTCATTTGTGATAAATAATGCCGTAAGGTTGCTCTACGTAAATATGTAGTATATGTAACCGTTAATGAATAACACGCAGAGCATGATTCAGGTACAAGTTAAAACGTTAAAGTTGAAAACCCTCCCAATAACATTGTTTCAAATTCCAAATAATAATAAACATGCATGCCTTTAATTTATCCATTGAGATGTTACGGTTATAAATACTCCTTTTAAGTTATCACGTATATCAAACTATATCGAACATATCTACTTGTTCGATTAGAATTAGTTCGTGCGTCCTAATCCACAAAAAAAAAAAAAAAAAAAAAAACAAAAAAAA
>Ga0209489_108416_pt1:0-12500 | contig 14088 bp, 5 predicted proteins | sample SiratrowhiteBW_FD_187527 | JGI IMG/M metagenome (GOLD analysis project Ga0209489, IMG submission 187527) | Root nodule microbial communities of legume samples collected from California, USA - Siratro white BW (SPAdes) (version 2) | ecosystem: Host-associated > Plants > Roots > Nodule... | reverse complement strand
AAATTTTATTTTAAAAATAATTATGTAATTTAATAATTTTATATATTTTTAAAAATATTATCAATTAAATTAAATAAATAAATAATATTCTATTTTTAATTATAAAAATAAATTTATAATTTTATATATTAAAAATATTAAAATATTTATTATATCTATCATATCACATGTTAACTTTTACAAAGTATATTATCATTTTTTCCTTAATCCAAACAACAAAATTTTTACAACTGTTATCTCAAATGATCTTAAATCTATTCTACTAATTTACTCCTAATCCAAATAAAACTTAAAAACTATTTTAAAAAAAAAATTCATAAATTTTGTACCTATCATCTCATAAATGAAACTCAAATAAAATCAATCATTATACATTTAAGTCCACAATTATCCTTATTTCTAAAAAAACAAAATTTAAATAAGACCGCACTGATCAGACGGTTAAACTTATACTCACTTCTTAACAGAATATAGTATTTTCATAAAATGATAAGTTTAGGTCTAATAATAAATTGAAAATGTTAAATATATATAATATATATATATATATATATATATATATATATAATTTTTTGAAATTGTTTTCATAATACTATTTAATTATTTATCAAGTTATGTTCGATCTTTTATAAGAGTAATTTTGTGAAAGGCATGACAAATAAAATTTCCAGAAGACATTATCTTTTCAAAGAAAAAAATATTGCATAAAGGGGACCATACCTTTTTTTTTTATCCTACCTTTTTTATGATATGGTGGTGCCACCACTTGGCAGGTAAAAAACCTTTTTTCATTTGTCTTCCACAAACACCATTCGTTTGCTTTAACATAATGGAGTGAAACAGACCTAGACTGTTTCAGTGGAGTGGTTCATTTCAATCACTTCATTGCAAAGTTATTCATTTTCAAAACCAACCCTAAAGTTTGGTTTGCCTCCTTGTCTTTATCCCCAACTCTCCAATAGTCGTGATTCCGGCCACATACATGCTACTGCAAAATTATATTATATTATATTATATTATATTATATATATATATATATATATATATATATATATATATATATTTCTTACGTATAAAAACACATAAAGAATACAAATCAGTGTTACTTCTGAGAATCAATATTAGTAAAATAGTTTACAAATACCTTCTTCTTTATAATTAAATTTACTATAAACTCATTAAACAACAAAATAAATATATCAATAATTTTAAATTGGTAATACCTCTTGTAAGATAATTAGCAACCATATAAGAAAATGACAGATTAATTCATGGAAGGAATTCGTACATGCATGTCGATAATCAATTAGAAACTTCCATATTTAAATTTGCACTAAACGATGGAGCTGATGATAAACTTAGGTATAAACTAATATTTGTTTGGCATAGTTGACTTTGAGTGAAATGAAATGGATTCGTAAAGATAGAAATACTTCAATTGTGTGTGAAAGTTAATCTTGAATAAATATATTTTTAAAAGCTGAGATGCATTAATATGAATATTTTTCCTACTTTTTTTCTCGTTTATTTTTCTTCAATTTAACATCTTTATTTTTCATTTATTTTTATTGTTCTTTCCTTTTATTTTTCCCTTCTTTCTAAACATCCTTCAATCTCATCTTTGGACGTCTCGTTTGTATAGATTAAGAAAATGACATGTTTAAGGATAAGCATAAACTAATCCATATATTTTATATTTTATGGTGCATGTCAATTATTTAAGATGTTACCAAAATTCTAAAGCATAAAAGCCACTAGTTACAACTCAGGTTATCAGGACGTGTAAGCTATCACTTTCGTCTTCACTTGCCTTAAGTAGTACGTACGGAACTACTTTGACACCCCAGATATACAATAAAACCTAGATCAAACTCTGCATTTAAAAAAAAATAAATAAAGTTTTCTAATCCTTTTAAGTTACTTATATAATTATTAAATATCCCTATTCATGTTTATCCTAAAATTGGCTTTGCTTAATGTTTTGTATAATAATAATGTTGTGATAAAATGATTTTGGTATAATATTATTACAATGTGTATATAGGAAAAAAAAATTTAAGACAGATAAATATATAGTATGGAATACAGAATTCTCAATTTAATGTTTATATATTATTACTCATTCTAACTAAAATGGTATATAAACGTTATATACCTTATGTTTTATATTCATATTTCAGAATCTTCAATTCGTGAACAGTTCCGATTCTAATTAATTTAGTTTAACATTCAATAAAAGTCGAAAATATGCTTTTAAAAATTCTAATGCATATTTTTTAATCTGCACACAAAAAAGGAAAACAATACACCTTCTATTGAATTCAAACAGGTACTCAGTCAAGTATTTAATCATTTGATCGATATCTTCAATCTCTAATTTGCTCGGTTTTGATAACAAATCCACTCTTTTTCACTTTTCTAAAGAGTATATATTTTTATAATTATTGAAATTAATAAAAAATATGTTCTTAATGTGACATATTTTGTCAACATAAAACTATTTATTACCTTTTAAAATATATTTTAAAATATAAAAAACAAAAAAGGAAGATGAACTCTCTTTCATTTTACTTTAATTTGGAGAGAGGTTTCTTTCTTAGTGAGATTTTGTAAAATAAATAAGTTTTCTTCCAATTTTTACCCTCAAAAGGTAATGTTTCACTCTTCCATATTATTTTAAACATATTATTCATATATGTTCGCATAAAAAATTAGTTGACTAAGATTGATTTCATTTTTGTTTTTCTTAATTTTGTCATAGATATTCTTATGTGTAATTTTGTTCTTTAAGACGAATTTCTTAAAATAATTGGACAATATTAAAACTTAAAGCTTTGCTTTAGGAAATGAGATATGAAATCATTTTGCTGATTAAATTAAACAAAGAGAAAGATAAAAATAAAGGGAAAAAAAAAACGAAACCATTCACAACTTTCGTGTAGCGAGAAAAAAATTATATCGCCTTTTGTTTTTACTTAACTTGGCACTGAACCTTCAATTTCTTAGGCAATCTGTAATCGGTAGTATGAGGAGAGGATGGCCGGTAGAAGATTCTCGGCTCAAGTCAGTAAGATAATAACTAATAGGGTAGAAAGTATTTTTTAGGTTGTGTGACCTTGTATTTATAATATATAATTAAGTGATAATTTTTATCAGAATTAAAGTGTCTATTTATAAGTATTAAATACTAAATACCTATGTTAGATATTTACGAGAATTAAATGCCAAATAAGTATGCAAGATAATTGAGCTTTTATGAGCATGTTTCAGTTGCATATTGTAAATTATGAGTGTATCTGGTGTGTCAAGTTGGACATGTACAATTTCACTTATTTTTCTCACTTTATATTCATGCATGTGTTATAAGATCTATAACATGTATAATATTAAATATTTATTAGTTTAAATTTTTAGTAAAGTGTTTTTTTATAAGTTTGACTTTGAGTGAGTAACTTAGAAGACTCTTGAGTATCTTTAATTTTTATTTTCTCTAATCGAGGAATAAACTTATTAAAGAAACAAATATTTGTCAAGTAAAGAAAATTAACATAATTAATGACATTAGGTTAAAATATTATGTGATAATTAAAAATTATTATATGCTGGATTCAAGTATTTTATGTCAAGTAAATAAAAAAATTATGTATTTTCTTCTTAATTCACTTGTAATCCAATTTTTTTGCATATATTTCCAATAATAAAAAATTATTAGAAAAAAGTTTCATAAATTAAATTTTAAATTCTAATAATTTATTAAATATTAGAATTAGTAATACTAGTATTAGCTTATCGTAAAAAAATTATTAGAAACCTCCGTACTTAGAACATATAACAAATATTCTATTCCAAATCAGACGAATAAAACAATACACCAGAAGAAGAAATTGAGATTTTTTTTTCCGTAAATAACAAGTTGAGTTTTAATAATTTATAGTATATGTTAAATCTCTCATTTCAATTATTTTTAAAATGTAATTATAGTTTCCAGTATTTCACTAGCATTTCAAAAAAAGAATGTTATCCCCCGTTGATTGCATCTCTGAATTCTTCTAAGAGATTTGAACCATATATAAAAACTGTCACAATCAAGAGAGGGAATCTATTCTTCAGAATAAACTATATATAACTAGTTTGCACTATGTAAATTATTTAAACTCGTCCTATGCGAAAACACATTAATAAGCTTCCACGCCCATAATGGGAACCTGCAACATAAACAAATTTAATCTTGAAGCCAAAAGCCGACAACATAATCTAAATCAGATGCATTTCATTGAGAATCAAATGCCCAGAATGCTCTTTAACTAAAAGAACACTGAAAATATTAATTGTTAAAACTTTTTTATTAAAAAAATCAAAATAACAGATGTAAGAAATATATATATGTGAAAAAAGAACGCCGATCTTCACTATCATCACTCCTATTCAAATAAAAGTTTTCATATAAAATATCATTCTTATTTTTCATTAGTCAATTAATAATGAAAAGTGATAAATTTAATTCAACGATAGCAGGAACTAAACAACATTGAAGGTATATGTTAAAGGGAAAGTTGGTGTATTATTTAAGACGAAGATACGTAACTTAATTATTCCGACGTTATGTGGTTCGTAGGAGTGGCGAAAAATGAGAATAATACCATGTTGGGGGTTATAATAGTAATTTCGATGAAACAGAATTGGTGTATATAAAGGTGGCACCTGACAACTTCTTCATCTAAACCTCAAAACTCTCTTTTGTTGTTCATCTTCGAATTAAGCATATTTAGGCGACGTAAGTGATGGGGGTAAAAGGGAAGGAAACGCCGTCGTTTTTTAGGGATTTTCTTGACAAGTGTGGTGGCTCCGCCGTCATTGACGGTGGCTTTGCAACTGAGCTAGAACGTCACGGTGCAGACCTCAATGACCAACTTTGGAGTGCCAAATGCCTTATTAGCTCATCACATCTTGTCCGAAGGGTACTTCTTCTTTCCTTCTCTCTTTTTTTCCATCTTTAAATTATTCATTGTGTTCATAGTTATGATCTCATCTCGACAACCGTTTTCTCTCAATGCATGTAGGTTACCATAGCCACTATGGAACTAGATTTATTTTGTAATCTCGAATTTTAATTCTAAGATATTTATGCGTGCATAAAGACGATTATTTGGTTTTAAAAGGGAGGAGTTTTGAAAATACACGCTAAGAAAATCATTGTCATTATAATTAGGTACTTTATATTAAAAATACAAGCTAAGATATATATTAGTTTTTTACATTAAAATATATAAAAGTTTGATAAAAAATATTAATATATTGGATTGTTAAGTGGACAGATATCATCTAAATAAGACCAAAGAAAATTACGTAAGAGAAAAGACCGAGAACGCATTTACTACGCACACTTGTCACACTACAGTGTCCACGTGTTATTGTGTAATGCGCTCTGGCCTTACGGGTTTGGCATTTCAAGAAACAATAATTTATCCACTTCTCAAACTTTTAGATGTTTTTTAAAATTTAAACGAACTGATTTCATATAAAAATATTAGTAATTATTTGTAAGAAACATTTTATTTGTTTTTGTTAAAGGTTTTAAATATATGTGCTTCGAAATCCTTCTTTTAAGGAAGAGGATTAAGAAGTCATTTTTTTTTCCTATAAAATATGATCTCTTACACGCTTCCAACTATCACTTTGCTGGAACAGTATTTTTTTTTTCTTTTTCATTTGAAGAAGAGTGATCCTTATTGATACTAAAAACAATATTGTGTCACATCGTTAACGAAAGTAAAATTAATACAGAAGGAATATTATTTTAAAAGCAAATAAATAGCAAATGCCAACTAATAGCTAAAACACTGTCTTGAGACTTTTTTAAAAAAGAGATACTGTTTAAAAAGGATTTTTCCATGTCATCTTTTTACAAATTATGTTAAGTTGGTATAATTTTATTATGAAAAAAATCATATTACTATATATATATATATAATTTTATTTAATTTAGAAATTAAATTAAAATTGTATTATGTGAATACAATTTTAATATAATTTTGATATAATAAAACTGATTTAAAATTGTATCATACTAACACGATTTTAATTTTTAAAATGATATCATAATATGATTTTAATAAACTCAAATTAATTAATATATTAAACTAATGTTATAATAATATGATTTTATTTTAAATTAAATTAAATTAAATTGTATTATTATGATATGATTTCTTTATAATCAATGCTATCTTGGTATGATTTATTCATGATCCGAAATTTTTTTATTGCTTTTGAAAAATTTTATGAAAGAATTACATTAAAATAAAAAATAAAACCGTTTAGGAAGTTAAATGAGAAAACTTTTATTCAAAATGAATAAAAAAATACAATATTTTATGGTTTTTAATGTGTTCCAGTATGATTTCCAATATTTATTTACTTCATGATGTTATGATTATATATTTCACACTAGTTCTTGTGTTTTTAGAATATGAATAATCTTTTTAAGAGACTTAAAAGGTTAACTATACTAAAAATATTAAATTTTAATTATCTAAAAGGTAGTTGTATCCAACCAGAAAAGTGTTGGATTATGATGCAGTAAAATAACAATAAAACAAATGTAAACAGAAATTACTCTATGAAGGGAAAATGAAATGATGAAAGCAAAAGAAACTTGTCTGTTGTATAATATTGACAATTTTATTTGCTTTGTTCTAGATAAGATACGCCAAACTTTCGTCGAAGATAATCATTACTTTAATAAGAAAGAGCTTATCTCATAGATGAGGCTGACGTAAATAACACTGTTTTATAACAATTTAACCAAACAGTTTTTTTTTTTTTTTTTTTATATATGTGTGTGTACGTATGTTATCCAATAATGAAATGACATAACATCTTTTATATGGTAGTTGACTATGTAATAGTATATTTAGACATAAAATTGTTCGACATAATCTAAAATATATGATTTTGATTATAATATATATATATATATATATATATATATATATATATATATTCACTATTTAATTTTTGTTAATGGATTAATAAGTAATGTTATATTGATCTTTATTAGTATATTTTTATTTAATAAGAATTAAATTATTCCCATATTATAATTGTGCAGAAACAATATGATATATTAATAAATAAAGAATTTTTAAAAAAAATCATTTTTTGAGTTTTATCTTTTCTCCTACCATCAGAAAACCTTCAGAAAAGGAATAAAGTATTACATTAACACCTTCATTATAATTCTAATTTTTTTTAAGGTAACTATCTCGATTTTATATAGAAAAATATATGTTTCTTATCTTGTAAATTTTTATAAGTAAAGAGAAATTCCTTTATATCTTCGGAGAAGATAACTTTGTTAAGAAAAATAATATATATTAGGATAATATAATATTAATATAAAAGATTATATTGTAGTATAAATTCACAATATTTTTACTATTTATATGAAATAAAAAACATATTAGCGAAATTTCTTTCTTCCCTGTTGAAAAAACTTATATTTATAACCATTTAAATCCTTTAATGTATCAATTTCATTGTATAGTAAGTAACTTAAGTAACATTTAAAAGATTTTTTATCATAAGTTATATAATTAAAATTTATATATTTAATTTCCGACTAAAAATAGCACAATCATCAAAGTGTGGGAAGTAAACAAAGAAGAAAAAAATTTCCATGAACTCTTCCTAGCGAGTTCGAGTGCACTGTTCTATACTTGTTTTTCTTCTGTATTTACCTTTCCTTTCAAAAAGATTTTCAGTTCCACAGGAATGAAAGAGTATAATAGAACCGTTACTTTAGTTGGTATATTAACAAATGCTCTTCAATTCAATAAATTGAATTTGCCTTGTGTGACAGGTCCACCTAGATTACCTCGAAGCTGGAGCAAACATAATATTAACAGCATCTTATCAGGTAATTATCATCTCAACCTTGTTTCATCCCTACAATACAACATAACTTTAATTTTGGCCTATTTCCTGGTTGGGGTGCAGGCCACTATTCAAGGTTTTGAGGCCAAAGGGTTCTCTAGAGAAGAAGGTGTAACTATGCTCAGAAGAAGTGTTGAGATTGCACGTGAGGCTCGAGAAATTTATCATGATATGTGTACCAAAGATTCTTCTGACTTTATGAGAAATGAAAGATTTAGGAAACGTCCCATTTTAATTGCTGCTTCTGTGGGAAGCTATGGAGCGTATTTGGCAGATGGCTCTGAATATGTGTGAGTGAATAAAACCAATTGCGTCAAAATAGTCACTAAATTTAGACTTTTTTTTTTACTTTCAATTGATATTCTGTGTTTTTTTATAGCAAAAGTGCATTACCATAAATTTTTAACAACTAAATACGTGCTTACTGATTATATATGAATGAAGATGAGAATTTTGATGATTGAAGCAAAAAGTGCACTTCCAAATTAAAGCCATATATATGATGATTTTCTTTCTCTCTTCGCAGTGGGGACTATGGTGATGCTGTCACTGTCCAGACACTCAAAGATTTTCACAGGGAAAGAGTAAAGATTCTTGTTGATGCTGGAGCTGACTTAATAGCCTTTGAAACAATTCCAAATAAGCTGGAGGCACAGGTATTCTATTAAATCCCTGGTGGTGAAGTAACTATTAAGCAGATTCACATGTTCGATACTTTATTTTTATATCCTACAAGACTGCAACTGTAGGAATCTGTAATGGAGTGTGCAACATGCTTACTAATACCATAGAAGTTGTAAACTACCATTGCAATTTTGTCTTAGTTTCGCCTTGATTTTGAGCAACATTATTGATTTTGTTTACAATTTGATATGTAGGCCTATGCTGAACTTTTGGATGAAGAAGGCATAGAAACTCCTGCGTGGTTTTCTTTTAGTTGCAAGGATGAATGCAATGTGGTTAGTGGTGATTCTATCTTTGAATGTGCTTCAATAGCTGATTCATGCAGACAAGTTGTTGCAGTTGGAGTTAACTGTACTGCTCCTAGATTTATTCATGGATTGATTTCATCTATGAAGAAGGTGCGACTCTTGTTTAACACTCTGCACTGCACTATCAAAACGTGCCAATTTGCTATATTATCTTGAATAACTTGTGAGAGACAACTACTAGTTGGCCTTCTAGTCCGTTTAATACTTTTTTAGTTCCTCAAATTATGTGAAGTTAGTTTTAGTAATATGCTTATTGGTTTCCAAGTTTCATATCACCCATTTACCATCAGTTTCCAAAAAACAAAAATAATACTAATAGATATCTAAATATGAATCTAAGTTTTATATTAATTAAAAACGAGAAAGTTAAATAATATAAAAAAAAACTCAAACTCATTATCTTAAGGTTTTAAATTGTAAGTAATGTTAATTTTTTTATATGCGTTTAGCGCATCCTTTAAGACATTGATAGAAGAAATACAAGTAAAAAGTGGTTAACTTGAAAGAGAGACATTTGCTTTTCAAGACCTATTACACAGGGTGTAGGAAATGCTTTTTATAGCAAGACCTTATATACTATTCTCAATTGAGAATGTTAATAGCACTTCTGTATTTTTTTCCAATAACAGCTCACTAATAATTCTTTTAACACTCCATTTTGAAGGCAACAAGTAAACCAGTACTTGTATATCCCAACAGCGGAGAGACTTACATTTCTGAGAGCAACCAATGGGTGGTGAGTTGCAGCTTCTCTCTTTGCATTTCCCTACGTTATTCATGGTCAAGTTCAACCAACTTCTATCTAATTCCAACTATAAATAAATGATACTTCCTTGTCAATTAAAATTTAGCTGGAAATCCCTTTTTGTTATGTTTCTACTTGTTGTAAATCTTATAGCTGGCGGTTATAATTCACAAAGCAGATGATCAAAATATAATTTGAACGCAGTTTGTGAAAGCAAATTAACACACATTCTACAAACATTGGACACTTTAGTGTTTAGACAGAGCTCTTTTTGTCAAACACCACAATGTTCTATGTAATAGGATAAGTCTACCAGTAAGAATTGGTAGGTAGATATAATACTAGTTCAGTATCATCAAATTGATAATCTGAAATTTATGTTGTAGAAATCAAGTGGGTTAGCTGAGGATGATTTTGTAGCCTACATTGGCAAGTGGCGTGAGGCCGGGGCTTCTCTTTTTGGTGGCTGCTGCAGGACTACTCCCAACACTATCAGAGGCATAGCTGAGGCAATATATGGGAAAGTTCAAGACGAATGTATATAACTATTGAAGTATCTTTTTATCTGTAATGAAAATAACTATAATAATCCAAACGAGATATCTAACTTTCTGCCTTAAGCTTCCACTTTCTTACTTGGCATGCACTCACTTTTGCTCAAGGATATATAGCATAGAGATCGGACTTAGGCAGGAACAAGTGATCTCCAATTTCTGACAAGTGAATGATTCAAAAGGGAACAATTTTAGTCTGTGTTGAACGTAATTTTAATACAACAATGGATGCTTTGATACTTTCATTATTTTTGAGAATATTTGATCACACTTCCAAATTTCAATTATAGATTCTAATACTTAAAATAAAGAGAATTGTAAATGAAAAAGAAAAAGAAAAAGACAAGGTACTATAGAAACGTGGATGCATAATATTGGGTTAGGTTTTCAGTTTGGTTATGTACCTGTGGGTGCTTCTTCCTGCACCTCCATGTTTTTCTTCCTGCACCCCAATATTTAAAAATACTAAAATATTTTTCTAAAATTTGTATTTAAGATTATGTAATTCAGAATATAATTTTTTTAGAATAAAAAATTTATATTTTAAATTTTATAATCCAAAATATAAAAAAAAAAGAAAAGGGTGCAACTGAGAAGTTGAAGAAGATAAAGATGAGAAGTTGAAGAAGATAAAGAGGATAAAACGTAATTTTAATTCCCCTGAGGAGGTGCAGGAAGAATTTTCCCCTACCTATATGATTAGACCCGAATACAAATTTTTTTTGAATTCACCCTGTTAAAAAAGGTTACATAATGAGGGCTCAAGATTAACTTTTTTCCTTCCTAATATGTTCATCATGGATTCAGTTTTTTTTTTTATAATTTAAAATATTATATATTTTTATCTTATTTTCGAAAATAATTACAAAATCCTTACATCATTTTTTTAATTATTTAAAAATATTATCCTCACTACTTTCTTGTATAAATATTTTAAAAAAATAAAATAAAACAGAGTACTTGCTCTATAATTATTTATGAAAGAAAAAAATATGTTTTTAATTTATGTACTTTTCATCAAATTCAGTTCTAGTCCCTACACTTCTAATGAATTAATCTTTCAACTTTTGAAAAATATGAAAAATTTGTTTATCTTTATATTTAATGATTTAAAATATACACTAGACGCACTTATTTTTAAAAATTTAAAGACTAATTCATTTAAAAGTGTAGAAACTAAAAACACAATTTTTACTTTATAAAAAAAAAAAAAAAGCAAAATGCTTTAAACTAAACAGGTCGTAATAACCAGAATCATGTGCCTGAAGGGCTAACATTCTTTCAACATATATCGGTTACATAAATATCTCTTTAAAAATATTAAAATAATTTAAAAGATAATTGTCCATTAAAATAAAAACTAATTAGACATAGGAAAGGTGTTCATGACATCTCTTAAGAAGGGAATTATCTTTAACTAATTGAATAAATTATTTATAAATTTTTAAATAGTTATCTTACTCTAAAATAATTAATATAATGATGACAATCATTTAATATAGGATGAATATCAAATATATTATTATTATTATTATTATTATTATTTTCTGGACTAATATGGTCTTAAAATGTAATGGAAAAATAGAGTATGGTAATTTGCCTGCTGACATCTTTTTAATTTTAAAATTTAAAGTTTTATTAACTTAAGATTTTTTAACCGTCCAACTTGTACATTAAAAAGATAAATAGATGCTCAAATGAATTAATTAAAATGTTTCAATTTTGGGTATCAACACTTAGTTATTGTGAGAATAAAAATTACATGAAAGAAATATATGAAAAAAAAAATATACGGTCTAGATTTTTAGTTTTCATTATTATTTTTCCCTCTATTAAATTTCTCCCGTCAGTGTTTTTTTTTTTTAACAAAACAAAATGTCTAAATTGGAAGCATTCTCCCAAGGTGTCTCCTTCATTAAACTATTAACGATATACATATTAATAATTATTTAAACCATAATACAAAATCTAAATATTATGTTAGTTTACATGGGTATAAACATAACTGGTAATGTTAATATAGCAGAAGTGGATGAAGATGAATAATGAGAATGATACGTGGAAAGCTGATGAACGACAGAATGGTGGAGCAGTCAAATACTTCATAATTTGACGAGGCAATATCAATGGGTGTAATACACAACACAACACATCACCACCACAAATGTCAATGAAAATACAGAACTACTTTCCCAATTTTCGATTTTAAAAAAAAAATATAATTCACATAAAACATTACACACACACACATATATATATATATATATATATATA
>Ga0209489_108412_pt1 | contig 14106 bp, 10 predicted proteins | sample SiratrowhiteBW_FD_187527 | JGI IMG/M metagenome (GOLD analysis project Ga0209489, IMG submission 187527) | Root nodule microbial communities of legume samples collected from California, USA - Siratro white BW (SPAdes) (version 2) | ecosystem: Host-associated > Plants > Roots > Nodule | place... | reverse complement strand
GCTTTTCTATTTTATGGATTAGAGATTTTATGAAAGAATTTTGGAAAATCATGGAATATTTTTCTAAAAAATATAGACATTTGAAATCCAAAATTCTTCATAAATTCCAACGTTTACTATTTTTTTTTCAGCATTTTGGTAATCTTTTTTTCCTATTTCACCTATACAAATTTGTCAAAAAAATCTACACATTTTTGTGGTGCTTTATTGTACGGATTATAGAATTTATCAGAGAATTCTAGAAAATTTTTGAATTTTTATTAAAAAATAATAGAGATACTTTAAATACAAAATATTTTCAGAATTTCATTGTTTACTATTTGCTTTTTTAATTTTTTGGTATTTTTGACATTTTTTTCTATTTTACATGTCTACGGTTTTCAAAAAATTGTAAAATTTCTGTGTTGTTCTATTGTATGGGTCCGAGATTTTATCAAAAAATTGAGATATTTGAAATACAAAATTTCAACAAAATTCCATCGTTTACTATTTCTTTTTTATTTTTTTAGTATTTTTGGCATTTTGTTTTCTATTTCACCTATTCAAACTTGTCCAAAAGTTATGGAATTTTTTGTGGTGTTTTATTGGAAGGGTTAGAGATTTTACCAACGATTTCTGGAAAATTCTAAAAGTTCCTTTAAAAAAAATATTGATATGTGAAATATTTTTTTTCTTTCAAAATTTTGCGATTTAATATTTGGATTTTTATTTTTTTATTAATTTGGACATTTTATTATCAATTTCGTCCATCTGTACTTGTCAAAAAATTCTAGAAATTTTTATGCTTTTCTATTTTATGGATTAGAGATTTTATGAAAGAATTTTGGAAAATCATGGAATATTTTTCTAAAAAATATAGACATTTGAAATCCAAAATTCTTCATAAATTCCAACGTTTACTATTTTTTTTCAGCATTTTGGTAATCTTTTTTTCCTATTTCACCTATCCAAATTTGTCAAAAAAATCGACACATTTTTGTGGTGCTTTATTGTACGGATTATAGAATTTATCAGAGAATTCTAGAAAATTTTTGAATTTTTATTAAAAAATAATAGAGATACTTTAAATACAAAATATTTTCAGAATTCCATTGTTTACTATTTGTTTTTTTAATTTTTAAGTATTTTTGACATCTTTTTTTTCTATTTTACATGTCTATGGTTTTTAAAAAATTGTAAAATTTTTGTGTTGTTTTATTGTATGGATCTGAGATTTCATAAAAAAATTGAGATATTTGAAATACAAAATTTCAACAAAATTTCATCGTTTACTATTTCTTTTTTATTTTTTTTAGCATTTTTGGCATTTTTTTTTCTATTTCACCTATCCAAACTTGTCCAAAAATTATGAAACTTTTTGTGGTGTTTTATTGCAAGGGTTAGAGATTTTACCAACGATTTCTGGAAAATTCTAAAAGTTCCTTTAAAACAAATATTGATATGTGAAACATTTTTTTTCAAAATTTTGCGGTTTACTATTTGTTTTTTTATTTTTGTATTATTTTTGACATTTTATTTTCAATTTCGTCTATCTGGACTTGTCAACAAATTCTAGAAATTTTGATGTTATTTTATTTAATGGATTTGAGATTTTATAAAAGAATTTTGAAAATCATGGAATATTTTTCTAAAATATATAAACATTTCAAATCCAAAATTCTTCATAAATTCCATCGCTTACTATTTGTTTTTTTTTTCTTTTTTCAGCATTTTGGTAATCTTTTTTTCCTATTTCACCTATCCAAACTTGTCAAAAATTTCTAAACATTTTTGTGGTGCTTTATTGTACGGATTATAGAATTTATCAGAGAATTCTGGAAAATTCTTGAATTTTTATTAAAAAATAATAGAGATACTTAAATACAAAATATTTTCAGAATTCCATTGTTTACTATTTGCTTTTTTAATTTTTTAGTATTTTTGACATCTTTTTTTTTTCTATTTTACATGTCTATGGTTTTCAAAAAATTGTAACAATTTTGTGTTGTTTTATTGTATGGATCCCAGATTTTATCAAAAAATTGAGATATTTGAAATACAAAATTTCAGCAAAATTCCTTCGTTTACTATTTCTTTTTTATTTTTTTAGCATTTTTGGCATTTTGTTTTCTATTTCACCTATCCAAACTTGTCCAAAAATTATGGAATTTTTTGTGGTGTTTTATTGGAAGGGTTAGAGATTTTACCAACGATTTCTGGAAAATTATAAAAGTTCCTTTAAAAAAATACTAATATGTGAATATCTTTTTTATCACAATTTTGCGGTTTACTATTTGGTTTTTTATTTTTTTATTGTTTTTGACATTTTATTTTCAATTTCGTCTATTTGTACTTATCAAAAAATTCTTGAAATTTTTATGCTTTTCTATTTTATGGATTAGAGATTTTATCAAAGAATTTTGAAAAATCATGGAATATTTTTCTAAAAAATATAGACTTTTGAAAATCCAAAATTCTTCATAAATTTCATCGTTTACTATTTGTTTTTTTAATTTTTTCAGCATTTTGGTAATCTTTTTTTCCTATTTCACCTATCCAAACTTGTCAAAAAATTCTAAACATTTTTGTGGTGCTTTATTGTACGAATTATAGAATTTATCAAAGAATTCTGGAAAATTCTTGAATTTTTATTAAAAAATAATAGATATACTTAAATACAAAATATTTTCAGAATTCCATTGTTTACTATTTGCTTTTTTAATTTTTTAGTATTTTAGACATCTTTTTTTTTCTATTTTACATGTCTATGGTTTTCAAAAAATTGTAACATTTTTGTGTTGTTTTATTGTATGGATCCCAGATTTTATCAAAAAATTGAGATATTTGAAATACAAAATTTCAACAAAATTCCTTCATTTACTTTTTGTTTTTTATTTTTTTAGCATTTTTGGCATTTTGTTTTCTATTTCACCTATCCAAACTTGTCCAAAAATTATGGATTTTTTTGTGGTGTTTTATTGGAAGGGTTAGAGATTTTACCAACGATTTGTGGAAAATTCTAAAAGTTCCTTTAAAAACAACATTTAGTTGATGATCCTTGTTTAAAAATAAAATCCCAAAAAAAAATATTTTTTGAGCCTTTATATCCTTTTCTTCACAACTCTATAACCCTGACCACGTTACAAGCCCAATAAAGTCCATATTGATTGTTGAATGATTACAATGATTTTCATACAGTTTAGCTTTGTAACAAGAGGACGTGACCGATGATGTGTGTTAAAAAAATGAAAAATGAAAAAAGGAAGTCTACTAGAATGCCTCTTTCAGAAGAGAGTAAAACATCAGAAGTGACATGGGGCAACTCGATACCTTTGCCTTCCCTCACATATATCTCATCATACATAGCAACAGGGACAATCCTATTTCTAGTGCCTTTGCCATCCGATTTCATTTGTACCTTTGTTACCCCATGTTTTTCACCTTACCCAGACAAGAAACTATTCACACAAATCTCATCATTCTTCTTTTACATACAAACTGGGGCAATTTACATGAATTGTTTTCCTTTTAGGATCAATCTTTTATACTACCTTTATTTTCTTTTGAACCAAGTTGTTCATACCCTCCAAGCTTAAAGCCCACAAAGCCAACCCAACACACCAAAACTGGGACACCTAAACTGGGGCAGTCCTGTCGGAAGATTCACTCCCAGTATCTTTTAAATACCTCAAACTCCCTAAACACTTACCCTTTACCTATGCGTCCAAGCATGCATCTAAGTAGTGTTTCCAAAAGGAAAGTTGATGGCTACACCATGTTGACATTAGCTTTAAATGACCCTAGATTTTCATAAAAAATGGAAATTGATATCTAGTGAATTCAATGATTACCAAGAACTTTTAATTCTACATAGTGAAATTTTGAAAAAGAGAAAAAAATTTGTACATGTTCTTGAGATATTTTAAATTCTTTGTATATATGCATTTAAACAAAAAAAAAATCATTGAAAAAATCCTTTTTGAATGTACATAAAATATATATATATTTGGAAAAATCTTTGTATAGACTTTTTGAATAAACATTGGAAGAAATCATTAAAAAATATTCCTTTGTACATAAACTGTCAAACATTTGAAAATCATTGAAAATATCTTTTGTACATACCTTCTCTTTTAGAAAATTCGTACATATCTTTTTGAAACATGGTCTTTGAAAAGTTCATTGAAAAAATCATCATTTGTAAAATCATTTAAAAATTTGTACATACAAGAAAATAGAATTTCTTGCATTATCATTCAAGAAAATAAAAATGAAAAATAGAATTTCATCTTTAATTTATGCATTATCATCTGAGAAAAAGAAAAATTCATACATTCAAGCACACATTTTCATTCAGAAAATTCACAAAGTTTCATACATTCATAAATCCATTTTCATTCATAAAATTCACAAAGTTCCATGTATTCATAAATACATTCTTAAAAAAATAGATAAAAAAAAATAAAAAAGAACAAAATCAAAAAGACAAAAAGAATTTCATGCACTCAAACAAGCATTTTCATTCAAAAAAAATTCACAAAGTTTCATGCATTCATAAATACACTCTTCAAAAATAACAAAAAATTAAATTTTATGTATTCAAACATACATTTTCATTCAAACCAAAAGTTCAATTTCAATAAAAAATTTAATGCATTCATAAATGCATCATTCAAAACATAACAAAAAATCAAATTTCATGCATTCAAGCATGCATTTTCAAATTCAATCAAAAAATTTCATGCCTTCATCAATCAAAAATTCATATTCAAACAAATTTCATGCATTCTTATATACATTTTTCAAACAGAAGAAAATCAAAAATTCATATTCAAACAAATTTCATGCATTCTTATATGCGTTTTTCAGAAAGAAAAAAATCAAAATTTCATATTCAAACAAATTTCATGCATTCTTATATGCTTTTTTCAAAAAGAAGAAAATCAAAAATTCATATTCAAACAAATTTCATGCATTCTTATATGCATTTTTCAACAAGAAGAAAACAAAATCAAATCATTGTGCATTCATATATGCATTTTAAAAACTTAAATTTACATGTATTCAAACATTCATACATGCATTTAAATCGAATTTTCAAACGTTCAAACATGTGTTCAGAAATTCAAAGTTTCATTTGACGTTCAGAAAAGATTAAAAGTTCAAAGTGTTTTGCATTCATAGCATGGATACATTCAAGCATTTTCATCAAAACTTCAATCAAATCAGACTCAAGTTCAAATTACATTTATGAAGAATGGGCTCTACGTCGTATATTCACTTCAAATTTTCCAACATTTATGAAGAATGGACTCTGCGTCATATCTTCATTTCAAATTTTCCAACATTTATGAAGAATGGGCTCTGCGTCGTACCTTCATTTTAAAATTTTCAACATTTATGAAGAATGGACTCTGCGTCGTATCTTCATTTTAAATTTTCCAACATTTATGAAGAATGGGCTCTGTTTCGTATCTTCATTTTAAATTTTTCAACATTTATAAAGAAGCGGCTCTACGTCGTATCTTCATTTTAAAATTTTCAACATTCATGAAGAATAGACTTTACGTCGTATCTTCATTTCAAATTTTCAACATTTATGAAGAATGAACTCTGCGTCGTATCTTCATTTCAAATTTTCCAACATTTATGAAGAAGGGGCTCTACGTCGTATCTTCATTTTAAAATTTTCAACATTCATGAAGAATGAACTCTGCGTCGTATCTTCATTTCAAATTTTCAACATTTATGAAGAATGGACTCTACGTCGTATCTTCATTTCAAATTTTCCAACATTTATGAAGAAGGGGCTCTACGTCGTATCTTCATTTTAAAATTTTCAACATTCATGAAGAATGGAATCTGCGTCGTATCTTCATTTCAAATTTTCAACATTTATGAAGAAAGGGCTCTACGTCGTATCTTCATTTTAAATTTGCAGCTATACTAAGTCTCTAGTTATCCCTTGGTTTGTAGATCCCCTGCAACGCAAGATCTCAGCCTTCGCATATATTTATTTCCAAACCGAACGAAATTAGTGTTTCTGTCCTTGCTTATCTTTTACTCAACTAATCTGAACTTCTTAAAAGTTTAGATCATTTGGTAAAATTTAAGTAAGGAGGGGCAGTTGTCAACACCCAACTTCGTCCGGGAAAATAAATTATTTCAGATTATAAAACAATATAAAAATTAAAATAAAAGTGCGTGTTATTTAGTTTTATTATACTGTCATAAAATTAAAAAAAAAATGGGTTTTGGTTCCATTATATTCAATGAATAAAGTTTTAAAATAAAATTCATAGAAAGAAATAGTAAGGGAAATCAGTCCATTAAAAATTTGTTTAAAAAAAATATAATAATAATAATAATAATAGTAATTAAAAAATATATTGAATTTTTCCATTAAGAGAAAACTAAAAAATGTGATAATTAAAAGATAATGATTAAAACATAATAATAATTAAAAAACGAAAATAACAAATAATAAATAATAAATATTAAATAATTAATGATTAAATAATAAAAACAAAATAAAAATAAAAATATATTAAAAAAGGAGAATAAATAATAAAAAAAGAAGAAGAAGGGAAGACTGCTTTCAAACTGCTTACTTGATTTGCACGTTCAAGACAATAAATAAATAATAATAAAAAATAATAAAATGAGTCAATGGCAGTAGACTCCCATGTTTTCACTCTCTAACTCCACGTATTTGTTTTAAAAAAAATATTTACAAATAATAATTTTGAAACCGCTCAGATAACAACCCACGTTCTCCACTTAAATAAAAATAAAATTAATAATAAATAATGGATTATTACCGATGAAAAATGATTTAAGTCTCATTCCTGGGTAGATTCATCTTTAATATTAGTTTTAAAAAAAATTAAAAATAGTAAATAAGAATGAGTCAAAGAGTGGTAACTTCTTTGAACTGAACCACTGGCATTTAAAAAAAAATATCAATTAAAATAATGGGAGAAAAAGAAAAAGAGATATATTAGTCAAAGGACGAAAAAGAAAAGGGGACGGATCATTTTGGTGATTGAAAAAAAAAAGAGAACGAGAGAGAGACTATTGAGAAGAGAAAAAAAGAAGAAAGCACACTGAGAAAGAAAAGACTAGGCACCAGGTATGTTTTTTTTTCCTTTTTGCTTGTACATTCATTCATGGCATAAAATAAAAAGCACCCACAATTATAAATACAAAATATTTTCAGAATTCCATCGTTTACTATTTGCTTTTTAATTTTTTAGTATTTTTGACATCTTTTTTTCTATTTTACCTATTTATGGTTTTCAAAAAATTCTTAAAATTTTTGTGTTGCTTTATTGAATGGATACGAGATTTTATCAAAAAAATTCTCCAAAACTATGGTTTTTTTTTCAAAAAAAAAGAGATATTTGAAATCCAGAATTTCAATAAAATTCCATCGTTTACTATTTCTTTTTTATTTTTTCAGCATTTTTTGGCATTTTTTTTTCTATTTGACCTATCCAAACTTGTCAAAAAATTAGGGAATTTTTTGTAATGTTTTATTCGAAGGATTAGAGATTTTATCAACGAATTCTAGAAATTTCTAAAAGTTCTTTTACAAAAATATAGATATGTGAAATATTTTTTTTTTAACTTCTGCTATTTACTATTTGTTTTTTTGTTTTTTTATTATTTTTGACATTTTCTTTTCAATTTCGTCTATCTGGAAATTTTTAAATTCTGGAAATTTTTATGTTCTTTTATTTAATGGATTAGAGATTTTGTCAAAGATTTTTGGAAAATCATGGAACGTTTTTAAAAAAATATTGACATTTGAAATCCAATATTATTCACAAATTCCATTATTTACTATTTGTTTTTTTTTATTAGCATTTTTTACGTCTTTTTTTCCTATTTCACCTAATCAAACTTCTCAAAAAATTCTAAATATTTTTGTGGTGCTTTGTTATACGGATTATTGATTTTATCAGAGAATTCTAAAAAATTCTTGATTAAGAAAAATAGAGATATTGTAAATACGAAAAATTTTCAGAATTCCATCGGTTACTGTTTGCTTTTTAATTTTTTAGTATTTTTGACATCTTTTTTTCTATTTTACCTATCTCTGGTTTTCGAAAAATTCCTAAAATTTTTGTGTTGTTTTGTTGTATGGATCCAAGATTTTATCAAAAAATTCTACAAAACTATGGTTTTTTTTCGAAAAAAATTGAGATATTTCAAATCCAGAATTTCAACAAAATTCCATCGTTTACTATTTATTTTTTACTTTTTTATCATTTTTGGCATTTTTTTCTATTTTGCCTATCCAAAACTTGTCAAAAAATTATGGAATATTTTTTAGTATTTTATTCGAAGGAATAAAGATTTTATCAATAAATTCTGGAAATTTCTAAAAGTTCTTTTACAAAAATAGAGATATGTGAAATATTTTTTTTTTCAAAATTCCGCGGTCTACTATTTGTTTTTTATTTTTTTATTATTTTTGACATTTTCTTTTCAATTTCACCTATCTGTACTTTTCAAAAATTTATGGCAAATTTTATGTTTTTTTATTTTATGGATTAGAGATTTTATGATAGATTTTTGGAAAATCATGGAACGTTTTTCTAAAAAATATAGACATTTGAAATCCAAAATTCTTCATAAATTCCATTATCTGCTATTTTTTTATTTATTTTTTTAGCATTTTTGATGTCTTTTTTTCCTATTTCACCTAATCAAACTTGTCAAAGAATTCTAAACATTTTTGTGATGCTTTCTTATACGGATTATAGATTTTATCAAAGAATTCTCGAAAATTCCTGAATTTTGATTAAGAAAAATAGAGATATTGTAAATATAAAACATTTTCAGAATTCCATCGTTTACTATTTGCGTTTTAATTTTGTAGTATTTTTGACATCTTTTTTTCTAGTTTACCTGTCTATGGTTTTCAAAAAATTCTTAAAATTTTTGTGTTGTTTTATTGTATGGATCCGAGATTTTATCAAAAAAATTGAGACATTTGAAATCCAAAATTTCAACAAAAATCCATCATTTACTGTTTCTTTTTTATTTTTTTAGCATTTTTGGTATTTTGTTTTCTATCTCACCTATCCAAACTTGTCCAAAAATTATGGAATTTTCTGTTGTGTTTTATTGGAATTCTGGAAAATTCTTGAATTTTTATTAACAAAATAGAGATACTTTAAATACAAAACATTTTCAGAATTCTATCGTTTACTATTTGCTTTTTTAATTTTTTAGTATTTTTGACATTTTTTTTTCTTGTTTACCTGTCTATGGTTTTCATAATTTTTGTGTTGTTTTATTGTATGGATCTGAGATTTTATCAAAAAATTATGCAAAACTATGGTTTTTTTTCAAAAAAAATTGGGATATTTGAAATCCAAAATTTCGAAACAAATTCCATTGTTTACTGTTTCTTTTTTATTTTTTTAGCATTTTTGGTATTTTGTGTAGTGTTTTACTGGAAGGGTTAGAGATTTTAGGAACGATTCCTAGAAAATTCTAAAAGTTCTTTTGAAAAAAATATAACTATGTAAAATAATTTTTTTTTTCAAAATTCTGCAGTTTACAATTTGTTTTATTTTTTTATTTTTTTATTATTTTTGACATTTTATTTTCAATTTCGTCTATCTGTACTTGTCAAAAAATTCTAGAAATTTTTATATTTTTATATATTACGGATTAGAGATTTTATCAAAGAATTTTGAAAAATCATCGAATACTTTTCTAAAATATACAAACATTTGAAATCCAAAATTCTTCATAAATTCCATTGTTTACTATTTGTTTTTTTTATAGCATTTTGGTAATCTTTTTTTTCCTATTTCACCTATCCAAACTTGTAAAAAAATTCTAAACATTTTTGTGGTGATTATTCTACGAGATCAGAGAATTCTGGAAAATTCTTGAATTTTTATTAAAAAATAGAGATACTTTAAATACAAAACATTTTCAGAATTTCATCGTTTACTATTTGCTTTTTTAATTTTTTAGTATTTTTGACATCTTTTTTTTCGAGTTTACCTGTCTATGGTTTTCAAAAAAATTTAACATTTATGTGTTTTTTATTATATGGATCCGAGATTTTATCAAAAAATTCTGCAAAACTACGGTTTTTTTTCTCAAAAAAAATTGAGATATTTGAAATTCAAAATTTCAAAACAAATTCCATCATTTACTGTTTCTTTATTATTCTTTTAGCATTTTTGGTATTTTGTTTCCTATTTCACCTATCCAAACTTGTCCAAAAATTATGGAATTTTTTGTGGTGTTTTATTGGAAGGGTTAGAGATTTTACCAACGATTTCTGAAAAATTCTAAAAGTTCTTTTAAAAAAATATAAATATGTAAAATATTTTTTTTTTCAAAATTCTGCGGATTACTATTTGTTTTTTTTAGGTTTTTGTTATTTTTTACATTTTATTTTCAATTTCCTCTATCTGTACTTGTGAAAAAGTTCTGGATATTTTTATGTCTTTTTTATTTTATGGATTAGAGATTTTATCAAAGAATTTTGGAAAATCACGGAAAATTTTTCTAAAAAATATAGACATTTGATATCCAAAATTTTAACAAAATTCCATCGTTTACTATTTGTTTTTTTTTATTCTTTTAGCATTTTGGTAATCTTTTCTTCCTATTTCACTTATCCAAACTTGTCAAAAAATTCAAAACATTTTTGTGGTGCTTTATTATACGGATTATATATTTTATCAGAGAATTTTGGAAAATTCTTGAATTTTTATTAAAAAAATAAATACTTAAAATACAAAACATTTTCAGAATTCCATCATTTACTATTTGCTTTTTTAAATTTTTAGTATTTTTGATGTCTTTTTTTCCTATTTTACCTGTCTCAGGTTTTCAAAAAAATTGTAAAATTTTTGAATTATTTTATTGTATGGATCCAAGATTTTTTCGAAAAATTTAGATATTTGAAATCCAAAATTTCAACAAAATTCCATCGTTTACTATTTCTTTTTTATTTATTTAGCATTTTTGGCATTTTTTTTCTATTTCACGTACCCAAACTTGTCCCACAATTATGGAATTTTTTGTGGAGTTTTATTGGAAGGGTTAGAGAGTTTACCAACGATTTCTGGAAAATTCTAAAAGTTCTTTTGAAAAAAATTTTGATATGTGAATTTTTTTTTTTAAATTCTGCGATTTAGTATTTGGTTTTTTTTATTTTTTTATTATTTTTGACATTTTATTTTCAATTTCGTCTATCTGTACTTGTCAAAAAATGCTAGAAATTTTTTATGGTTTTTTATTTTACGGATTATAGATTTTATCAGAAAATTCTAGAAAAGTCTTGAATTTTTATTAAAAAAACTAGAGATACTTTAAATACAAAACATTTTCAGAATTTCATCGTTTACTATTTGCTTTTTTAATTTTTTAGTATTATTGACATCCTTTGTATTTTACCTGGCTATGGTTTTCAAAAAAATAGTAAAACTTTTGTGTTGTTTTATTGTATGGATCCGAGATGTTATAAAACAATTGAGGTATTTGAAATCCAAAATTTCAACAAAATTCCATCGTTTACTATTTTTTTTTATTTGTTTAGCATTTTTGGCATTTTGTTTTTTATTTCACGTACCCAAACTTGTCCAAAAACTATGGAATTTTTTGTGGTATTTTATTGGAAGAGTTAGATATTTTACCAACAATTTCTGAAAAATTCTAAAAGTTCTTATAAAAAAATTTTGATATGTGAAATATTTTGTTTTTTCTAAATTCTGCAGTTTACTATTTGTTTTTTTATTTTTTTATTATTTTTAACATTTTATTTTCAATTTCATCTATTTGTACTTGTCAAAAAATTCTAGAAAATTTTATGGATTAGAGATTTTATCAAAGAATTTTGGAAAATCATGGAATGTTTTTCAAAAAAATATAGACATTTGAAATCCAAAATTCTTCACAAATTTCATTATTTGCTATTTTTTTATTTATTTTTTTAGCATTTTTGACATCTTTTTTTTTCCTATTTCACCTAATCAAACTTGACAAAGAATTCTAAACATTTTTGTGGTGCTTTCTTGTACGGATTATAGATTTTATCAGAGAATTCTTGAAAATTCTTGAATATTTTTTAAGAAAAATAGAGATATTGTAAATACAAAACATTTTCAGAATTCCATTGTTTACTATTTGCTTTTTAATTTTGTAGTATTTTTGACATCTTTTTTTCTAGTTTACCTGTCTATGGTTTTCGAAAAATTCTTAAAATTTTTGTGTTGTTTTATTGTATGGATCCGAGATTTTACCAAAGATTTTTGGAAAATCATGGAACATTTTTCTAAAAAATATAGACATTTTAAATCCAAAATTATTCCCAAATTCCGTTATTTACTTTTGTTTTTATTTTATTATCATTTTTGACGTCTTTTTTTCCCATTTCACCAAATCAAACTTGTCAAAAAGTTCTAAATACTTTTGTGGTGCGTTATTATACGGATTATAGATTTTATCAGAGAATTCTCGAAAATTCTTGATTAAGAAAAATAGAGATATTGTAAATACAAAAAATTTTCAGAATTCCATCGGTTACTATTTGCTTTTTAATTATTTAGTATTTTTGACATCTTTTTTTCTATTTTACCTATCTATGGTTTCAAAAAATTCTTAAAATTTTTGTGTTGTTTTATTGTATATATCCCAGATTTTATTAAAAAATTCTGCAAAACTATAGTTTTTTTCTTAAAAAAAATTGAGATATTTGAAATCCAAAATTCTTCATAAATTTCATCGTTTACCATTTCCTTTTTTATTTTTTTAGCATTTTGGAAATCTTTTTTTGCACCTATCCAAACTTGTCAAAAAATTCTAAACATTTATATGGTGCTTTATTGTATGGATTATAGAATTTATCAGAGAATTCTGGAAAATTCTTGAATTTTTATTAAAACAAATAGAGATACTTTAAATACAAAACATTTTAAGAATTCCATAGTTTACTATTTGCTGTTTTAATTTTTTAGTATTTTTGACATCTTTTTTTTCTATTTTACATGTCTATGGTTTTCAAAAAATTATAAATTTTTGTTGTTGTTTTATTGTACAGATCCGAGATTTTATCAAAAATATCTGCAAAACTATATTTTTTTCTTAAAAAAAATTGAGATATTTGAAAACCAAAATTCTTCATAAATTTCATTGTTTACTATTTCTTTTTTTTATTATTTTTTTAGCATTTTGCTAATCTTTTTTTGCACCTATCCAAACTTGTCAAAAAATTCTATAATTTTTGTGGTGCTTTATTATACGGATTAAAGATTTTATCAAAGAATTCTGGATAGTTCTTGAATTTTTATTAAAAAAAAATAGAGATACTTTAAATACAAAACATTTTAAGTATTTCATCATTTACTAATTGCTTTTTTAATTTTTTAGTATTTTTGACATCTTTTTTTTTCTATTTTACTTATCTATGGCGTTCAAAAAATTGTAACATTTTTGTGTTGTTTTATTGTATGGATCCGAGATTTTATCAAAAAATAGAGATATTTGAAATACAAAATTTAAGCAAAATTCCATCGTTTACTATTTCTTTTTTATTTTTTAGCATATTTGGCATTTTGTTTTCTATTTCACCTATCCAAACTTCTCCAAATATTCTGGAATTTTTTGTGGTGTTTTATTCGAAGGGTTAGAGATTTTACCAACAATTTCTGGAAAATTTTAAAAATTCTTTTAAAAACAATGTTGATATGTGACATATTTTTTTTCAAAATTCTACGGTTTACTATTTCTTTTTTTGTTTTTTTTTAACATTTTATTATCAATTTCATCTATTTGTACTTGTTAAAAAATTCTCGAAATTTTTATGTTTTTCTATTTTATGGATTAGAGATTTTATCAAAGAATTTTGGAAAATCATGGAATGTTTTTCAAAAAAATATAGACATTTGAAATCCAAAATTCTTCATAAATTCCATCGTTTACTATTTGTTTTTATTTTATTTTTTCAGTATTTTGGTAATCTTTTTTTCCTATTTCACCTATCCAAACTTATCAAAAAATTCTAAACATTTTTGTGGTGCTTTATTGTACGAATTATAGAATTTATCACAGAATTCTGGAAAATTCTTGAATTTTTATTAAAAAAAATAG
>Ga0209489_108410_pt1 | contig 14108 bp, 14 predicted proteins | sample SiratrowhiteBW_FD_187527 | JGI IMG/M metagenome (GOLD analysis project Ga0209489, IMG submission 187527) | Root nodule microbial communities of legume samples collected from California, USA - Siratro white BW (SPAdes) (version 2) | ecosystem: Host-associated > Plants > Roots > Nodule | place... | reverse complement strand
TATATATATATATATATATTAGCAATATGAAAGCATCAAAGCTTTCAATTATGAAGAGTGTCTTCAAAGGAAAAAGAAAGATCCAACTTGAGACAAAGAATGCTTACTTGGATACCCATGTAAAGTTAAGAGGAGATAAGAGATAATTGTCAACTCAACCAATTACTTGACATCAATGAACTGGTAAGAAAAGTTTATATAACCTATCAAAATCAGTGTAAGAGATAGAAAAGTTTTATTTATTTATTTTTAGTTTATATTTTGAGACTAGGATATTTTCTTAGAAGTCGTTTCGTTTTTTTTCAAATTTTTTATATTTATAGTTTCATTTTTTTTTTTCGTAATTATATTTCGGTACAAGATATTTACTAATTTTTGTTTCAATGAATAATCTAGTACCAAATATTGTTTACCAAAAATACTTTTATTAGAGTAACTTCTTTGATAAAATTATTTGACTCACTTTTTCATTATATTTATATATAATAGCATCAAGTTGTCATTGTCCAATCAATAGTCGATGTTTCCATTAGGGTTGTGGGTTATATTCAGATGGACCACTTATCTAATCTCTAAAGTCAAAATCAATATAAGAATTAGCAGTGAATATGATTCACTAACTCAGCAACGTTTTTTGTGGTTCATTTATGCCATATTTCTTAGTCTATATAAGCAATAAGTATGCTTTTGCAAACAGAATACTGTAACGGCATCTTCTTCCTCTTTCTTAGGAGTACTTATCATCATTAATTAATTTAACTTTGGTTACGTAAAAAGAAACTAGTGAATACCAAAAACCTACTTCAAATTCATGTGAAGAATGAGATAAGAGAGAGGAATAATTATTCTTAAATCAATCACTGCATTATGAGTTTCACAAAGAATATGCATGTAATATGAAATTTGCACTTGATTTATCTACTTTCTAATTTGACTTTATTTCAAGTTAATGAGTGAATTCTAATATTTAAAATCATTTTCTTATTTTTACTTACCAATATCAATGTTTCGATTTTCATTGAAATAATATTATTAAAGTGAATCGTCGCATTCAAAATATTAATTATGAAAATAACTTTAAATTATTAATTTTAACTTTTGATACAGAACAATATTTGATCTATTATCATTTCAAAATTTAATAACTAACTAAAAAATGTTTTAAGGTAAAAAATAAAATATTTGTATAATGGATTAGTTTATAAATAATCTAGAATTATTTGAATATATAACAACATGAATTTTTTAATGGAAAAGTTCAGTAACACATGTTCAGCTTTGTGTGTAAACTGAATCAGAAAAGTGATGTTGAAGTATTACAACATAGAGATTATGTGAAAAAAGAAATAAAAAGGTTTAATGAGTGTTTGGAATATTTTAGATATCATTACTGGACAGGAAAATCAGATATCATGAAGAAGGAAGCGACAGGCACAATATTGCTTTCTTTTTAATATGTTATGATCAACATACAATTTTGGATTTTTTTTATAATTTTAAATGAATAATCATTTTTTAAAATTTTATGATCATGTTTTCCATTACTTTGTTTACTAACAAAACCACGAATTATTATTTTTTATTTAGGGTACAAATTTATATATAAATATTATTATTATTATTATCATATTAATATTAATATTAATATTATTATAAATATTATTATTATTATTAATTATAAAAATTATAAAAATTATTATTTAATATGGTTACGAAATTTATTTAGTTATAGGTTATATATGTATTCATATAAAACCTAATTATCTGTATATAAATATGATTTTTTAGTAACTCTTCTAACTTCAATTTTTATTTTACTCATAAATAATCGTTTTTGATTGATTAACACTTTAGGTTTGTTTCTTTATTGATAGTATATAATTATTAAACTCAAAGAAATTTTTAAATGATTTTATTTGTAGAAATTTTGAATAAACACTATATGGAAATAATGAAAAGGATTACGCAGCTAAAATGGAACAAAAATTTAAAAGTACACTTGACTCCGAAGTGAGAAAACAATCAAGCAAAAAGAATTGTATAAAAGTTAGATGCAGAAATTAATTCGTTATAAAAAAATGTCTGGAATCAAGTACGTGGCTAAGGCTCAATCCCTATTTTTTGTTTTTATTATTTGAATCTATTCTCAATTAACTTTTTAATGTTCTTATCAATTGATAATTTTGATGCTGTTAACCAAAACTCTTTTTTATTTAAATCTTGGTTGGTTTTGGTGCTTTCATCATATCTCTGTAATCTTGGTGTACTTAGGTTGATTTGTTAAATAAGAATATTGGATGGTCTAAATTGGTTTGATTTATAATGTACACATTCAAAATTTAAATTTGGTAACAGACTTGAGATAAGTTCCATGACATGGTAAAATGCTTTTGAATTGGATAAGATGTGTGTGAGAATTCTAAAGGGAAGTTAAAGGAGAAAAATAAAATATATTTTAGAGATACGATCGTCATATAAAAAAAATATTTTTTTATTTATATGAATTTTTATTTTAATAATAAAATATTTAAGTTTTTTTTTATACCACATATTATTTTTTCGGATCTTACGTTTTTATTTTGTGTTTGACGTGATACTATTTGAATGATATAAATTTAAATTATGCGTAGTTGGAGATTTAAATTTATCTTGTAACTATAATGATAATTTAAATTTATAAGTAGTTGGAGATTTAAATTTATCTTGACTAGTGACTATAATGATAATTTAAATTTATAACACGTAAATAGTGCATATACCTATATATTAATGTTATTTGTCTTATAAAAAATTGATTATATGATATTTGTTCTATTTTTTTTTTTTTATGTTTATTGTCTTTTTCTCTCACTATATGGAAGCCGCAAAGGCTTTATGATAAACCTATATGAAAGTTGTAAAGGTTTAATGATATGGAACGTAAAGGCTTAACTATCCCGAAGTCACAAAAGCTCAATATATCACAAATTCTCAATGATATGGAAGCTACAAAGGTAATAATATATGAAAGTCGTAAAGACTTAATGATACGGAAATGACAAAGGTTTAACAATATGGAAATTGTAACTCTCGATGATACGAAAACTATAAGTCTCAACTATACAAAAATATGTGAAACCGTAGGTCTTAGCCATATTGAAGCCTAAAGGCTTATAATAAGGATGCGAAAGACTTGACACTCAAATTATATCACTCAAATTATATTTTCCAAAAATACAGAAAGGATTTGAAAGTTGCAAAACTAATATAAATTATATTTTCCAAAAATACAGAAAAGATTTGAAAGTTACAAAACTAATATTGAAATTTAAGAGCCTTCATAAAGCCTTTTCGCCTATTCGGCTCAGGGCTTAGGGCTTGTGACCCGTATGAACAAGGACTATATTTTAGGCCCAAAAAGAAATTATGGAAGTGCGAAAGGTAATCCATTTATGACCAGAAGATTGTACCATCAGAAAAGATCTAATTAGAGGACCCAATTTAATTGTAAAAAATCACTGGACGATGAATATTAACTAAATTACTTTAATTCAACATCAAAATATCTTATAAAACAAGTGCAAATACAAAGTACAAGGATGTATAAAATAATATCTTATATTTGAGCTATCCAAGTGCAATAAATAAATCTCAACGACTAGAACAATATTTACTTTTTTTTGACAATGAGAAATAAACTAGATGAAATTTTTAACACAAGTATGTTTTGTTAAAAATATTAGAATTGGCTTATTTTAAAAATATTTTAAATTTAATAAAATAAATTATTTAGTATAATAATTATATTAGAAATATTATCATATTAGGTTAAGTTTTTATCACATATTATAATTATGTATTATATACCCTCGTATATATACACACACTTCATCCACACACCCACACATGCATATACATACCCTCCACGCGCATGCACACAGCCTCGAGAGGCATGCATTTGCGCACACACAATTAAATACATTTCCACACCCGTCCATGCATACCACATACACACACGAAAATTTAAAGTATTTTATCTTTCAATTAGAAGACTTATTCTCCCACTATTTAACAAACTTAAGATTATAATAATATCATTGGATTAAATTTAAAGTTTAGTTTATCTAATTTAATTTTAGTGTCACGATCTTTATTGACATATTAATCAATCAACTTATTTAAAAATAAATTGGACTTATATCAAAGTTTTAAAATAAAATACGTATTTAATTAAGGATGAATTCTTCCTCCACCCCCGTACCTTCTTCCTGCACCTCCATAGTGAATACGAAATTACACATATATCTTTATCTTAAAATTGGAAAAGTCAATATTATCCTTTATCCTCTTCATCTCCATGACTCTCATCCGTTGTCTACCATGTCATCAACGCCGTCCAAATCTTAAATTAAAGCTTCAAACAAGTCCTAAATAAGAAATTATTGATGTTTATTAGTAATTTGTGAGTTGTATTGTTGATTAGAGTAGTTAATTTGGTGATTGGGAGACTGTCGACGACAAACGACAACTTTTGCGATTTGAGAGTTTGATAACCGGATGGGATGTCATCCGGTTGTCATTTTGTAAATGTGAACCGGATAGAGGTGCCATCCGGTTGTCATTTGCAAAACAAAATGACAACCGATTACACTCAAGATCATTTTGGTCATTTTAATATAGATACTTTGGGAATTAACTTTTTTATGGAGTTGCACGAATAAGGTATCAGAGTGGAGGAAGAATTCGTCTTCATTAAGTTGATATACTAAGATGGATTTTAAGAACAAAAAAAAGTTATATAAACTATTCTCCACCATCCAGTGTAGTTCTAATTTACGTAAATTATAAATTATAAATTATAAATTGAATGATATTTTTATTAATGTTATTTTTTAATTTAGTCTCAAATAAATTACTTTTTATTCAAATAAAATTACTAAAATATTACTTTTTTTAAAACACTGGTACTGAAATTATTTCACTTTTTTTCAATATATGGATAACTTAACTATAAATGAGAATAAAATTAAAAAATATTAATATTTTAGTAAAATGTAAGAATATAAATTGTAAAATTTATTTTATGTATTTAGAATTGTTGTTTCTATCATGAAGATAAAGTATATTAAAATAAAATAAAAAATACTATTATACACATATAATATATTATATTATATATATATATATATATAAAGACAGAGGAAGAGAAATAGATATATATAAATAAATAGATGCATTCATAATATCTTAAAACATTATAATTTGAAAAATATACTTTATTACTATTTATAAGAAGATTCATTACCTTTATTCATGTTATTCATATGTTAATATGCGATAATGAGTAAGAAAGCATAAGATTAGGCTAAGAAACCAATATAAGAATCTATATTCATAACTTTTTACCTTAATCTCTTTGTACTTTATGGAAAAATTATTTCTTTACCTACTAAGAGAAATCAATGCAATAAGAAATCTCTAGTTCTTTTCTAAGGGAAAATCCCAAAAATAGTATGACATAGCACACGCCAAGCAGATAAAGTAACAGTTTTAGGCCTCAAGACCTTAAAGGCATAAAAAAATTTAATACTCATATATTATTATAAAATAAAAAAAATATTTAATTTTAACATTATATTAAAAAAGTTTAATTATAAATTTAAAATATTTTAACTGACTTTAAATTTAGATCAGTGCTATAAATATTATTTAATGACTTTAAATTTATATTGGTACTGTAAATATTATTTAATAATAATATTCTTGAAACTTTCTTATAATAAATTAATAATATTTTTTAACAAAAAATTGAACAGTCAAGGAATCCTACCTATCAAAATTTTTTAATTTTTTTATCTCTTACCTATATTCCAACATATGGACATCATTTCTTTATATATCCTTTTATTATCTGACTCTTTCACCTCTCTCACTCCTTCTTTCACTTTGTTCTTCCATTATATTATTTCAATTTGTTTGTTTTCAATTTCAAATTTGTTTCATCATTTTATATTATGCATTTATATGCACGTATTTTTATTTATTTGGAGACTCCCAATGGTAGATTGATTGAAGAGTTTGTGTTCACCTTTGCTCATTTTGAGTATATCAATATTAGGTAAAAATAATATGAGATTGATGAATTGATTTCAATTTTTTTTATTTTTCATTATTTTTTAATTAATCTTAAAATAATTTGTTTGGATACAAGGAAGAGAATTTAGAATTTATAAAATATATTTAAAGACTTACCAAAAGACAGGATCAAAAGGTATTATGAGACTTGAGACTTCAAGACAAGATACTACGATCAAGTTAGTTGTCTTGAGTCTTGAGAATCAGAGGTTTTATCTTTTTAATGTAATTTCATTTTATATACTTATAAGTTATATTCAATGTGATATATATTATAATTTTTTAATTTTATATAAAAATATACAAATATGTCAACTAGAAGATTTAAATCAGGTTATTCAAAACTTAAAAAAAAAAGAAGAGTTGAACTTAGGTGAGTCTTTTTTGAATGAAGAAGATAATAATATAAATATAGGTGAAGATAACAATATAAATATAGATGAGGACAATAATAAAGTAGTCAACGAAGACAATAATTTTGATTTTAAAACTCATAATAATAATTTTGATTATAAAACTCAGGATAACAATTTTGATTCTAAAACTCAGGATAACCAGAATAAAATTGCAAGACAAAATGATTTTAATATTAAAAATATATATGATCCAAGCCAATGGGAGGATATTAATAGGAAATTGAGAGACCTATTAGTATAAAAAGGCCCTATTAGGATAACTATTAGGATAACTGATATAGATTTTGCAAAAGATAAATCAATTGTAGATAAAGCAATTACCACCCACTTTAGTGATTATTTTTTATATATTGTAGATAAAACAATTACCATCATGCAAAATAGATTTGAACAATTTAAAATGTATGAAGATATTTTTGGTTTTTTATTTAGTATTAAAAAATTAAAGTCATTGGGTTGGGTACTTTTGAAAGAAAAATGCTTAAACCTTTAAAAGTATTTGAAACATGAAGATTTATTTTCCGAATTAAATATCTTAAAGGAGATTATAGGATTAGAAAATGATAAACCAATTGATATTCTTAATTATATAAAAAGAATAATTTTTTTTCCAAATGATGCATATATAACATATAGAATAATGTTAACAATTTTAGTATCAGTTGGTTCAGTTGAAATGAGTTTTTCAAAACTTAAACTAATAAAATCTTATTTAAGATCACCATGTCTCAACAAAGATTAAATAGATTAATTTTATTGTCTATTGAAAAAGATATTTTAAATAAAATTAATTATGATAATTTAATAGATAATTTTACATCATAAAAAGTTCAAAAAATAAATTTTTAAGTAAAAATATCATAATTTTAATTATTTTATTAATTTAAAATAGGCCTCATTTTTTCAATTCGCTGTAGGCCTCCTAAAATCTTAAGCTTCCACTGATCAACAAGTGTGTATATATATATATATATATATATATATATATATATATATATATATATATATATATATATATATATATATATATATGTAAACATTTATATTTATATTATGCTTTTTCCTTCAATATTATTATGGAAAAATATTATTTTTGTCTTAAAATCGGTTACTGTTTTTGTTTAGTATATATTTTTCTTGCTTTATTTTTTAGATAGTTATATTTTAAAAAAAAATCACCTTCCATTACTTAACCATCATTAACTATTTGTTATTTAACCTTCACTTTTACTTTAGTTTATTTTTTTTAACATAAAATGTGAAGGGATCTAAGGGAATTGTACAAGACATATTTGGCAGTCATAATATTATAGAGAGAGTAGATACAGAGGTTTTGTGGGGGTGAGTTCAAGATGTCAGGTCTTAACAGCAATAACAGTGAGGAAGGCAAGAAGGCTACCGAGCAAGGGACAAGTACGTTCTTTTGTTCGTTAATTTTTTTTTTCTTTCCATTTATAGGGTTTTGCTTTTCTATTAGATCATGTTACTTGAGTGTCGTAGATCTTCAATTTTGCACTCTGGTGAGTTTGAGATTGTTTTGCAGCGTTTATTGTATTATGATTATATGTCAAAGTATGCCTCTTTAATCAATTTCTTTTTACTGAATTGGGTTTTTATTTTTAGGGTGACTCTGATTATGTTTTGTTTTGGTTTGAATTCATGGGCTTGGGTAAAAATTGAAATTTGATGTTTTCTTTTAAAATTGTTAATTTGATGTGATAGGATAGGAACGAGGTGTTCTTCAAGATCAAGGGAAGCACTCAATTGAAAAAAACTTATGAGTGCTTATTGTAACCGATAGTCGGTTGACTTCAACTCCATTGCTTTTCTCTTTGATAGTTCGTGGCCTTCGTGCTGAGCAGACTCCTGATGAGGTTTGTGTTTCCTTCATCTTTCTCCATGATTCTACATCTCAACTGCTCAGCTTTTGATTTTGAGTTGAACTTTTATTTTTGCAGTTGGAAATGGAGGATGGTGATGAAATTGATGCAATGCTTCATCAGACTGGAGGTTCTGTAATCTGAGCATATCTGCTTCCTCTCCCATCGATGTAATCGAGTTAAGGAAGATATTTTTATAAGTGAATACTAAATATCATTTAGTTATAAGTTAAATATAAATGTTGTACTGTTTTATTAAGTAATAGAACATATATGCATATTTGTGATATTTGACATATCTAGTTAAGACAATTTATTAAATAGTAAACTTATAATTAAGTTAAATTCTTTGTTTCATTACAGTTTTTATCTAGTAAAATAAAAAATCACACATGCACGCACGCATATTCATATATACACACATTCATCATAGATAATGATGATCCTCCGTCACACACATATTCATCATAGATCATGGGTTGATGATCCTCCATCACACACATATTCATCACAGATTGTCTCTAACTTTTTGATGTGACCTTTAGAATTTGTTTGTTTTCAATGATGGATAATGGACATTTCCTTTGCCAATATTACCTTGATGGGATTAAAGCTACCTTTAGGTCCAACATTGGTTAGAAGTTTGAAACAAGTGGGGTAAAGATATCCTTCAAAATTTATAACTTAGTTAGTTATCATGTTAACTTACCACAACAAGTTCAAACTTAGAGTATCATTCAATGAACCATATTTGCTTCTTATGAGAATCACTAATATTTTCACTAGCTAACCTAACAGGATTATTAGGGTTAGGCACCCTTTTAACCCTTTTAACTCTAGGTTATAAATTTTTGGATGTAAAGAAAGAGAAATAATGACATTCACCTTTGCAACCTCAACTACTACATCAATTTTCTTATTCTTTGCGAGTCTTTGAAATAATAATAAGTTTTTCCTTAAAATTAGTACACTAACATTAATGCATATCTTTTTATAATCATTATCTTTTTCCAAAATTCACACTTAAAAAAGATAAATATATATATTATAAATAACACAAAGGTAAAATATCAATTATTTCAATATTTATTAATAAGTAAAAATATCATAATTTTAATTATTTTATTAATTTAAAAGTCTTTATTTTTTCAACTTGTTTTAGTCCTTCTAAAATCTTAAAAATAACAAATTGCTTAGAATTCTTATAGGTTGTGAGTGTTGTGAGTGGCAAAATGGTCCAAATACTTTGTGCATCGAAAAAAAAAAAATAGGTTGGGGGAAACAAACTGTTCAGACGAATCCAAATAGCAAAACAACTTTTTCACCACAAACAAAAACATAAAACAGCTAAAAGCGTCGTGACATACCAAATTCACATCAATTGAAAGATTCCGAGGTGAGGAGAGAGATTCTAGTTTACGCGGTTTGTTCCTCCCATAAACAAATGTAACTACCATTACCATAAAAAGCATTCCAATAAAAAAAAAATACTGTGTTAAGAGCAAATTCTGATTATGTAAATATTAACAGACTATTTCGGTAAAAAAATAATGTAAAGACAATGTATTGCAGGTGCAAACAATTACCCTGGAAAAATCACAATTTTCAACTTTCAACCTTCGTAATAATGTCTTCGTGAAGATTTGGTCTGCGACGATTTTCAAGAAAATAGTTTCACGATTTTCAAAATATTAAGGTGCTGTGCTTTCAATGTTAAATTAAAGCACATTGGTAATACAAAAATCTTATTTTCTATTATTCTCATCAAAATTCAAAAGCAACAAACTTTTTAGATGTTCCTAAAAATATTAGTCTTCCAAACTTTTAAAATTATGTTTTCAACTATATACCACCAGAAAAAAAAAAGTGATTAATAATACGTTTCAATTAAACATTAAAAAGACTTTTAGGTAATGTACATGCATGAAGTGCGGATTTTTTTCCGTTAAAAATGACCTCATTTGATCTATAAAAATAATATTTTAAATTGGATACAATTCGACAAATTTATCAAAAACCATAAAATAAAACAGTTACGGAAAAAACACCGAAGAATTTGCATGCAACACTCATTCAATCTCAAACTCCGAACTTCAAAACTATGCATAGCATTTGTTTACTCAAAAACCGACTATTCATCCAAAACTTCGACAGATTTTGATTAGAAAAGTTTAAAAGAATTCTAAAATCCACTTTGAATGCTATTCATACATTCGTTTAAACGGTTAATTGTCAAATTAACCTGTCAAACCCCATTTCAGTCACCGATAAAACTGAATTTATAAATAGAACTGATAAAATCTAAAACTATTCCACTCACATGTTATGGAACTTTGCTTCACTTTTAAGAAGTGAGGACATGGGAAAAACACTGAATACACTTCAGAAATTGCAGAAAATATCAGAAACACTCCAAGGTAAGACATCTTAAGACCAACGAAGCAGAAATAAAACAATCCATCCATAATCATATTGACAAAGGAAGCACCACAATGACTTCAATGATCCAGCAACAAAAGTTGTATGGCACATAATAAAATATGTATATGTCTTACCTAGCCCTATGTTAAACTAATTCTACTTATAATTCCTTAAAAGACAAATCTAGAAGATAACATCCTTCAGAATACAGAACCTCCGGTCTGATGAAGCATGGCATCAATTTCATCACCATCCTCCATCTCCAACTGCAAAAAAAAGATCTGGTCAAAACCAAAAATTGTTCAGTTAAGATGTAGAATCCATAAACAAAAATGAAGAAAACAAAAACCTCATCAGGAGTCTGCTCAGCACGAAGGCGACGTCCATCAAAGAGGAAAGCGATGGAGTTAAAGTCAACCGATTGCCGGTCACAATAAGCATTCATAAGCTTCTTCAATTGAGTGCTTCTCTTGATCCGGAAGAACACCTCATTTCCATCCTAATACATCCAATTACCAAATGAGAACCACTTCAACTGAGAACCACTTTGACTCGTTTATGTCATGAAATAAGTTCAAAAATGTTATAGCAAAAGACTAATAAGGAAAACTACTAACCAATTCAAAAATATTGACTACTCAATTCACTTTGTAACATTTAATTTTCCTTTGGATATTTGAATTAGTCCCTAACACCATCAACGGTATTTTTATTGGATATACTTGGTTTTAGTAACGAATTCAACAAAAAATGAATATTACAAAGTGAAGAGTATATTTTCGAATTGGGTGAAGTGTGTTCTTAGGCAATTGATGTATAACTTTTAAACTATAACCAATTATAGAGTACAAATGACAATAGACTGTTCATCAATGCAACAGCATATCAAATGTTGTATAAAGAAACAAAGTATAAATTCATAAATAAGTGAAGGTAAACCTAAGTTTAGTATTATATTGAGCATCCCGTCATAGAAAATTAATCCACTAGATTGGGAATCGGATTGAATGTGTAGACAAACAATATACAACTAATTCAGCCCCCAGATAAACAGTTTTTCCCAATTTTCGTTGCATGATTAAAAAACTGAAACCAATTTTCTTCTAATAAAATAAGGATTCAGAGCAATACACAGACTATTGAAACATTCAAATACTAAAACCCCAATTTAGATGAAAAACAAAATTAAAAAAAAATGTCAACAGATAACATAAATCAATAAGAGGAAAACATCATCAAAATCTACATAACAGAAATCGATCATGAATATTAACAAAGTCAAACCCTGACATAAATTACTCCAGAAGATAACGTCATCAAACTCTATTTATATTGATAACCAAAAATCAAATTTCCAGAGGTGAATTTCGCAAAAACATGCAACGACGAGACAAACACTAAAGCAAACATAAATCACCACAACAAAAGCATAATCAACAAGGCACGGTACAAATACGCATTTTGCACGCAAAACATACAAAAAAACCGTAGTGTAAATCCAAATCCAAATATTTTAGAAGAAAATTATCAAGTTTTAATTTTTATCCAACCCCATAAATCCAAACCAAACCAAAACATAAACAGAGCCATCTCCACAACGAAACCCCAATTCAGTAAAAAAAAACGATTAATGAAACACTGCCAAACGATCTCGAACTCAACAGAGTCAGAAATCAAAGATCTACGGAACGCAAGCAACATGATCCAATTAGATAATCAAAAACCCTAAAAATCGAGAGAAAGGAAAAAAATAAGAACGAACGTACCTGCCCTTTGACCTTAAGGTTGATGTGTGCCCCTTGTTCGCTGGGCTTCTTGTCTTCCTCGTTGTTGTTGTTGGTAACACCCGACATCCTCAAACTCTCTTCAGAAACGCTTCTTCTTCCTCCTTTGGTTACCGCCGACAAAAGCTTTGTGTCTACGCTCTGCAATGTTGTGATTGCGAAAGCGTGTCTTATACAATTCCATTTGGACCTTTCACATTCCTTTCTTAGCGTGTGACGTTGCTGGGCCTTTTCGCGTGTCACGTTGCTGGGCCTATTAATTAATGGGCCTCCGGGCCCAACGAACCCAATGCTTATCTGGATATGACATGGTGAGTCAGCAGCAGTTTGGTTTTAATTATCTTCTCCAAGAAAAGTTAAAAAGATGCTTTTCATTGATGTATAATACTTAGAAGTTTGAATTTATCTCTGGAACTCAAGAAAAATTAAGATGCTTTAATTAATATATATTACTTTTATACTTTTTAATGTAATAGTAATTAAATAATAGCTAATTGTATTTTTTTTATTGGAACTCAAGAAATGTGTTGAAATATTTTATTTTATTTTATCACACATTTATATAGGAAAAAAAATGTGTACATTTCATAGTATAAGTCATGAACCATATTTGAAAAATATAACTTGTTAGCAACTATGTTGGAAAACATGACAGGTAAAGTATGCATAGGTATTGTATTTAATCTTTGTAAACTACACTCATCTCGTACAATATGTGACTTAACTTACATACACAAAAGATATGCTGAGATGTTTCAGTATCTATTTATATAATAATTTATTCAGTCTATTAAATAATACATAATCAATAGAAGTAATAAATATTAGATTTTGAAATCAATTAGACTTCCATATGAAGGTTGTAGGTAGTTAAAGTCTGCGAGCTTTTAACCTGAGTTGCGGGTATACAAAACACGTAGGGTATATGTTGCAAAACAAACTAGTATAGAATTTTGAAAAATTAAACTTGTGAATATGACTAATCATGGTCGTTTTACTAATCATGAGCGTTTTACGAGTGAGTTAAAAGAATTTCGTCTAATTATAAAAAAATTAATAAAATATAATATAGACAGAAAAAAAAAGTTAATCTAAAGTAACCTCATAACAAATTGTAAATTCAATTAATTAATATCCAAAATTTATCTATAATAAAGAAAGTTAATAATAAGAATTAAAAGAAATGAGAGTTTTGAAGGTTGTTGTACAAAAATTAAAATAAATAATTTTTAAAAAAATAGGATGACTCTCAAGTTGCAAATTCTTCTTTTATTTTGTTAAATTATTATCATTCAACTATTTTCTGAGAGTTCAACTCAATCAAACAAGTACCAATCAAATTCAATCAAATCTTATAAGCAAAATAAGTATCTACTAATATATTCAATATCTTACCTAGTCTCTAAGCATTTACTCAATGAGATATATATATATATATATATATATATATATATATATATATATATATATATATATATATATATTTTTTATAT
>Ga0209489_108406_pt1 | contig 14119 bp, 11 predicted proteins | sample SiratrowhiteBW_FD_187527 | JGI IMG/M metagenome (GOLD analysis project Ga0209489, IMG submission 187527) | Root nodule microbial communities of legume samples collected from California, USA - Siratro white BW (SPAdes) (version 2) | ecosystem: Host-associated > Plants > Roots > Nodule | place... | reverse complement strand
AAAAAAAAAAAAAAGAACTTAAGATTAAGGACATAAAGACCAATGGGAATGCAAAATGAATATTACTTTCTTGAAATACGAAGAACAGAGTCGACTGAAATGGACTAAGGATGAACACAAAACAACAACTCCAAACAGAATTTCACAATCCGAAGCAGGAATCATTTCTAAAAAAAACCATCTTTCCCCAAAACCCATTTCAAAGTTCAAAGCAGAAATTGAACTGCATGAACAGAACTCTTAATTTGTTCTCCAATTCAGACTTCTAAGTGTAATTAGGATCGACCCTAAGATGACAAAGTGCAAAAGGAATAGAAACTGTGTGCAGTTGTAGACCTGTATTACGTATATTGGTGTTAATGTTATGAGGGTTTTGGACCTGCATATGGCAAAGCCTGATACACCTAGATCTGTTATATCTTCCTCTAAAATCTTACAAAATAATAGTCCATCACCATTCATGTTCCATACGATTTCATCCAAAAACAGAACCAACAACGATCTTCACCATTGAATCAACATATACTCCTCTATTTTTTACACACTAAAGAAAAATGTGAAGCCAACAGATTTTGGAGCCTTTCAAGTTTGACTAAGATGAAAATCATTTAAATATTTTCGATTAAAGAGCAGAGTGTGCGAAACAGTGGAGTTTTGAGAGACATATGATTGGTACAACATGGTCTGTCGAAAAACATTGACCATCTAATCAGTACATGTTACCTTATTTTTAACGATTACCTATTGCACACGGTCAACAAAGTCTCTAGTGTAGGGAATTGGCCACAGAAACAGCTTGCATAAACTCCTCATCAGATTCTAGTAGGGTCATTGCATTGGGCGAAAGGGACACTTCCAAATCTATGCTTCCCCCTCCTTCGGATCCTGGATATGAAGTCACATTCCCATCAAACTTGTTAGCATATCCACTCAGAACTGCCACAGCTTTTCCCATCCCAAATTCATTCCCATACATGTCGAACCTGGGCGAGCTTGACATCGTCACACTACACGGATCAAAGTGCACACCAAGTTGGTACACCACAGGGCGTTGCAACCACTCTTTGACCCCGTCTCGCACTGCTCTGTCGTTTTGGTTTGCAACAGTCACATGCACCTTCCACGCAGCCCAACCCAGATCATTCTCCAGCAATTCGCCTACTGTGGTCCCCGCACTCACCACACCAATACAGTTTCCAAAGTATTCATATGGCAGAGGCGGCTCCATTCTCGCTCGATTATTTATGGCCAATTTGCAGCTTGTTATCTCATCACGTGGCAGCTGACGTGCTCGTGTTATGCATCTCCATACATGAGCTGATAAGGATTGGAACGCAGAGATTTTGGTGGTCTCGGAATCTGAGTTAGCCCTTGCTTTCAGTTTTGCAATAGAATCTGCTGAAAAATGGAAGATTCTCTCTCTCATCTTGGGTGCTTCAAACCTGCTAATAAACTCGTCGTGATGTTTGAAGGGAAGATTGATTAATGGACCACAGCCATCAGGAAACCACCGGTTATGATTAGGGTGGCGTGAAATTGGAACGCCGTGTTCATGGCCTTGAGCTTGAGCTTGAAAGATCTGAGACCATGTATTAAAGAAATTCCAATAAGAAGTTCCATCGGCTATGGCATGGTTCATAGAGCAGCCTATGAAAACACCATCCAATAGTTCAGTGACTTTAATGGACAACAGAGGCATGGTGTGACCATCATGGTTGACAGCTTTGTGATGGTCAAAGAATGAGTGAACAATGGATGGGCCGTCGACAGGGGAAAGTATGTCAGATATTGTCAAATCCAAAGTTGCATAGATGAATCTAGCTCCATCACTGTTATTGCAGTCAACGAAAATAGTATAAGAGGAAGGGTCTTTGTTTGTGAAAAGGTGGCCTACCAATGGATAAAAGTGGAAGAGGGTGAGAGAAAGAGAGTGCTTGAGCTTCTCCAACAGATTCTCCATGAAATCTTGTCGATCAACAAGTGTCGCAGGTTTCTTGAAGAGTAGACCCTTCTGGATGTAGTGCATAGACAGCATAGCAATATCCCAAGGTGTTAAATTGCATGTTGGGATTGAATCTTGAGCTGGACCCAACGGCTTGATAAAACATTCTGAAACACTTTCTACGACAGGGGAATTCATCATCTAAACTCTCACCAAAATTTCAGAATTGTGACGCAGATAGCTTAGAGATGTCAGAACTGATTCGGGGAATATTTGTGTTGTGTGAAAATGAATGTTGGTAAAGGCAATCTATAGTCAATGCTCATCGTCATTTATTAGGAAGTGGAAACCAATCAATTTCACTTAAACTATATTGCCATCACTTTCATACACCTGTTTTTCAATTGGTTCTTATACGAGCACCTCACCTAATATAAAACTGGAAAAATTCTAATTTGACACTACTCTTTATCAATTATTGTTTCCATTAAAGCTTAAGGAAAAATTCTACTTTTACACGCCTCTTCATCAATTATTTCCATGTGTTTTCTTTAATAAAATATTATATAACAATAAAATAATAATTTATTTTAGTATAAAATGATTATATTTTATTGTTGAGAAGTGTTAAAATACCAGGATCCGAAACTTAATATGTTCAAATTTAGATAAAACTCGATGTTATAAAAATATTTTTTTTAAAAACATATCATTCTGCTAATAATAAAATAAAATATTAAAAAGATTATGAGTTTTATAAAACTATAAAAAACATTTAAAAAGTTAAATTAAGAACTCGTATAATAAAACTTAAATCGTAACATAATTATTATAGAACTTTTAGTCTTTGTGATTTGAGTTACTTTTCTTTAGTTTTTAAATTTAAATTAGTTTTTAGTTTCCAAATGTAAGAAAATATTTTTTTTGACAAACATCATCAACAATCATTTTCAAAGGAAAGATCAAGAAGAACATAAAAGTGTTTGAAATTGGTGCACATAACTATATGTGGTGCAATAAATACTCTGTCATTCCAAAAATAGGTACTTTATTTTATTTATTAAAAAAAATCTAAAGTATTTGATATATTTAAGAGAGTGTAAAGCACTTGTTGAGAAACGTAGTGAAAAATTAAAAAAAAAAAGGAAGCCTTCAAAAGTGACTGAAGAGAAGAGTATACCTTCAATACATTCAGAAAATTTTGTTAAAATGAGAGTAGAAATATAACAGTAAGAAAATTTTGTTAAATTTTTCTTTTCCTTTAATGATTTCAGACTTTTTCGACTTTTTTTTTTCAGATTTTCTTCTTTTTACGGTGTTGTTTCAAATTCACCTTCTAAACTTTTAAACTTTGTTAGCTTAAGCACTGACCTTTTCCTAAATTCGCCTAAAACTTTATTAGCTGAAGCACTGAACTTTTTCTAAACTCGCCTAAGTTCATTCAATTTCTTTTTTTTTTCAAATTTAGTTTCATTAAACACAAAATAAAATAAAAATTACAATTTTACCATTTAGCAAATAATAAAGGTCTGCCACGTCAGTTGTTATATAAACTTAATTTTTCTAACGTTGTTAAATCAATCTTTTCTAATTCATTATTATTAGATATATAAGTGTGAATCTCTAAGTCTCGAGTAGGAATGAAAAAGTTAAGCAATATATATAAAAAAAAATATCCACAAACGTAATGCCTTCTATGCTCTAGTTTCATTCTCGTAAAATCAGTCCACTTATGACCTCGAATTACCCAACATATACTTTGAGTAAAACAATTTTAATAGCCTGTGAAACAGAGGGTATTAACATTGAGTCGAAGTGGACGATAATCTTTGAAACATGAAATCCTACATAAAAGGATATTATTGCTTTAGCACAGCATTCTTTCTGCTTAAGAGGAATTCTGATAAGGAATACGTTATTTGAAAGTGCATCCGAAGCAAGTAAAGGGAAATCAAGAAAGTGGGTAGTGCAGGGAACCAGCTTCCATGAACTCCTCATTTGATTCCAGTGCACTCATTACATCAGGTGAAAGGGAGATTTCAAAATCTATGCTTCCTCCTCCGTCACGTCCTGGATATGCTGTCACGTTCCCATCAAATTTGTTGGCATATCCACTCAGAACTGCCATCGCTTTTCCCATCCCGAATTCATTCCCATACATGTTGAACCTGGGAGAACTTGATATCATCACACAACTCGAGTCAACATGCACACCATGTTGGTAAATCACTGGATCTTCTAACCACTCTTTCACCATCTCTCTCACCACTCTGTCGTTAGGCTCGGCAACAGCCACGTGCACCTTCCATGCAGCCCATCCGAGATCATTCTCCAGCAATTCCCCTCCACTGCTCTCAGCACTCACCACACTAACAGCACTTCCAAAGTACTCCGCCGCCAGCGGCGGTTCCATTCTGGGCCGGTTATTTATGGCCAATTTGCAACTTGTTCTCTCATCGTGTGCCATCTGGCGTGCGCGTGTTACGCATCTCCAAACATGCGCTGATAAGGATTGGAGCGAAGAGATTTCTGTGGTTTTGGACTCTGAGTTCGCCCTTTCTTTCAGTTTTGCAATAGACTCTGATGAAAAGTGGAAGATTCTCGTTCTTAGCAAAGGTGCCTCAAATCTGCTAATAAACTCGTCGTGATGTTTGAAGGGAAGGTTGATTAATGGACCGCAACCATCCGGAAACCACCGGTTATGAATAGGATGGCATGGAATCGGAACATCGTGTTCATTTCCTTGAGCTTGAGCTTGAAAGATCTGAGACCATGCATTGAAGAAATTCCAATAAGAAGTGCCATCACCAATAACATGGTTCATGGAACAACCTACGAAAACTCCGTCCACTAGTTCAGTGACTTTAATCGACAAGAGTGGCATGGTATGACCATCATGGTTGACTGCTTTGTGGAGGTCAAAGAATGAGTGCACAATGGGAGGGACATCAACGGGGGAAAGGATGTCAGATATTGTCATATCCAGAGTTGCATGGATGAATCTAGCTCCACTGCTGTTACTGCAATCGACAGAAATAGTATAAGATGAAGGGTGTTCGGTTTTGTGGGTGACAAGGCGACCAGACAAAGGATAGAAATGGAAGAGGGTGAGAGAAAGAGAGTGTTTGAGTTTCTCCAACAGATTCTCTGAGAAATGATGCTGATCAACAATTGTTTTTGGCTTCTGGAAGAGTAGACCCTTCTGGATGTGGTGCAAAGATAGCATAGAAATATCCCAAGGTGTTAAATTGCAGATTCGGTCTGATTCTTGAGCTTGGCCCAACGGCTTGATAAAACATTCTGAAACGCTTCGAACCACGGGGGAATTCATCATTCAAATACACACAAAAGTTTCAGATTTGTGTTGCAGATAACTTATAGATGTCTGAAATGAACTGAGGTGGGGGATGCTTGTGTGAATATAAATATAAATCAATGGCCGCCTTCATCTTTTAATTCATACTTTATATGGACTAACCAATTTCACTTGAATTTTTCCACTTGGAGTTCGGTGTGACGAATGAGGCCATCTACCCTCAAAACACTTGATTTTATTTTATGATAAAATATTATACTTCACCTCGTTCTTTTTTTTAATTAGAATTGTTCTTGTACTCGAGTTCATAAAATGTTTACGAAGTAATAAGTATCCAATCGAAAAGTTTTATTGAGACACATGGAAGTTAAAATGAATTTCCATTAATAAAGATTTCATATTTTATTTGTTGAAACAATGATCTGTTATACATAAAAATAATTGGTTAGATACTTGCATTCTGCAGGTTACTTGTTATGCAGATGGTCACAGACACAACTTAGATTTGTGTTGAAGAGAGGTTGGAAGCACAGTATTTCCTTTTGGAATCCTGATATATTGAAACCACTTCGGTTTATGCATTCACTTTACAGTTATATATTATTATTATATTATTTATTATTTTATTATTATATAAATTTTATTAAAAAAATCAGTTGTTAAATAAATGTATTTAATTAACAGTACGTCCTTTTGCAAAGATTGAATAAAGACATAACAACTTATTCTAAAATAGTGAAAAACTATACTTTGAAAAAAAAAATACATCCACTTTTACAGCTATTTTAATAATATAATGGATTATGATAGTTTTGTATTTTCATTTGACACACTTCACATTGATCAGTAAACAAAAATAATATTATTTAATTAAAATTAAAAAAATAAAATTAAAATAAATTTTAAGAAAAATTTAAATTACAATATCTTTGTATCATTTAATTTCAGTAGTTTTTAAGTGTCTCATATTCACTTCCGCCATCCATCAGGTATCCTTTATGGTGAAAAACGATAAAGCTTACTTCATAGATACTTCAAAAGTCATTTTACTTTTCTTTCAAAATTAATTTAAAACATAACAAATAATAAATTTTACCTTTTATCACGTAAACCAGTCTGCCACATCAAAATTATTAAAAAACAATATTATTTTGTGCAGTTGTAAGAAGATAAATTGCTGCACCTGTAGAGGCAACCCACCTGAGGCTGATCTTTGACTGCGTGCGTTATTTTGGTTGAGGCAGATTTTGACCTCCTTTGGAAAGAAAATACCTACTCTACCCTACCATTCATTCAAAAAGTAAGAGTCCTGATATTTTAATAGTACAGTCAAAATATATTATATAATATTTTATTAAAAAAGGGTAGATGTCAGTGATATCAAAGTTGAATTTTCAATAAAAGTAACTATTTCATGGTTAGAGTTCACAAACCAAATACGATAAATATATTTTAACACTGTAGCAAATTTACACTCATTCTACATTTACTTTTTAATAAAATAGTATTATTTTTAGATGTTAAATAACATATCACTCCTCAACCAAATATATTGGCTAAAATCTCTTATCTTTCTGCCAAAAAATCCAAGTTTGAGTGAGTGGTCATCTGCATCATGGTTAACCCTTCCTTTCGTTGCATTTCCGAATGCTTCGTCAAGCCGCACCGCCCCACCCAAGTGTCAAACCAAATATGCAATTTAACTCCTTGGGATATTGCTATGTTGTGTGTCCACTATATCCAGAAGGGTCTACTTTTCAAGAAGCCTGAAACCCTTGTTCATCAACATGATTTCATAGAAAATCTGTTGGAGAAGCTCAAACACTCTCTTTCTCTCACCCTCTCCCATTTCTATCCCTTAGCTGGTCGCCTCGTCACCCACAAAACCCAAGACCCTCCCTCTTATGCTGTTTTTATCGATTGCAATAATAGTGATGGAGCTAGATTCATTTATGCAACCTTGGACATGACCGTATCTGACATACTCTCTCCCATTGACGTCCCACCCATTGTTCACTCATTCTTTGACCACCACAAAGCACTCAACCATGATGGTCACACCATGCCATTGCTGTCCATCCAAGTCACTGAACTAGTGGATGGTATTTTCATAGGTTGTTCCATGAACCATGCCATTGGTGATGGCACTTCCTATTGGAATTTCTTCAATACATGGTCCCACATCTTTCAAGCCCATGAATATGAAGTTTCCATTTCACAGCAACTCATTCACAATAGATGGTTTCCGAATGATTGCAGTCCGCCAATCAATCTTCCTTTCAAACATCACGACGAGTTTATTACCAGATTTGAAGCACCCTTTCTGAGAGAGAGAGTCTTCCACTTTTCGGCAGACTGTATTGCGAAACTGAAAGCAAAAGCCAACTCGGAGTGCAATACCACAAGAATCTCTTCCTTCCAGTCACTATCAGCCCTTGTTTGGAGATGCATAACTCGTGCTCGCTCCCTACGCTACGACCAAAGAACAAGTTGCAAGTTGGCCGCAAACAATCGATCAAGAATGGAAGCGCTGCCTGAGGAGTACTTCGGAAACTCAATTCATGTAGTGAGTGCAGAAACAAGGACAGGGGAATTGCTTGAGAATGGTCTAGGATGGGCAGCGTGGAAGTTACACTTGAGTGTTGCAAACCATAACGAGAGAGTGGTACTGCAATTTCTCAAAGAGTGGTTACAATCTCCTTTGATATACGAACTTGGTCGTTTATTTGACCCGTTCTGTGTGCTGATGGGTAGCTCGCCCAGGTTTAATGTGTACGGAAATGAATTTGGAATGGGAAAAGCAATGGCCGCTAGAAGTGGGTATGCTAACAAGTTTGACGGGAAAGTGACATCATATCCGGGTCGTGAAGGAGGGGGAAGCATTGATTTGGAAGTTTGCCTTACACCAGATCATATGAGCAAGCTAGAATCCGATGAAGAGTTCATCCATGCAACTTCTATTAGTATTATTCCAGAGCTGTAATTTTATTGTATGTCTTTTCTTTTGTTCTTTTCCATTTCTTCCATCACTTTCGTCCCAGCTTTTTCTTCGATTATGTGTTTGAAGTTTTCCGGTTGTACAATATAAGAATTGCATCTGGTTGTACAATATAATAATTGCGTATGGATCAGATAGTAATTTCTCATTTTCACTTAAAATTGTTAAACTGTTAAATTTTATGACAAAATAGTTGTTAAAATTATTTTTATCTTACCTCCTATATTTTTGAATTTTAAAAAGTCTTTTTATTATGGTCAGATTCTTTGTTTTCAAGTTATAAAGTTTATAGTTTTTTAATATGGAATTATAATTCATAAATAAACATCTATAAGTTATAATATTTTTGTTCATCTGTATAGAACTTTCTTATATTTTGAATCCCATTTTCACAAAAAAAAATTAAATTTATTGAAGAGATACTCTTTTTACTTATTACTTTTCAAGATTTTTATAATGTTCCGTATGATTATCAACAAATGCTTTACAATTTCTTAAATATATCAAATATCTTAGATTTTGTTTCAATAAATAAAATAAAACCTATTTTGGCCATGTGAAAGAGTACTTATTTGAACCATATATTTATATGTACCAATTTCTAACATTTTTTTTTTCTGTACTTGATCCTTCTTTTAGAAATGGTTGTTGATGATGTTGGGCAAACATGTATCCTTCACATATTTTATTTCCTTTTCTCAATCTTTTGTAGCCCAAACCATATTTTTTTATAGAAAGCAACATAAGAACATTTAAAGTATCATAGTCTCTTTTGCCATCAATTTTTTCTTCATGATTATTTTTTTCAGAGATTTCATACCATTTATTTTATTATTTTGTTATTTTCTCTTTCTCCATAATAGTATCTTCCTCTTCCATATGAATTTCTTCCTTGAAGGCTGTAAATTTTTTGTTGATCCATCTTTTTTAATAATATCATGAGTTTAAATTGAAATGTTCTTTTAATTGACTTTTTAACACAATCTAACAATCTTTGTTCATAAGATCTAATAATCTTATTAATCCTTGAATAGTCATGATTCACAAGTCTTTAGTTTGTTTTATAACTACCATAGAATCAAATTGTTAAGTCAAATTAATAAAAATTATATTCACAATTTTTTTATCATTCATTACATCTTCACGAGATTTTATTTGATTTATCGATTCAAATAATCTATTGAAGTATTGTTTAACTTTTTTCTTTTATTTTTTCATTTTTAATATCTCTGTTTAGTGATAAAGTTTCCTTCAAACTCTTTTTGAAAATTATCTCATGTTTCCTTAACTGTTTTTACTCAAATAACCTTTTGAAAATATGACTATTGATACTTTTTAATCCAAGAACTTTAGTATATATATATATATATATATATATTTTTTTTCTTCTTACCGGTGCTTAAATTGACATCTGTTTTGATTGCATTTTTCCTATATATATATATATATATATATATATATATATATATATATATATATATATTTTTTTTTTTTTTTTTTTTTTTTTTTTTTTTTTTTTTTTTTATTTTTTTATTTTTTTTATTTTTTTTTGACATAGAATATATTCTGTAGTTAAGTTATTTTATATTCGTTCTATAGTACATTTCAGCGTTCAATCTCTTATGCTAACTTGCTTATTACGTGTATTGCTTTGTCTTTGAGCATATTGAAAACGTCATCCTCAAAATAAGATATTTTGTATTTTTGTTAAGTAATAAGTGTTTTTCTCTTGGGAGAAATATCATTTAACATTTAGTATTCATTAATGAAAGACAAATTATACGTATTTTAGAGTTTCGGTTCTTCACTAACACTAATTTATAGCAAAAACACTAAATAGTTACAATAAAGTATTTGGAGATACTCAACCTATAAATCTGACATCCTACAAACACAAAAACTAAATTCAATATTTTCTTTTTTATTCGTCATCATTGTCGTAGCCCCTTACTACATTTTGCTGGGCAAAGTTTAGTAGTGAAACCCAAACAAATTTGCCTTTCTTTAGGTTGTTTTGTTTTTCTCCCCAGTTATTTTCAAAGACTTCCATTATTCTAATGGGTAAAAGTTTACAACAAATGTCAAAAAAGACATTAGCTTTGATTTATTTGACGAGAACGATAGACGGCTGAACCGTGCTCGGCAAGGCAAACCTTTGGCAACTGGTATTTTGGAAGAGAATTAATATATATATATATATTATATGAAAAATGTTATTTTGATAATTGATGGAAAATAATTTCTCTTTAATAATCATGAGCTTAACGACCATGAGCTGACACAATTGTTTATGTAGTTAAATGATATTTTTGTCTTTTATTTAGAATTTGTATTTTAAAGAATAGAAAAGTGTTTGAGAGTTGAGGAGTTAGAATAGAAGACTTGTGGAAAAATCACATCTTATATGGAAAAATCATCCCATACTCTAATGATTAAAAAAGACTAAAAATCAAAACTAGACCACTGTCCAAAGCAAAAACTGGCCATCAACCACTTAACCTCACTACAAATAAAAACATACCAAAGCTTTACTAGAAAACTATTACCTAAAGATCAACTACCGTTTCAAAAAATAACTTAAATTCATTTTTGTTTTCCATTAAACTCCAAAGTTCAATAAAAAATTATTTCTTTAATACCGTTAGTATCTCTAATTAAAAAATTAATTTTATTAACAACTAACAGTCACTTAAAATTATAAAATAGTTCACATTTCTGGTAACGGTGTGAAAATAAAAACACCCATTTATCTTTCCTTGCAATAGGGGAAACGTCTTAGAAAATGATGAAAACAAGAAAAGTAAACAAATTTATTTTATATACTCTCGTGCAAATCCTTCTCAATTTTTTTCTGCAACAAGAGCTCAACGCCCTGAACACTTTTTATGCAGAACCATCTTAAATTCTATAATATCCAATTTCCTGTTTTTGACAATTGCTATAGTAAACGCGCTGGTCTTGTAGGCTGTAGCATGTGCACAATGTATTTGTTAGGACATGGTTTTTGCTAAATAAATAATTAGATTTTTTTAAAAAATTTGGTTTTATTATTAAAATCTTAAATAACTAATACTATATATAACTGTTGTTTTTGTGTTCACATATATTAATCTAAAAAGGCACTAAAATTAAAAAAGTAATACAAATTATTCCATTTTGATTATACTCAAAAAGTTTTTCTTTCCACTGCAAGAGCGTATAATATATACCTGAAAAATAAAAGTATTCATTGACAACCCATTATAATAAGATAATGATATATATTAGTATTTTAAATTAAAAAAATATTAAAATATTAATTTGTTGAGTTGTTAAGTAGGTATAATTATTTTTATGTATCAGACAACTTTTCAACTCATTGTTTTTTTATATTATCTGTATATTGACGCGTCTTCCTTTCACGAGGAAATGAAACAAATAAATAAAAATATGATAAAATTTGTTTTTTTTTAATCCTACAAAAGCGCATGGACAGTTAAAAAAATAAAAATATATTATTGGAAATAAATACTCAACTCTAATGACATGAGTATGATGTCACTTGATAATTTTCAAATTATTAAAGTGTTGAAGTAAATTTAATATAATAAATTCAAAATCAATTCTCCAATTTTAATTAAATATATTTATTTTTTTAATTTAATTAAATAATTTTAATTAATTCAATTTAATTGAATTTGATTACAAATTCTACTGCATTGGTATGTAGTTAACTTTAGCTTTGTGTTTTAACTTGTTTTAGGCACCAGTTGTAACTTTTTTTTTTTCTCAATTGTATGCAAGGGCAAGGCAAATTGGAAAAGTCTGCTGCTAAAGGAAGGAAAGAAGAAGGGGATGGTGAAAGTAAGAATTAGCTGCTGAAGGAAAAATCTATACTGAATGAGTTAGATTAGAGTTCAGGAGACATCAAATTTGTTTTTGTTAGGTGTATTAATGTAATTTGGAAGTGTCCTGTTCTATGAAACTTGATGTCACCATGTGAATAGAAATTGACTAATTCATCTTTCTTCAGATATTATCTTGCTAGGATCTTATACCAAGTATTTTTCTATCTACACTTTTTATATTTGGTGAACACAACTGAAACAATTAACAGACATTCCAATAAGAACTTGTCTCAATTAATAGAACTCAGAAACGATATTACATTAATTAAAAGAAGTTGACCCTTTATCACCACTTTAGCAAACTAGAACAACAGGGGATCAAACACAGAAACTGCATTCATAAACTCTTCGTCTGATTCCAAAGCACTCATTGTATGTGGGAAAAGGCAAACTTCCAAATCAATGCTTCCTCCTCCTTCACGCCCTGGGTATGATGACACTTTCCCATCAGATTTATTTGCATAGCCACTTCTAGCAGCCACCGCTTTCCCCATTCCAAATTCATTCCCATACATATTGAACCTGGGCGAGCTACCCATTAACACGCTGTACGGGTCAAAGAAACGACCCATTTGAAGTATGAAAGGAGAATCTAACCACCCTTCCAGAAATTGTAACACCGCTCTATGGTTAAGGTTTGTAACAGCCTCATGCAATTCCATGCTGCCCATCCTAGACCATTCTCAAGCAATTCCCCTGTTGTCGTTTCTGCACTCACTGGATGAATGCAGTTTCCAAAGTATTCTTCAGGCAGAGGCGGCTCCATTCTTAATCGATTGTTTGCGGCTAATCTGCAACTTGTTTTTTGGTCAGACGGTGGGGAGCGCGCACGAGTTATCGATCTCCAAACAAGTGCTGATAATGACTGGAACGAAGAAATTTTTGTGGTATTTGATTCTGAGTTGGCCTTTGCTTTCAGCTTAGCAATAGACGCTGCTGAAAAGTGGAAAGTTCTGACTCTCAGCAAGGGTGATTCAGATCTCTCTATAAACTCGTCATGATGTTTGAAAGGAAGAGAGATCGGTGGTCTACAATTATTTGGAAACCAACGATTGTGAATGGGTTGGCGTGAGATGGGAACATCATATTCACAGCCTTCAGCTTGAGATTGTGCTTGAAAGATCTGAGACCATGTATTGAAGAAACTCCAATAAGACGTTCCATCGCCAATAACATGGTTCATGGAACAACCTATGAAAACACCATCGATCAATTCAGTGACTTGGATGGACAACAGCGGCATGGTGTGCCCGTCATGGTTGACTGCTTTGCGGTGGTCAAAGAATGAGTGAAAAATGGATGGTATGTCAACTGGGGAGAGTATGTCGGATATGGTCATATCCAGAGTTGCAGAAATGAATCTAGCTCCATCACTGTTGTTGCAATCAACAGAAACAGTATAGGAGGGAGGGTCTTGGGTTTTGTGGGTGACAAGACGACCAGACAGTGGATAGAAATGGGAGAGGGTGAGAGAAAGAGAGTGCTTGAGCTTCTTCAACAGATTCTCCATGAAACATTGTTGATCCACAACAGTTGCAGGCTTCTTGAAGAGCAAACCCTTCTGGATATAGTGCGTAGACAGCATAACAATATCCCAAGGAGTTAAATGGCAGATTTGGTTGGAGACTTGGTTGGAGGGGTGAGGCTTCACTAAGCACTCTGAAATGCGTCGAACGGGCTTACTCATTATGCAGTGTTTGTGTTTTCTTTGTTCTGTTGTCAACCACGACATACCTAATTACTCTTTTATATAGATATTAAATAAAAGTATTCATTGACAACCCATTATAATAATACAATGATATATATTAGTATTTTAAATTAAAAAATAAAAAAGTATTAAAATATAAATTTCTTGAGTTGTTAAGTAGGTATAGTTATTTTTATGTATCAGACAACTTTTCTAACCATTGTTTATATATATATATATATATATATATATATATATATATATATATATATATATATATTTTATT
>Ga0209489_108404_pt1 | contig 14123 bp, 9 predicted proteins | sample SiratrowhiteBW_FD_187527 | JGI IMG/M metagenome (GOLD analysis project Ga0209489, IMG submission 187527) | Root nodule microbial communities of legume samples collected from California, USA - Siratro white BW (SPAdes) (version 2) | ecosystem: Host-associated > Plants > Roots > Nodule | place: USA... | reverse complement strand
CCGTTCATGGCAACAATGAATCTGCTCAGCCCAACAACATTGCTTCCTCAAAGCAGCCTCTCCCTCCTGCCAAGACTGTTGATTCTCAATCTGTTCTCAGAAGGTTTTTTTTTTTTTTTTCTTTTTTCTTCTTGTTTTTTTTTTTTTTTTTTTTTGTTTTTTTTTTTTTTTTTTTCTTTTTTTTTTTTTTTTTTTTTTTTTTTGGGTTATGTTTCTGTTCAGAATAAACCTTCAATTTCTTCTTCTATCTGTTTTGTACTGAGTATCAAACAAACTTATAAATAATCTGTCAAGAATTAAAATTCATTTCAAGTAACCCATCGACTGATCCAGAATGTTGATAAAAAATGTGTATGATTTAATTTAGTTACTCTAGGATCAGTAAATAGAGTAGTGTTTGTTCGTTTGTCTTTACTCTTTATAATCTAATTTGTTTCTTGTTTTGTGTTGTTAAACAGGTTGCAATCTGAATTGATGGCTTTGATGGTAAGAAAAATGCACACATACACAGATACATTTATGTATACATGATGGGAAAGTGTTTTGATTTTTGTTTGGTTTTGTGGGTTAATTGTTAGATGAGTGGAGATTCTGGGATATCTGCATTTCCTGAGGAGGACAACATATTCTTCTGGAAGGGAACAATCACAGGAAGCAAAGATACTGTGTTTGAAGGCACAGAGTATAAGCTGTCCCTCTCTTTTCCCAATGATTACCCTTTCAAGCCTCCAAAAGTCAAGTTTGAAACAGCCTGCTTCCACCCCAATGTGGATGTGCATGGCAATATATGCTTAGACATACTGCAGGTGAATTGATCTGATGTGATGTGACATTTTGAAATGAACACCAAATATTATAATTGTGTTCTTGAATTGCCACTATATTCTGATGATGTGTTTTTTTTTTTTTCACTTTGTAGGATAAATGGTCATCTGCTTATGATGTTAGAACAATTCTTATATCCATCCAAAGTCTGCTTGGAGGTAACTTGAAAAATCTCTTGATGTTTGTCTTATTTTTTTGATTATTTTTTTTACCTTTTGTTTTTGTCAAATGTAGAGCCAAACATTAGTTCACCACTAAATCCACAAGCAGCACAGCTCTGGAGCAATCAAGAAGGTGAGGAGAATATTGATATCTATTAATCTTTGAAAGTTTTAAGATGTGAGGATTTTGCATAAAAGAGCTAAAGTTTGTTTGTGATGTGTACAGAATACAGGAAGATGGTGGAGAAGTTGTACAAATCTGCAAGTTGATTAATCAAGTGGGAGAAAGAGAAATGTAGCCACACTTGTTTTCTGAGGTGTCCTTTTCTGAGGGGCCTGCTTTTAATTTTTTTTATCATTACCAATCATTTCATGTCCAATTAAAGGTTTTTTTTGTTATTTGTGGATGTGTCCTTCTTTGCTGTGATCCTACTCTTAATGTTCATTCGACAGCTACTGCTATAATTCAATTAATTAAATTTAGCGAGAAAATACATACTGCTACGTGCATTCGAATTATATTTTTGGATGGCATTGTGTTTAGAGGGTTATGCATATAAAATTACGGAAGTTCTTTTTTTCTGTTAAGCACTTGTTAAACATATTTTAGAATTTATATTTCAGAAACATTCGACTAAAGAAAATAAAATAAAAATAAGCCTCTACAAGTTCTTCCAAATTTGACAATGTGAGTAGCAAAATTTCAGAAAAGTGCTATACTTAAAATTTGTCAAAACATAAGTACTTGTGATAGTAAGTTTTTTTGAAATTGTTAATTTTTGTTGTAAATTAGTGAGAACATATGCGTGTTTCCATATTATATGGAATTACTATAATAATAATAAAAGAAGCTACTGAACCCAGAAACAGTTTCTACAAAAAGAAGAAAAAGAAAGTGATATAAACAAGGTAGAGTTGTAAAAAAATATATACCCAAAATTGTTACGAAACTCTTCCGATAAGTATAAATATAAACTAAAAAATAAGTATATTTTACAAATATAAGTTTTTTTTATATAAAATAAGGTTATTATTATACGAGTATTTATAAAATTATCGTTTGAAAGCTTATTGATTAAACTAAAAAACAGGTACTTTTTACAAATATAAGTATTTTTATATCTAAGGTTTTGATATAAAAAGCAAGTATTCTTTTTTACAAGTTTTTTCAAGTATTTTTCACAATTCGCCTGAATTTGTTGAAAGTAATTTCTAAAGTATCTAGGAGGAAAGGTCAATAAACCTGCAAAATCGATTCTTCCTCAAATGAAAGAAAAAATTTAAAATCATGATCGTTTGTAATTTGTTGTGACTAAACCCGATTTCAAAAATCGTGTTCCATTTATTTCCATAATAAATGTCAATCTCTAACTAACTAACCCAATCAAAAACTGCTATTACTTTAGAATGACTTTTTAACAAGAATTTCTTTAGTCAATTCATTCTCTTGAAACGACGTTGAATAGGTGAACGCTGATACGTGTATGTTTTTACTCATAAACATAAAAATTGGACTCATAATCTTTCTCAAATTATTTTAAAACATAGTTCACTCGTGATAATAATTTCAGAAACTGGCAAAGCTAGAGCAGAGGCAACAAAGTAATAAACGCAAATCCCATTCGTGAATTTGTGATGGAACAAATGCAAGCACAATTCCAAGCTCGTCTAAAAGAAACAACTCTTATCTTCTTCCTGAACAAATTCCTGAAAAATTAACTTCTATTTAACAAACAAACATTTCCAAACACCCCTAAGTCATTAATGATCTAATAATGAACAATTGACAAGAATAATACTAATATTAATGATCATAACAAAAGAATAGACAGAACCTTCCTTTACACAGACTAAAAAGAGGGAAAATTTTCTTTCTGATTTACAGAATTATATGTATACATATAAAAATATGTATATACTTGTAGCAACTCTACTGTATCCACATCATAGGAATGAATGCGAGGCAGCAAGCAGCGCAGCACCAACGCCTGATCCATCTTCAGTGACCTTAAGAATTACATGCTTGGCAATATCTTCCCCCAATATTTCGTTCAAAGCTTCATGCAAATACTCCCTAAAAAATGTATAGCTAGAATATAAACCTCCTTCAATTGCAACAACTGTTCTTCTCATTTTCACATCACTTCTACGTCCACTTGTGAGGCCACCACTTCCATCCCTACCAATCTTCTTCAAGATACCAACAATACCAGCAGCTGCCAATCGTGCAGCTCTGCGAGTCACCACATCACAAACCTTCACCACAACTTTTCTTAACTTCAAAGGAACATCAGGAATCTGAGACGGCACAACCCAACCATTAGGAATGATTGTTAGACTTAACTGGATTTGAGGACAAAATATATGGAGTCATGTCAGATTTGTTTACCTCAAGGATGTCATTGAGAATTCTTGCTACTTCTCTCAAGTCAGGAGAATCATCCTCGTGCATGGCAGCCATCATAGGAGTCCTGAAACAAACAAGGAAACAGTTGGAGAAATCTAAATCAATTCCGAGAACTGGAGAATAACAAAGCACGGAACTTTTAAACTTATAAAAAATGCAGTCCGTTCCAGAAATGAAAACAAAACTTAAGACTGCCAACTAAATTGATCCCTCCACCTCGCGATAATATATAGCAAATTCACTATTCTAATTTCTAGATCAACCTGAGGATTTCTCAGAAAATTTATTATTGGGAGAAAAAAAAAAAAGAATAAGTGATTAACCATGTATCAAGAGCACGGAGTTGATCAAGCAAAGATGGATACAATACACACCTCAGCACAAAGGGCATTGAAAGCTTGGAAGAAACAGGTCCAAACATATCTGACTCTAGCGACATCCTTAAAATGACTCTCCTCACAATGTCACCAAGATACATTCCTGATATCATCTTCTCAAAACCCTACATCAAGATTACCAAAATATGAGTCATCTTGAATCAAGCAAGAGGATTCATGAGCAGCAAAACCAACCTGATCATTTGGATTAGGGCTTTCAGAATCTAAATCAATATCATAAGATGTTCTTGGTAAATGAGATGACCAAAAGTTTCCCCATTCCATATTTACAACCTAATAAACAGGAAGAGTTATAATAAGTACAAAACAATAAACGAAAGTGAAAATAAAAGGCCAAAGTAATACCATGTATCCTGATGGAAGAGTTATAGTACAAAACAACAAATGAAAGTGAAATTAAAAAGCAAGAGTAATACCATGTATCCTGATGTTGTGAGAAGACCTTGACACTTTATAATAGCATCAACCCGTTCCAAATAACAAGCATTGGTACCGGTGCCAATTATTATGGAAGCAACTGTATCTGGGTCATGATAATGTCCAAGAGCTAGTGTTCCCACGGTATCATTGACCTGATCAAAATAAACACAATCATATTCCAAAATAATGCAATGAAGCCAAAAGGATTTATTATACATGACAGTGCACACTTATGAAATTCAGGGACTTAAAAATCCTCTCTAAAAACACAACACTTTGAAACATATGTGGTTCATTCTCAAAAAAAAGTGAATTTATTGAAAGCAGTACACATAAAGACAATAACCCCATTCTGAAATAATATATAGTTGCCTCATATCACCCAAAAAAGTCATACAGGAACAAGTGACTAAAACCTCCGAACGAGTGGCGCATAGACATTAACGTAATGGCAACAGTTAAAAAATTCAGGTATCATGTAAGCACATAAAGTACATCCTAGAACAATCTAATTTATAAAAGGAATAAATGATATGGGAAATTGACCCAACTTGCATAAGAGTGAAAAAAAGATAGAAACAAATTCTGGTGGTATGAACCCCATGTAAAATGATCGTAATCAAAACAAAGAAAGACTTCCTTACCAAGGCAGCAACCCGAATGTCTAGTCCCTTTCGTATCAATGCTTCCTGCAAACAAGCAGGAACATCTACTCCTACCTGACAGACAGCAAACATTTTAGCACTAAATATTTGTTAAATTTTTCAGATTTCTTTGGTATTTACTTCACTATACTGAAATACCAAATGCAACTTGGAAAACCTACCTATTTTGTAACTTTACACAAACAATAACTTATACTACTTTAAAAAAAGGAGTACTTCAGATCTAAAAATAAATACAATGATATAACTAAAAGGTACTACAAAATTAAGTCCCTCCCCTTTGAATTAAACAGACACAATTCACCATGTAAGTTAGTGATAAAGTAACAGAGCCTTATCAAAGTTAGTGAAAGTTCTACCATGAATAATAAACATAAACTCCTTTTCTTAATGTTTAAATAGAAGCTTTTCATATTGAAATTGCTTGAAAGCCGAAGGACTAACCATATCTACGATGGAAAACCCTTTTGTCCATTTAATTAAAATGCCTGATGAAACAGACGTTTGTTTCACAGGGAAAGAAAATGTGAATCCAAGTTCCATTCTTCTGTCCAGTGAAAGCTCAGAACCATCTCCTTCTTTCTCAATGAATTCCTTTAATGAAGAAGCAATGAAATCAAAGAGATCCTGCAAGAAGCAATAATCAATTACATTCAACTATATTAAAAGAACCCCCTTCCCCAAAGAGAAAAGAGAAAGTCAGAGAAAACCACATTGGCAGAAGATTATGTCACCTTGCCTGTACTGGTCATTAGATGTTGAGGGATGGGTTGTCGCTCTACTTCATGTTCCAAAACAGAGGATTGTTCATCGCGTAAATGAACCCGCAAAACCCTAAAATTTGTACCCCCAAGATGTAGTGCATAATATATCCCTTTCTCAGTCCTGATCAAAGAATTTATGAACATAACACCTCAGTATTTAATCCATGCAATCATCAAACATGTATGTTGATACAGACAAATCTACTAATCAACACTTAATGTCTTGATAAGTTAAAAAGTCATGCTCAAACATGTTGATAACAGGTAACATCACCTTCTCTAACTAAATGAAATGATAGCGAAAAAGGTAAACATGCAAACATCACCTTCTCTAACAAATGAAATGATAGCGAAAAAAGTAAACATGTAAACATCACCTTCTCTAACCAAACAAATGATAGCGAAAAAAATACACTTGAAATGCTCATAGCACCATTTCTAGATTCCATGGGTGAATCTTGACCCAGACTCCTAGTAATGATGCACAAGAATTTAGGAACCGTTCCCAAATTTTAAAATCATGTCATAATATTAACTGAAAACCTCAGTTTGACCAATTCTAAAATTACAAAAAAGAATGCCAAAGAATAGTAACTGAAAACCTCAGCTGACCAATTCTAAAATTATAAGAAAGAATTGCCAAAGAATAAGTCCAAAAGTTAAGAATAAAAAAATCGGTCATAATATACTACAATGTCAAAGGATACTAATAACGCATCCGTCAACAGAGACATTGACAAATGTTAGTATATTTCAAAACGACATACAATGAAATATCTATATATATAAAAGAAAAGAGAAACAGAAAAATAAAAATACTTAGCCACTGAAATTGTGATTTTACTCTATGAAATTAATGATAATTTTCTCATTCTCTCCCCCATTAAAATATGCATGATTTTAGTTTGAACTCAAACTGTGTTTACAAATGTAACGAAATATCGCTGCCAAAATTTTGAAAATTTCCATCCTCATCCCAGATACTAAAATCGTAATTTAAAATTTTGAGAAATTAAAATAATTTTTTTTCATGTTGGAGACAAAAGCCAATTTTCTCCAAAAATTTCGGTACTAAAACATCATAAGACATTTTTTTTGTTTTAGTATTTATACAAAATTTATCTCTTTTAAGCACTTACATTAACAAAATAAAGAAATTTATCTCACTTTCTTGTTACTCATGTTTATATTTTAGTTAACGAAAGACAAAAAAAAAAAAAACATTATTTTATTAAATAATATAAGGACTAAAAATAAATAAAATAATTACAATAAAAAACATATTTAACCTAAAAAACAAGTAATAGTTTTTAGCAGTAAATTGAAATAATATGCTACAGTATGAGCAATTAGCAACGATAATAATAACAAAAGACAGAAAAGGAACCGGAAAACATTCTGCTATAGTAAGAATGTACATGCTCCAATCAAAAATCGACAAGTTAACAAAACCATTCCCAGTGGCAACAAATGAATCATGAGAAAGCGAGTGCGTGTGATTGAATGAAAATGGAGAAGAAAGAAAATTAACGATTGGATTACCCATCAGGGAGATTATGAACATGTGTGAGAAGCATTTTTAGCTTTGAACCACCTTCTGAAGCCAACCCTGCGTGCATCTCAACGGCCATAGCATCCACCACTTGCCGCAGCCTCTCAACGGAACTCTCACACCCTTCCTCAACCTCCCTCAACACTCTCACCACTCGCTTCCACTTCCCCCTGCTCCTCATTCTCCCTCCAACCACCACCGCCGCCACCGCACACGCCACCGTCGCCAACCCCACCGCTACTCCCAACACCACTCTCCCCATTCCCCCTGATCAAATCAAACCAAACTACATCCCACCAAACGCCGCCGTTTCGACACGCACTTCGTCTGCCTGTCCTCGACCTAATCGAAGAAAGCCAACTCAAGCGCCGCAATTGATAGCATTACGCTCCGGCGACCGGACGCCGGCGACGGTTACCGGAAAAGTGGGGAATGAATGAGTGGAAAAAGAGAGAGAGAAGAGAGACGCGGCGGCTTCGCAGCACTATTTAAGCAATTGGAATGAACACATGTGGCGTGTGAAATGACAGATTTGCCCTTTATACCTTCTAAAATTTCGGATTTCTCCCTACAAACGCTTCTTTCCAGCTTTGACTTCCGCTACAGCCTGTGTCTTTCACACTCCTTTTTTTTTCTTTTTAAATAATCATCATTACAAAAATAATCAAGCCATATTTAGCTTAAAAAGACAAAAAAATTTAAATTATAGCTTTAATATGATATTAATGACACTCTAAATAAATAGTAAATATTCACGCGGTAATTACGATATTACACTCAATCATTGCTAACGGACACGGTACTTAACATTCACTAATTTATTGCCAATAATTATTTTTGAAGATTCATAAAATCTCTTAAATATCTGATATTTTTCAAATATTTTACAGAATTTTCTCTTACATTGATACACGCTTTTATATTTTCAAATATTTAAAGAATCTTCTCTCTGTTGTAGCAAATAAAATTATGTAATATTTTTAAATAGTTGAGATATGTAAGTATAAAAGAATAGGAAAATCAATAAATATTTGTGATAACTTGGCAAAATCTCAAATATAATTAGGGTAATATTGATAGAAAGATATAATTGACGTAATTTATTGACACTTGTAATAATAAGAGATGAATGAGAAAAGTTGGTAATAAGGAAAGACAGATACTAAGTAGTATCTTTCATACACAGGTTAAAGAGAAAAACTAAATACTGACATTAAGATATATTTATTGATAATATTTTTAACGCTTAACTTTAATAAAGATTGATTCTTTATTTTAATTTTTTAAGTCATTAACGAGACCGTAATCAAATTTAATTTCGTATTCATTTGTATTTTATGCTTCTATACTCAATTACCTTTTCTTTGCAAGAGGATGCCACATGAAAAAATGTTAATATTTTCAACTTACTTTATCATTTTGTCTAAAAGAATTCCTTCAACAAATTCAAAAACTGATTAACGTACTATATAAATGGTCTAGAAAGGATGAAACTCTTCATTTTTTAATGAATCATAATGTATTTTATTTATAGTATATTGAAAAATAATTACGATTGAGTTATTTAATTTCCCTCAAATATCTTTAATATAAGACAATTATGTTCTGTTTAAAACATGATCGGTACTAACACTATATTTGGTTAAAGAAAAAAGCATAACCAATATTATATTTTCTTTCCTTCAATTAAAAATAGGGAAACAAAATGTAAACATTTTATCTTTTTTCTTGTCATTTCTTCATTTAAACAAATAAAGAATAAATATGAGATCCATCCAAATAAAAGAAAAAAGTGTATTTCAAATAAGAATAGGTGCATCTAGGAACTCACATTATTCACGTGTTCTTCATTTTAATTCTCATGACAATTCTGAGGACTTAATAACTTTGTAACTTTTTCAAAACTAGAAAAAGAAAAAACCTAGATTTTATGACATATTATAGTAATTATTTTTAAATAAAAAAGACAGGCTATATAATGTTTGGGATGATTATATTTTGCGTGTCTTAAATAACTTGCAAAAATAATATAAATCTAAAAAAAAATGTCATTCAAATTCAATATCTTACCAAATAATCTGAATACATATTAATAAAGAAAAAAAATATTATATTATATATTTTTTACTAATTTAAGTGTAGAATTAGAATCTTCCATTTATTAAACATTTTAACAGAAACAAAACGATATTATTCTCATTTATCTTTTTTTTTTACTTTCTTTTTAATTAATTTTTTTCCGTTTTCTTTTTATAGTTAAGTTATTATTTCAACTTCCAATTACCGACAAACCCCTTTGACGGATTATAATAGTCAACCAACGTTCAAAACCAAAGGAAGGGCAATACTGTAAATGGAGAAGGCTTGCAGGGGTAATTGGGTCCGTGTAATGCATACAGTACACTCGTGTTATGGTCCCCAACCTTGAGATTTTTTTCTATTATTATTTTATATTTTAAAAATAAAAGAAATAAGAATAATTAATTAGTTAGGGGTACATAACATAGGTAATAAGATTGAGAGTGTTTGTTGAAAACGAAATGAAGTAAAGAGAGAGAAGCTACGGTTCTCCGTATCCAATTCGTACAATGCCAGCTGGCTTCCGCTAAGTCCAGCAGTGCTGCTCTGCTGAGCTGTCCACTGACCAACGCACGACTAAAGCTAAACACACGCACCCTACCTTTCTAATTCTTTTCTTTATATTATAACATTTAAATAAATAAATAAAATAAAATAGTAACATTGTTGTCACTTCCCTAGTATACTCTTTCTAATTTTTTCGAAATTAATCACTGATTATAACAGATTTGGAAAAATGGAAAGACTGTAAAACCCTCTCTTATAAATAAAAAACTAATTTAATACAAATTTCGTATGTTTATGGTGAATTTTTTATACAAGTAACTAATTACAATTCTAAGCAATTTTGACTATGCCAAATTTATATATAAAAAAATATTTTTATGCAAAGTTAACTTTTATTAAAAATATTCTGAGAAAATAGTTGAAGCAATTTCTTATTAGTAAACGTAACATTTTAATGTAATTCTTATATAAAATATTTTCAATTATAAACAAAAATTAAATTCATCAAATTTATATTAAACTATTAATAAACAAATATTTGATAACTATATTAAAATAATTTATTTTCAAAAATTTTAACTTATAAATTAAAAATTACTTTAATGAGCTTCTAGTTTGTCAAGTTTAATTTTCTTTTATTATTGTCTTTTATATTTTTAAAGTTTAAAAACTTTAACCTTATAAATTAAAGTAATTAATGTTTCTATTATATCACACCATATGAAAATTATATATACTTAAAATTGTAAAAAAAAATCAGATTCGATATAACAATAATTTAAATTAAGAAATAAATAAATAAATATAAATATATATATATATATATAATAAATTTACTCGATATTTATTATATCAACTTATTTGAAAAAATTATTTGTTTAAAGAAAAAAAATTATGCATTTTCTGAAAGAATAAAAACACTGAAAAGTTTAATAAAATTTTAATCATTTAAAAAAAATATAATTATAATTATATAGTAATTTATTTCTAAAAATTTGTTTATAAAATACTATCTTAATTATTTTTTTATTTTATTAAACACTTTTAACGTAACAAACTATTTTTTCAGTCTCGAACTCATAAACTAAGAGCCAAAGCAAAACTCAGATATTACTTTCAAGTCAACCCAAATTAACAATGTTAACAATTTTGTTAATAATTATCATAGCGATAACATTTAAAGAACTAATAAATATTTTGTACATAAAATCATAAAAAAATATATATTACCATAATAATTAAATGTTATATCATCATTAAATATGACTCTTCATACAATGTTAATAAAATTACTTATTTAGTTTCTATATTTAATTATTTAATTTAACTTTATCTCTATTTTGGTAAAAATTGAAAATTTTTCTTAATCTTAAAAGTAGTAGTTCATAGATTGTAGTTAGTTTAACAATTTTTGTCAGCTTCATGATAAATTTTAATTATTATTATGTTATTTTTAAAGTAATATAAATAATTCATTTTCTTAGTATTCCAACCACTGGGAAACGGTACATGGTAGTTTTTATTTTTTTTAATTAACAATTGTTTTTAGTGGTTTTAAACTGTGAGAAGTTGCTTTTAAAACTCCTGTACACTGTTATTATCGTGAATCCTTTTTTTAACTCCTGAGTTGTGAAAAATGAACTATTTGGAAAATGAACCGTTTTATATTGTTTTTAATTTTTAGTCAATAATGTATATTTTAACGATTACAAAATTATATTTTTTGATACAAGAAAAGTATTTAACTTTATTAAACTAAATACATTTTTTTATGGGAGAAAAATAACACTTAGTATTTGGTAAAATTAAATAATTTTATTGAACATTTTATTCAAAGATAGAATAAATTGAATAAATAAAGAAGTGATTAAATAAGTAATTTGACTTATTTAATGTTGAAAAGGAAAATTATTACTTATTAAAGTTAGATGGTATAATACATTTATACAATAAACATTTTTTTTAATTTAATCTTAATTATTTCAGAAAAATTTAATAAGATTAATAGTATATTTCAATGATAATAAATAATATTTAATATTAATTTATTGCTTTGAATTTAAACTAAATTTATTAGTAAACATGATAATGAAAATGTATCAAATAAACATTGCAACTAATTAATAAACAACAATAAGAACTTTCACATAGAGTTACAAATAAAACTCACAAAATTTATAATTACATCATTATTTTCTTACACTAGTAATAAAAATAAAAATACCCTTAAAGAAAACAACCAATTACCTTGGGAAATTATGTCACATATCTTATAGTTAAAAAATAAATGATCTATAAGATGGTGGTTGACATTAGATGGTCTGCACTAAAAATTCACAATTTATAAACTAAAATAAACCTTAAATAATTTTATTTGTTTGGTGACTCAATATCAATATTCATGATTTAGTCTAAGTGTGTTTAACAAAATAAAAAAAAACAATGTTAAATTATTATACCATTAAAATCAAAATACTTATAAACTTGGGTTTACTAAACCTTTAAAGCTTTTAGACGATCTTACAAATTGAAAAGCAATTTTGTGTCTTGGTTTAATATGTTGTATTATCTTGAACATTCACAAAGTATTTAAGGTTTATTTTAGTTTATAAATTGTGAATCTTTAGTGCAGACTATCTAATGTCAACCACCATCTTATAGATATTTTTGTTGTGAGGGTAAGAAAATGAGTTTAAAGAGTAAGCGTTGTTTTTAAATGTAGCAATGCAAAAAATATATGAACTAAAAGGTCAAACATATAACCAAAATACTCTTGGTAATGTGAAAACTATAAAAAAAAAATCCATACATAACAATTAATAATTTCGCTTATGTTTGTGAAGATGTTTCACCAATAGATACTTAAATCCATACTTGTTTAATAAGAAGTTCTCTTATAATTAAACAACATAATTTTTGTTTATCACACTAAAAAGTAATAGTAATAATACTTCCTAAAATCATAAATTGCTTAGTAATTGACAGTTTTTATTTTATATATATATATATATTTATATTTATATTTATGTGATCTTTGCTCTCCAAGGATCTTTCTTCAATCTGTCGTGAAACTCATATTTTGTTTTCATTAATTCTAAAATAAAGGTAGAAAATAATAATTTAAATTAATCTAACAAAAAAATTTAATTACATAATTTAATAAATTAATATTTTTAGTATTTAGTGTAAATAATATATTTATATTTTAATATAATATTCTATAAAAAATTGAAAATTATTTAGAATTTATTGTTTTTGTTTTAAAAATTAATTAAAATATAATGACCAAAATTAGAATTAGGCCAAATAATCGTGTGAATTAAACCTTATTCGTCAAAATATATAATAATAATAGTGGTAGTAGTAGTTGAATATAAAAAGAGTTAATTTTTACAATATAACAAATAAACAACTTATTTTTTCGTAGGATGCACATGTTTGGTGATGAGTATAAATTGAAGAGACTGCTAAATCTTTTTTCAATTACCTTTTCTATACCCTTATTTTATTTTATAAATACAAAAAAACTTATAGGTAAAGTAATATTTAAAAGACAAGCTCAGATAACTTTTTTTTTTTTTCCTTTGATTTTGATACAACAGGAATCTTCTAATTTTAATCCTTTATATAGAGAGAGAGATTTATTTTTTTCAACCATTATTAAGTTCTTTTTTTACTGACACTGTTGTTAATTTATTTTGTGAAGTGTAACTATCATGATAACATCATATCACTACAAACGATAACATTATCAAAAGTGTATATCAACAAATGATATTTTTTATGGTTAAAAAAACAACATATTAAAGAAATAAAAAAGTTAACATAATTTCAATAATAAAATTTTTTAAAATTTTATTTTTGCTTGGATTAAAAAATATTTTTAACATTGACTAAAATAAAAAAATACATATTTGTGGACTAAAAAAAAGAATAGTAAAATATTTACGTAAATAAATAAAAAAATAAAATTTACAAAAACATTAGATGAGCACTAAATCAACGGTGATTAATAAACAACCTAACAAGAATCATTATATAAATAATCACCTTTATTATTATTATTATTATTATAAATATTAGTATAATAAGACATTTTCTATTTTTATATTATTATAAAAAATAAAACTATAATAATTATTATATAAAAAATAGTGAATAATTTGTAGTGTGTTGTATTATTAAATAAACAAATAAATAAATTTTAGTTATTTCTAGCATAAATAATTTATATATATATTTTATTTTAAAACATAATTAAAAATAATATATATATATTTTATTTTAAAACATAAATAAAAAAAATATATATATATATATATATATATATATATATATATATATA
>Ga0209489_108403_pt1 | contig 14124 bp, 8 predicted proteins | sample SiratrowhiteBW_FD_187527 | JGI IMG/M metagenome (GOLD analysis project Ga0209489, IMG submission 187527) | Root nodule microbial communities of legume samples collected from California, USA - Siratro white BW (SPAdes) (version 2) | ecosystem: Host-associated > Plants > Roots > Nodule | place: USA... | reverse complement strand
TTTTTTTTGTTTTTTTTTTTTTTTTTGTTTATCTTATATTTTTAAGAAAAGGAAAGTGGAGCCATTATTAATAAATTCGCTTAAAATATAAATAACTTTTTTTTCATAGAAAAAAATAAAAGTAGTTTTCATTTAGTTGCTAGAGAATTTTTTTCGAAGTGCATCTTTCTTCTAACTTTTGTCATTGATTACCCAATTTGAGTGTTTTTTATATAAAAAAATTTATTAAATAATTCTCACATATATTAGTCTACTTTAACTTGTCTTTATTTACTTTAGAGTAAAATATATTGATCTTAGAAAATTAAAAAATTAGTTATATTATATAAAATAAAAGAATTTCATTGAAGCGATAGATAATATAGCCAAATGAAACTTATCTATTTAGAAAAAAAAGTATCTAAATAATCCCTGTATAAATTATAGATGAATTTCATTTATCCGAAGGAAAATTATATTTTGATGGGAATAAACACCCACCTTACAATTGTACTTTAATAATATAATAATTTATGCTAAGATTTTATTTTAAAAAATAAAGGTATATATTAAAATATTAATATAAGAAGTTATTAAATGACTGTTTATTTATTTTGATTAGTCAATTATCAATACACTGTTTAAACATGCAGTTTGTTTGACGCAAAAGTGAAAATATCAAACAAGCTTAAATTTTAGACAATAATTAAACATCAAATATTTGAACTGATGTAATAATTATTTTTTGTATTTTTAAAATTTCTTTGTTGTTATTCCGAAGCTTAGCAGTGAAGAAAAAAAGTAGTAAAGTCGTGAATTTCCTTTAATTGCAAATGAAGAACGTTGGCCACACAGAACAGGTAGAAGAGACAAGGAGAGAGACAAAAGCATCGTAGGGCTCAATCCCCTTCATCAAATTATCCCATTCAATTTCTTGTTTCTACCAATAATAATTCATCTTCAATTTTTCTCCACTGAAAATACCAACACAAATAATTTCATCAAAACTGAAAATTGAACCCATTGGCTACGATGTGGGACCACTGGTACCATCTTTACGATAGTAAAACACCACCTCAAAAATTATGGCACTTGGGAATTGTAATATTATTACGATTATGATTGGTTATCAAGATTGAAGAGCACTGAAAGGACAACAGCCAATGCTTGAATTTGAATAAACGACACAAGTCCTTCAAGGTTTGTGTGGCAAACAAATCTCCTTAATTCTGGTGGAGATAGAAAAAGCTGCAATAACAACCTCAAAATCCAGAACTAAGAGTGACAAAAACCTTGCAGGCACAGTATGTTGCCACGTGGCAGCTGATCAATCTTCTATGTGTGGATGTTAGGCCTCTGTGACCAATCCTTTTGTGCACAAGCTACTACTATAAGTCAGAGCTACCCTTTGGTCATAAGCCAACTAGCACTGAATTTGCAACTGAACAACCTTACCCTTTCTCTCCACATCTCCAAACACAACACTTCCATGGCTGCCTCCGTCTCCACCGTCGGAGCTGTCAACAGAACCCTTGTACGATTCCTTTCCTACTTTGTTATGTCTTCTTTCATATGCATGTTTATCTAATCTTTTTAGTTTCATTACACTTAATGTTAGGGAATGTAAAAACAAGTAGGCTTTCACATGCCTATATTCCACATGTTTATTCACCTTACTTTATCTTCATTTTACGTGTCATGGTTGTATTGAGTTCAAATGATTGGTGCTATTAAGTTGCTTGATGTGCATGTTTACATGCCTCATCACTGTGCATGGTATATCATTACATCTTGAAAAGTTAAAGATTTTCAACTAATCATTTGTATACACATGCATCAGTTTTTCTTTTTAGTCTTATGTTTAAATGCTAATGTAGAATTACAAGATGGAAACATAATATAAGAACTAAAAGTTGTAGATAAGAGATTGTGAAAGTAGTGAACTTTTTTAGAAAGGAGAGTTTGAATAGTAGGTACTTACTGTGATGTGATATTGCAGTTGAACCTGAATGGATCTGGAGCCGGAGCTTCAGCTCCCAGTTCAGCTTTCTTTGGCACAAGCTTGAAGAAGGTTATTGCCTCAAGGGTCCCTAACGGCAAGGTTGCGTCTGGAAGCTTCAAAATTGTTGCTGCAGAGAAAGAGATCGAGGAGAGCCAGCAGACCGAGAAGGACAGATGGAGGGGTCTGGCCTACGATATTTCTGATGACCAACAAGACATCACAAGGGGGAAGGGTATGGTTGATCCTCTTTTCCAAGCTCCAATGGAAGCTGGAACTCACTATGCAGTCATGAGCTCCTACGAGTACCTTAGCACTGGACTCCGCCAGTGAGTCACAATCTCTAAACCCTTTATTTACTGTTTCCTTCTGTTTTTATCTCAACCTTACCATCATCATCTGTGCTGCTTAATTTAGGTACGACTTTGACAACATGAAGGATGGTTTTTACATTGCTCCCGCTTTCATGGACAAGCTAGTTGTTCACATCACCAAGAACTTCATGTCCTTGCCCAACATCAAGGCATGCCACCACAAACATGTTTTCTCCATAATAAATTGCACTTGAACTTTTGTCAAGACTCCATTCATTTTTTTTTTTTCAAATCCTTTTGTAGGTTCCTCTCATTCTTGGTATCTGGGGAGGCAAGGGACAAGGAAAATCTTTCCAATGTGAGCTTGTCTTTGCCAAGATGGGAATCAAGTGAGTTCTTGCTGAACTTTTTATATATAAAATCACATGTTCTGTATCGTGTAGAGAATTAGTTTTGTGTATGACTTTAAACAACTTCTGTGTTGAACCCAAAATTTTATCCTAGATTTTACTATTTTACATGCTTTAAAATAAACATGAATTATTTCACTTGGAATTCATTTTCAAAAATTCCTCACTCAAACACAGAGTAGAAAGTATTGATATCTTGCAATACTCATGCTTCATCAAAGATTTTAGTTATATAGTATTGAAGCTCACAACAAATATATTTCACACCTTTATATTTGATTTGTTTGAATTGTGATTACATTACAGCCCCATCATGATGAGTGCTGGAGAGTTGGAAAGTGGAAATGCCGGAGAGCCAGCAAAATTGATCAGGCAGAGATACCGTGAAGCTGCAGACTTGATCAAGAAGGGAAAGATGTGTGCTCTGTTCATCAACGATCTTGATGCAGGAGCAGGTCGTCTTGGTGGAACCACCCAATACACTGTGAACAACCAGATGGTGAATGCCACTCTCATGAACATTGCTGATAACCCCACAAACGTGCAGCTTCCTGGTATGTACAACAAGGAAGAGAACCCCCGTGTGCCCATCATTGTCACTGGTAACGATTTCTCAACACTTTATGCTCCTCTCATCCGTGATGGGCGTATGGAGAAGTTCTACTGGGCACCAACAAGGGAAGACCGTATTGGTGTTTGCAAGGGAATTTTCCGCACCGATGGTGTTCCTGATGAGGACGTTGTCAAGCTTGTTGACACCTTCCCTGGCCAATCCATTGGTAAGAACTATGAACCAAACATTGAAATATTGTACAGAACAAGGGAAAATACTAATGCTATGCCATGCCATGTTGTTGTGCAGATTTCTTTGGTGCACTGAGGGCCAGAGTGTATGATGATGAAGTAAGGAAGTGGATTTCTGGTGTTGGTGTTGATGCTGTTGGGAAGAGGCTTGTGAACTCAAAGGAAGGACCTCCTACCTTTGAGCAGCCCAAGATGAGCCTGGACAAGCTCTTGCAGTATGGTAACATGCTTGTCCAAGAACAAGAGAATGTGAAGAGAGTCCAATTGGCTGACAAGTACTTGAATGAGGCTGCTCTTGGAAATGCTAACGAAGATGCTATCAAGAGTGGATCTTTCTTCACATAGACTTACGGGTCTACATGATTGCAGGTTTGCATCTACCTTAATCTTCCTTTAACTTGCAACAACAATGATGTTAGGTTCAATCTTCAAATCTCACTTTGATCTAAAATTCTTGAATTGTTTTTGTGCAGGCAAAGCAACCCGGCAAGTAAATATTTCTGTTCCTGATGGTTGTGCTGGTCCAAGTGCTAGCAATTGTTATGGCACTTGTGTATTACATTCTTGGCATTCTCAATGTGTTCTGTGCAAAGAGAAGATGCTAAGTTTGAAATAATTTTACTATATGTTTCTTATTGGAATGTCCTCCTCTATAATTTTGGTTACAGTTTGCACTTAATGAATTTGGTGCCTTTCCTTTTGTCCTATATTCTTGTGTTTTATTTTTATTTTTTTCTGACGTGCATTCGTATCTAGCCCTATAGCTTCATTCTGAAAAAACTTGGAGAGATCAACTTGAGATAATAAACTGTTAAAAGAACATCACAAATCATAAACATTACAAATTGCAATACGAAAAGAAAAACATTGTTATATTTCTGTATACCCTTTCAAATTTAATGCACCTTGATCATGAATACCAAATATTGCTAGAAAGTGATTGAGTTTGGAAAAAATATTGACACTACTGAAAAGAGTCATTTGAAAAACCCACACAGTTGATACTGAAGTAATAGTGCTGTAAAATTTTTCCTTCAAGAAAAAAAAAAATCCTGTTAAACAAGATTTTAAAAAAATAATGCAAGAGAACATCAAGCTCATGAAAAAATCAAGCAACTCTCTAATTTGCAGCTATGTTACTTTTGAATTTAAAAGTTAAAAAATCAAAGCAGAAGGGTCTGATCTGTGTAAATTTAAAAGAAAGGACCACTTGACATCACATTCACAGGTCATCCACATTCACCTATATACATGTCTTCCACGTGCAAATAAATAAATAGTGCATATTAAGCTTTACCAAATAATTGTTGGACACCCTAAATCCTATTATTACTTAGGAAAATGAGATTAAAATATGAGCACAAAAGTGATATAATATGATACGATAAGAAAGATAATGTGTTTAAGATGTCTTAATATCATTCCTCTAAATTTTAAGGGAAAATGAGAATAGGGGGAGATAGTCCTGAATAGTAACAAGACTGTTGTTTGAGAAACCTACCTCTGTAGTAGCAACATGCCTTTGAAAAATGATGATTTTATAATTTTTTTATATACAATTAATTGATAAGTCTTTTATAATACAATCAAACTCTAATGTTTTTTCTCTTGTTGCACAAAGGGTGAATAAATATCTAAAAAGGTATACATTATAAGTTGCCAGAAAGCAACAAGTTGATGTAAAAATTGCATGGATAAATGAGTAGAGTAGGGGCTAGGCTATATAGTTGATGTGCATGGAAATAGTGACTAAATGAGACTAAGTTTCTCCAAAACCAAAGAATAGCGAAGAGCACTAGTGATGGGTGAGTTTCTCATTATTTTGTGTCTATACAATTAGAGGAAAAAGAAATGAAAAAGGTAGATATTTGATTGAAATATTCACTTTTGGTTTTAGATGAGAAATATGAAAGAAATGGTATCTTTGAGATTCATAAAGATCTCTCCTCCCCTTTAATTGGCATGTAATAAGGAAGATGATTGATATTTTTAATTAATGTGAAAATATATTCAGTATTTATTAATTTTTACTCATTTAAATAATTGAGAGATTTTCTTTTTCTTTTTCTTTCTCCATTAAACACATCTTTACATCTTATTTTTATTCTCCATCTTTTAGTTTTACTCTTTTTCTCTATTTCACTTATGACGCGAAGGAGCATTAGAGCAAGCACTAAAACTTGGTGGGGGTAGTCAAATTTGCCACGAATAGACAAGACATGAAATTTGATACAACTAGCATATTTGGACGGGCTACTGTAATTTCATCAACAAACATCTTTATGAAAGCAAATAATATATGTATTAGATAAATTCAAAGATCTGACTTTTTAAAGTGAAAATTATACCTTAAAAGGCAAATGCATAAACTATCTTGTCCAGAACTGTTCAAATTTAATGAATAATCTTACATTTGAATTTTGGATATACAGTTGTACTAAATACTCCAAAAGAGAATTTTCTTACTCAAAAAAATTTATTTGAATAAGATTACTTTTCGTAAAATATACTTATCGTCCATATTAAAAATACCATGATAAAAGAAATTGAAGATTGAAATCTTAAATCAGAACACATCTTCATCCTCATAAGTGAGTATTCCATTTAAAGTTGATAATCACAACTTTTTGAAAGAGCATGTAATTACCAACGTTGACCTGTTTGTATATCACCCAAAAGTCGGTTTCCCATTCTGGCAAGCAAATAAAAATGGTGTAAAGCCAAACCTATCTATTATTTTATGTTATGTTACCTGCATCTTCTGACTTTCATTGTATCAGTTAAACCGCAAGACAAGCCACAGAAAATGACAGCTTTCTTTGCTGAGTTGGAGATGCTCCATATCTGAGACTCTAAACATATGTAGTCCAGAATGAAACTCTTGCATATCAAATTAAAAATCATGAAATAAAGCTAATAAACTTTCCATTATGTTATTTTAATATCACTATAATTTAAAAATTAAGAAAAAGAGATAAAGTTTTGATCTATGTAAGTGGTAAAGAAAATAATTTGACATCAAATATTCACATGCTATCCACGTTCTGCAAGACAACTCTCCATGTAAGGTCTACATGCAAACAAATTCATGGTGGATAACAAATGTTAAGGGAAAAGGACCATAAGAGGAGATACCAACACATAAAATAAATTGTACAAAGCTGATACAAAAATAAAATGAAGTGGAAGTGGACGATGATGATATTCAAAATGGTAAAGCTGTGTCAAGTCACAATCCGTGGTAAACACCAAACATGTGAGAAATGAATCTAACAAGTAACCACCACGTTTCAGTTTATAGTCCACGCACTCTTGAATAGCACATCACTGCACAAAGCACTATTAATCTGAGCTTACTTAATGATTCTTACGAACAGTATGAAGTATATAACATGTGTGTGCAAGTTTTTTGGTTGCCCTGCCTCGTCATGGCTAAAACCAGAACACTTGTTCTTGAGCTTCCTCTATGTTTTTTGACCCTTCTTCTGGTCACAGACATTGCGAAGTGTCAAGAGTTTTTCTTCAACGGGTTTGGTGGTGCTTCTTCCACCAACATAGCCTTAAACGGAGGAGCAGTGATTGAGCACAAGGGCCTGCTTCGTTTAACAAACAACACTCAGAGAGTAATTGGGCACGCGTTTTATCCAACTCCAATTCAGTTCAAGCACAACAACAAAAGCTCTGCCACCGACACAAAAGTTTTCTCCTTTTCCACTGCTTTTGCGTTTGCAATCATCCCTCAGTACCCAAAACTCGGTGGCCACGGTTTTGCCTTCACCATTTCGCGCTCCAAGTCCCTCGCGGACGCGTACCCGAGCCAGTACTTGGGCCTCCTCAACCCAAAAGAAGTGGGGAATTTCTCAAACCACCTTTTCGCAGTGGAGTTCGATACCGTCCAAGACTTCGAGTTCGAGGACATCAATGACAACCATGTTGGTGTCAACCTCAACAACATGGTATCCAACAAATCCGTGGAAGCTGCGTTTTTCCCTGAGGACTCAACCAATAAGCAAAACCTGAGTTTGAAGAGTGGTAAAGTGACACAAGCATGGGTTGATTATGATTCATCAAAGAACCAATTGGAGGTTAGACTCTCCCCATCTTCCTCCAAACCCACTTCTCCAATCTTAAAATACAAAGTAGATCTCTCACCAATTCTCCAAGATTCCATGTACGTGGGGTTCTCTTCTTCAACAGGGTTACTAGCAAGCACACACTATATTTTGGGTTGGAGCTTCAAAATAAACGGAGAGGCCAAAACCCTTTCCTCGCACAACCTCCCATCGCTCTCTGCCTCTAACAAAACTCAAAAGCACTTAATCTTAGGACTCTCCCTTTCATTGATTCTAACACTCGCCACAATTTCTCTGGCGTGTTACCTATTCAGAAGGATCAAGAACACCGAAGTAATCGAAGCCTGGGAGAAGGACGTTGTTGGGCCGCACAGATTCCCATACAAAGAGCTGCACAAAGCCACGAAGGGCTTCAAAGACAAGAACCTCCTTGGGTTTGGAGGGTCCGGTAGAGTCTACAAAGGGGTTCTACCGAAGTCCCACATGGAAATCGCTGTGAAGCGAATCTCGCACGAATCTAAACAACGTATGCAGGAGTTTGTGTCGGAAGTATCAACCATAGGAAGACTCCGACACAGGAACCTCGTACAGTTACTGGGTTGGTGTCGGAAGCAAAACGACCTTCTACTTGTGTACGATTTCATGAAAAATGGAAGCTTGGACAGATACTTGTTCAATGAACCAAGGAAAATACTAACATGGGAAGAAAGGTTTAAGATAATAAAAGGGGTGGGTTTGGGGTTGGTGTATTTGCATGAGGAGTGGGAACAAACGGTGATTCACAGAGACGTCAAAGCGGGGAACGTTTTGTTGGACGGCGACATGAATGGGAGGTTGGGGGATTTTGGGTTGGCGAAGCTTTATGAGCATGGTGCCAACCCTAGCACCACACGTGTGGTGGGAACGATGGGGTACCTTGCGCCTGAACTCACACGAACGGGGAAACCCACCACCAGTTCCGATGTTTACGCGTTCGGAGCGTTGTTGTTGGAGGTGGTGTGTGGGAGAAGACCCATCGAGGTGAAGGCATTGCCGGAGGAGCTGGTGCTGGTGGACTGGGTATGGGAGCGGTGGCGCATGGGGGCGCCGCTGGCGGTGGTGGACCCCAGGTTGGGTGGGGCGTTTGATGAGGTGGAAGTTTTGCTGGTGATCAAAGTGGGGTTGTTGTGTTCCGCCGAGGTACCGGACAAGAGGCCCAGCATGAGGCAGGTGGTGAGGTACTTGGAGAGGGAGGTGGCGCCGTCAACACCGGTGGTGTACGGCGGAAAAGAAGATGGTGGTGGTGGCTGCTATGGAGAGTTGCATTCGTATTCGCCGTGGTCCTCGGTGGGTGATGACGTGGCGTCGTCTCTTTCACTTTCCGGTGGCCGGTAAAGGGGCAAAAAAGACTGTTTAATTACTAGTTTGCTTGCAATAGTTGGAACTAGAGGGTCAAAAGATTCTCTTCTCTGCCTATTGTTTTGAATGATTATCTTTTTTATATTTAGTGAAATTTGTTTGTTTATTTAGGACAAATACTGTTAAGACTTCCAACACCTCTTATTAGAAAAATAGATAAAAAATTAAATAAGTTTATTAATAAATTAAAATCAATCATTCATAAATTAAAAATTGCTTCTACTGTTACAGGGATAATTTTAACCTTTTTAACAAATTTAAACTTGAGTAATAAACTTTGCATTTTTAATATAGTATTAATTATTATTTTTAATTTATTTTTATATTAATTACTCTTCTTATTTTATTCGAAATAATATGCTTATGAAAAAAATATTTGATAACCATACTAACGTTTAAAAAAAAATTAATTCATGTTTAAATTAAGTCATTTCATAAAAAAAATACTTATTTAAAATATTTATGAAAAAATTATCCGAAGTGAGAAGTATTAATAAATACAATTTATGATTTATGATGTTAAAATATCAATGTGGTGTTTAAGAATTGACTAGTATTTGTTTATATTTTATACAATATCTTGAATATAAGGTAGAATAAATTAAAAATTATCATGATTAACATAAGATGAAATTTATTCAAAGTAAATCAAAATATAAACCTAGTGTATGTGTGTGTGAGAAAATTATTGAAGTGAAAATACTCATAAACTTGTTTAATTGTGATAATGTATCACAGTAATTCATAAAAGACGAATCTTAGCCAAAAATGAGATTGAAGGCTCAAATGGTCGCTTTCCTTTTCATTTATTTCAGTTTGCAATAGCTGTACACTCTAGAAGTGCAAGAAAAACAGCAAAACTATTAAATACAGCAGATGAAGTGTAACTAACTGTACAAGAACATTGCAAATCATGCCAATTATATATATAACAATAAATAGGATGCTGGGTGCTCCTCATTTGTCCACTGAGCACCTCCTGAATCTCCCTCCATCTTCTTCCAACATTAATTTCTACCAACAATTAACTTGGAAACAATGGTAACACCTTTTCTGAATTAGGCAATAATGTGGGAAGCTATCTGATCAACAAACAAATGCATGGTTATTCTCTGTGATCATTTGCTATTGGTTTACCAACTTTTCAACAGTGTTTTCATCCTCACTATCTTTTCCACAACTGAAAATCTCATCATCATCAAACCCTACAATCAGTTCAAAACATGTTGGTTAATATCATTTTCTACCCCACAATATTTTATAAATACTTTAGGAAATAAAAATAACAAAAAGAAATTAACTTCTTTATAAGCTACAATCAACTCACATAAAAGTTCATTTAATTTTTTTCTTCTTATTTTACTTTTCTAAGAGTGCTTAAAGAGAGACTTCTCGAAACAGATCCTAAGCACATGTAGTTTACCTTCATCCGATTCTTCAGCTTCATCACTTAAAGGCCTTAAAAGCATTGTGTTAACTGAAGATGGATCCAGTATCATCCAATCTGAGTTCCCATACTCGTCTGTGTATAAATCGCTTGGCCTAATCCACTCATCAACATAACTAATGCGGTCAAATGATAGGGGATCACTAAAATCTTGATCTTTGCTTATAAACCTGAAAGAAAAGTTAAACAGTATAATTATTACCCTCAATTGGCAACTGTATTAAAACAAACTATCAATATTCAGTGTACAACAGTTTTAGCTCACATTTGTCTTAATCGTAAATTGCAGTGAACAAACACAAGATCGGTAAGGTGTTGGCGCTCTATATGATTCCTTGTGTTGACTATTTGTTCAAAAGGAATCTGGTTTCTCTTGCAGGACATCACACTGGATGTTTGGCTGAGAATTCGAATTGCTAACCGTGATAAGTTAGGGCAGCCTCCTCCATATGTTGACCACCATTCAGCTAGAAAAATAGCATATGTAAGTCTAATGTAAGGAAAATCTAAATTATCAAGCATAGAAGTCAAATAGAATCCAGCTGTGGAACTCTAGAAAGATTTCATCCGGGCAAAATTTCAAAAGCACTACGCTGGCAGTGATTCTTAAACTACAAGTAATTTGTGCAGAACTTTCAGACAACAAAAATTTCTACTTCAAATTCTACAGCATTGGTCATCATGCCAAAGTCAAATTTTGCCCTCTTCCATCTTATAGGTTTTGATACCAGCATTCTTATACTATTACTATATTTTACTATGAATACATTCTAATTCATTTTTTTCCAATGAAGTTACTTAAACTCGGGAAAGTTAAATCACAATATAACAGATGTGTATGCGACTCTTACAAGGAAGCAGATTATCTCTTGCTCTCACTGCCATCTTTCTCCCAAAGTCTCCTGCAGCAGACTTGTACAAGTTTATCTCTTTGATAATTTTATCTTGGATTCTTGTATCAGATACCAATCTCTCTATGCAGTCAAACATTCCTGAGACAATCTGACTGTGAATATCTCCTTGAATGCTATAGAAGAACTTCGGATTAAGGTAGAATCCAGCAGCGTGAAGAGGATGATGCCACAGCCTTTCCCATCTATGATGGATAATATTCCAGTACACCATATACTCCTCCCTCTTACCGAGTGCTTTTTTAACTGCTTCTTTTGCCCGGTACATTCCAGCATAAATGTATCCCATTGCAGGTCTCATCTCACTACTAGCTATTCTCAGAACTTTTAAGAGAGGGGCTGTTAGACGAACAATCATGTCACACGAGGACCAAAATGTTTGACTGCTTAGGCAATCTAACATTTCAAGCCCTGCTGATTTCTTTGAATATGGGCAATCTGCCCACTCCTGAGAAGTCACCAAGGCCTGTAAATTGTGTTTAAGATAAACCATCCGTTTCAATGTGGTAAAGTTTGTTGCAAATTGTGAAAAAGATGGATCCACAATATCATTCCCTAACGTATACCTTTTAACCATAATCAAAATTGCACTGTAATTGTACACAAATCTTGTTATAGATTTAGCTTGTTCAATCACTGCACTAATCCACTCAAGGTTTCCAAAATCTTCAAGTATCAAATCAATGCAATGAGCTGCAGAAGGGCTCCAATAAAGGGTGGGAAAAGTGTCGGTCAGCCGTCTACCAGCAACAGCATATTGTTCTTCACCAGACGTTATCACTTGCAGCACTTGCCCGACTCCAACTTCATCTACTACTTCTTTTATCATGTCATACAGAAAATCTGCAGAAGTTGAAATCTCAGTTGCATCCATAGATTTCAAAAAGACAACACCTTCAGGACAATAAGCCAAAAAGCTTATCAGTACTCTCCCAGTTTCTGTTGTCCATTGATCAACCAAAATGGAACAGCCAGTCCTACCCCAAGTCATCTTGCATCTATCTATATCATTCTTCACTTCCTCCACAGAGTTCTTCAGGATCCAACCCCGAAGCTCATGATGCGAGGGCCGCTCGAAACCCGCCCCCCTTGAAGCAATAGCATCAACCATTTCATGAAAATAGACTGAGTTCACAGCATCAAAAGGTGCACCAATGTCATACAAAAACCGACCAATCGCCATATGAATGTGATTGTCCACCCTCTTGGGAAACAATCCATTCTTCTCCACAGCAACACCACCCTCCGAGTTTGCATAAATTGCTGCAGGATTCTTACTGGCTCTCATCTTCTTCCTCCTTTCCGTATTCTTACTCATTCCTTCACCAGGATTCACTACCAAACTCGAATTGTGGTCCACTCCAATAACCTGCAGCCCCTGATTGACATCAACCTGGTTATTACTAGGAAGCGCGTTCACAACAGAGGTCAAAGGATTAACACTCATAATCTCCTCCTCGATCTTCTGCTTCCTCCTCTTCTTCACCACAACCCCATCCAAACTCTGCTGCATGTGAAGCCTGACATCATGGGGGACACGGCTGCAAGTGGATGCGTTCCCTTTCTGGCAAGCAAGGTGTTCCTTAATCCTATGAATCCCACCACCCTTGAACATCTTCAGACAATATATGCACTTCAGCTGCACCTTGTCCCCATTCTTAAACATCTGAACATGTTTCCATGCCGGGTCATGTTTCTGGGATGTAATTGGCACCGGTTCCAGATTCGAACCCATTTTTCCCTATAATCACAGCCACCATTTCAGAGATTAATAATAACATAACAGCCATATTAGTGTGAATGCAACAAAAACAATCACTTTCTCATGACCCAAATCGGTGTTTACTTTCCCCAGAACCAAATTGTTACAAAGATGCAAGCTTTTTCAAAATCAAATCCTTAACGCTTCTGGGTCTGGTTTTGAAGAAAAAAAAATGGAAATTGAAGAACCAACTAGAGAGTGGGAAAGAGGAAAACAATGCATACCCGGTTTGATGAGTCGCTTTTTTTTAATTATTATTGGAGAAGAGGGGAATAGGAAGAGAGAATGAACCGACCCCAAGAGAGAGAAGAGAAGAGAACCGTGGAGATGTGACCGGACAGACCGGTTAGGGCTTAGAGAGAGGGATCCGGTTGAGTTATAGATCCGGTTTCGGCGGTAAAAGGTAGCTGGCCGGACCGGTTCGTTTTGCCACAGAATGAGAAAACCGATATTCGTGCCGATCCTCTCCTCCTGAATCTAATCTCCTCTTTTTACATTATTTTAGAGTTTAAATTTTAAGTATAATATCTGGAAATACACTCACTCTTCCATTAAATACAAATCATTATATTTTTTTAGAAAGATAACATAAAAACTGCACAATTTATCAAGTAGGTATGCATAAACTAATCCAATTCATTAAAAGACATTCAAATAAATAACAAAATAACCCACAAGTTATTGGTCTACTACAATTTTAGTTGTTAGGTTTTAAAATTAAATTCTTTCAAATTTATAGTTTCAAGATAAATTAGTTTTAAATTCTGTATCATATATGTATATTTATATCATTGCACATGGCAATTACATTAATGATGTGACATACTAATAACAATTATACAGTTATAATGATAGTAAAAGTAATAATAACATTGATTACTAACATAAACATTAAAAATAACTACAATGTAAAGAATAATTGAGATGATAATATATAGTGTTGTGTGTCTTTCTATATATATATATATATATATATATATATATATATATATATATTATATATAAAAATAAAAATTTTTTTTTATAT
>Ga0209489_108398_pt1 | contig 14137 bp, 5 predicted proteins | sample SiratrowhiteBW_FD_187527 | JGI IMG/M metagenome (GOLD analysis project Ga0209489, IMG submission 187527) | Root nodule microbial communities of legume samples collected from California, USA - Siratro white BW (SPAdes) (version 2) | ecosystem: Host-associated > Plants > Roots > Nodule | place: USA... | reverse complement strand
TTTCATTTTTTTTTTTTTTTTTTTTTGAAAAACTTAATGAAATTGAAGTGCCTGTAAAAAAGTATGTATTTTTCTATAGCCAGGCTACTCCAGTAAGTCAGGTAAAACTTAAGATTTATATTTCTGTATTGAAATAAAATACACACACACACACCAAACCTTTAATATTTATTTTACGATCGTCAAATGATTATTGTTTTAAGTACTTTTTTTCAAAATTTAATAAATCTCTTGAACGCTAAATTAAAAGACCGGTTTAGTGCAACAATTAAGTAATGAAGGTGTAACAAGAATCCAGATGGATTCAGATTCAGTTGTTTATATATGCACAATAAGATATACACGAAACAATTGCAAAGGAAGAATATAAATAACGAAGCAAAATAGATATACATATAAATCGCCAAAGATGAAGCTCTATTAGATATACCGATTATATAATTATACCTAAACACCATTCAACAACTTTATGTATCCTGGTAGCATTAAACTGACAGTATCCGAGGTTAGAAAGTTAGGTGTCACGGTTGCTGGCATCCTTTCCATAAACCTGATACAACAGAGAACAAAAAAAAAAAACATTTAGGACTTTGCTAATTTCCGCTAATCACTGTTTAATTTTACCAAAAAAGTTAAGTATTTCGTCATTAAATATAATTACCGTAGCAACCCTTGACGCACGCAAGACATATATAATTAAGAATAGCTGAAGTTGTTAGTTGACAATCCATAGATGATATTTACTTTAATCTTGGAGCGGCACAGTAGCTCATTTGATTCGTTCTTCCTGAGGAATCTTGGGATACCTGGGATACCCGTTTTTGCAAGCTGAAATCTGAGTATACATACATCAAAAGTGAAACATGGTTAATGTCATAATCATTTTGTATCTGTTTGTGCAGATAAACGTGTAAAGATATGAGAATAATATTACTATTACTTTGATTACTATTATTAAATATAGTGTGAGGTAAGCACGTGGGAATAACTTGTTTATGTCGTGTGACTAGGTGAGAGAAACCTGTCTATCAATAACAGTTGTGAGTAGTGGGGAACCCTCAACTTGCAGGGTGCCGATAGGGATGGCAGTATTGAAGGCCGTGATCTTAGGTAAGGGAAAAAAATAGTAATATTTAACATCAAAATAAGTTAACGACTAAACATCTCTCTGCATACGCACATGATCAAATACATATCTAGATATTTGTAAACTATATTATATTATAATCGACTTTAGTCATCAATTAAGGGCGGCTATTCTTCGAACACAAGGCTGAAGAAGGAGAGGATTTAAATATGTGAGACCAAGTCTTATTTGGATCAAGGATAAGCAAGAAACTTTTTTTTTTGATAAAAATAATTTTAGGATTCAAGCATTTAGAAGAATAATTTCGCCATAGAGGATTTGATGAGGAGTCCAACATCCCCATATGACCGCAGTTTGTGGCCAATTTCCAACCAGCTCAATTTGGCTGTTTAGAATAGTCAACTACCTATGTCGCCAAAGCTGAAAATAAAATAAATTGCAAGACTGAATTTGAATTTTGCTTTTGTGCATTCAAGAGGAGTTGTCAACAAATCAAACTATTGACCTTCTAGAGAGGCGGGGAAAATCAAAACCAACCCTTATTTTTTGTGTAAGAAAAGTGGTAGAAGGTAGAACAAAAGATAATGCTAAACCATGAATTTATACACTAATAACATACCATAATTGTTGGTAGAGAATTACTATAGAGTCCATGTTCTAACAAAGTTTCCCACGGTACTAAGGTCAATAAATAATGCCCCTATTGAAGTTTCCTTGATCATAAAAAACGGTACTTATAGTGGGTCCTTCCTACCACACCAAAATTCCCATTAGTTTCCCTCCGTGTAAACCCCGCGTCACGAAAAACGATTAAGAAATAGGAATTAGCTTGAATTTTCACTAGATTAAAAAGATTCGAATTTCCAAAAGTACAGTGTTATGCAAAACTATCTTGTTCCACTAACACACGCAATAATTTTAATTCTAAAGTTGAATTAAACTTTGGTGGAAAGGAAAATGGCGTGCGTAAGGGGAGAGGAGACACTTACAGCTTCAATGTCAATTTTGTAAACCAAAAGCTTCCTTCTTTCCCTGCAACTTGTTCTGTAGGCCACGACAACATGCCCCACGGCCAACGCACAGGAGCATACGAACAGAGCAATTTCGGTCCCTCCAACATACCCACTTCGATCAACACCCCAAACACTGAAGATGTAAACAGCCTTCAACGACACAAACATCAGAGACAAAACAGAACACATGGTCGTAATCCCCAAATAAGGTCCGTTCGAAAGCCTCGGTCCATCACACAAGCTATAAACACCTACAAAAAAAGATTAACAACCCATTAAACAACCTTCAAAAGGGTCCTCGAAAATCACTACAGAAATTCACCTTGATTAAAAAAAAAATCGGTCACTAAGATCACCGGTAGCGATCTTTTTTTTTCAAGAAACAATACATATAAATTGCTCGGTGGCCAATTATAGTTTTTCTACTGTGTATACTAGTGTGTGTGTGTAGACTTACAGAAGATGATGAAGGATCGTATTACGGAGATAAGGGGAATATCAATGAGGGAGTATCGGAAATCGTAGTCGTGGAAATGGGAAGCGAGATTTTCCAAGGAGAAAGAGGAGGAGGAAATCGTTGAGAGAAGAGCCGAAGGAAGAAGTGCATCGGCAATAACAAGGAGAACCGGGGCAGAGAAAAGAAGAAGCGATATAACCATAGTGATCAAGAAGAACACAGTCTTCAAGCCCCTCATTATTCTCTTGGACTTCTCTTCTTTTGAGGAAAAACCCATGTTGGATCCTATGATTTGGTAATTCTGGCTAAGCTTATAATATGTGGTTTTGTTGCAGAAAGGAAGAGTATGTGCTGCGTTGTAGTGTTGTGATGACAAGGGGAACGAGGGAGAAGGGTTTAATTAAGAGGGTGAAGAGTTAGAGAGGAGAGGAAGATGAAGGAAGGTGCAGGCCAAGGTGCAACAAAGTTGACCGGATTTGTCCACTCTTTGAGTGATGACAAATGCTTAGGTTGGGACTTTACACGCACATATAGAGGGACCCTGATGTTACTCTTTCTCTCTCTAAACCAACGGCAATACCTAAAAGCTTAAACCACAATTAACTTTATATCTATGTTTTCATGTTTTTTCTTTTTTTTTTTTTTTTTTTTTTTATTTGGTGAGGGTTATTTCCTGTGTATGCACCAGCTACGAAATTCACTTCTACGTCTTCGACACGTGTCCCGTGATCGTTGTAATGGTGCTTGTTGATGGGTCATGGACCACGTCATCCCATATGTAATATGTTTGTGCTGGGAATTGGGATGAAACATGAATCTTTATCATATGAATTTTCTAAAAATGATTTTTTTTCTATTTTCTACATAAAAAATTCGCATCAAAGGCTTCCCTAATGAGAGAGTGAAGGCTAAAGTATAAACCCCGTTTCATTTTACAGGCGATTTGAATGATAAAAAAAAGAAACACATTAAAATAAAATCTGTATTTCTGATAGAAAAAGATTATACGACAGAAAATGTAGTTAAATGTGACGCGAAACTATTTCCAATATAGGAAAGTTTAGTAAAAGAGAAACTTTTGTTTCTCGAAAATATGAATCTGGAAAATAATGTTTTTCATATTTAATATCTTTTTGAAAGAAAACATTTCTACAGAACACAGTTTTTCAGTAATAAACTCTAGTTAAGTTTTACGTAAAAGATTATCACAGACCAAATATAATTTTTTTCTAATTAAAATATAACTTTTTGAAAAATTATATCATATTATTTTATTGAATAATTTTACATGATACATGGCCAATTTTTTTCTTACGAATAACGTATCACCCTTTTATTCCTCAAAATATTGTATAATAATATATTCTGAAATCCTTTTTACCAATAAAATATTTTCTCTTATAATCAGTTAGCTGATGTTATTACGTGATCTGACACCATTTTATTTCTATTAATCTGTTAGATATTTTATTTCTACCAGATTAGAATTTAGATTAAAATAAAGATAAAATAATTATAAGAAAATCAATAAAACTATAAATAAATACATACCAAGTTTGGAAGGATAGAAGTAGAAAGAAAAAATATAAATTTCTCTCTACTTGTTTAAAAAATAGAAGAAAGAAAGAAATTATATAATAAAATATTTGATATAATTAGAAATAATGTTTTAATATACTATTTTTGCTTAGCAAAAAATTACTGATTATTTAAAAATAATATTATAATTGTTTTTAATAACTGAACAGAAATAAATAAATAAATAAAAATACTTTCTTTTCAAACAAATCACAAACATTAATAATTTAGTCATGTATCCTTTCTTAATATTTGACTATTTTTCTTATACTCCATTAATACCCAAACAAAGAAGAGGTTGAAGATGGGAAGACATCAAATTTGTTTTTGATTTGGGAGTCAGAAAGTCTGTGATTACAATATATTTCTGGTAATCAAGCGGGTATGGTGGAACCGAAAGATTGTAAGCATGTGATCACATGCTGCATTTTGTCTTTTCGAGTCATAAACTTTTTAATTCAAAAAAACATGCATACAATGAATTTTGTTTTGTTCTGTATACATTAACATATTCAAAGTAGAAAACCTAAACAATTGCTAACTCTAAGACGATGCTGATATGGTACTGCATTATTTGATGTTGTTCATGCAGCTGTTCGAGCCATCACTCAATCATTTTAGCATGTTCTTCGTTGGCATTGGATTCTCTTTAACACTTTTTAAAATGTTTTCTTTTTTGCTACAGTTATAGATTAGATTTTGAATCCATTATGGCAACGGACAAACCGAACCATCACTAATATATATAGTGACAGAGAAAACACAGATTTATTAATGTGTATCTACTTACATTATGGTATATTATAATTCCCATTTTTTAGAATACATCTCAATTGTATTCTATAAAACATTCCTTCTAAATAGATAAGTAAATGTGTAGTGACGAATTTTATATAGACACACTTTTCTATTTTAATAAGTTTTATTTAGTTATACATTATATTTGTTTAATTTTTTTTATGTACCCTTGACCAAATGAAAAGAGTTAGGCTTCAAAGAGTTAAAGGACTCTCAATCATCTACCCATCATTTGAATTTATCTTGGAGTCGGATACCATTAATTATAATAATAATAATAATAATAATAATAATAATAATAATAATAATAATAATAGTAATAATAATAATAATAATAATAATAAATTTTTTAGCATCTTTTTTATTAAATTATTGTAATTGCATAAAATATTGTAGTTTTGATTTTTAATTTAATTGAATTGAATGTTTTCTTTTTTCTTTTTTAATTAAAGGACATGGCTATGGAAGATTTTTTTTTTCCGAACGGGACGATTACGATTTCTGAGAATCACAAATTTTAAAAATCTCGTGATTTTGAGTTTTATTATAAATAAATCAAATTATTTGTTGATAATTAACTAAATTTATTATTTTAATTAACTCTATTTTAAAAAAATAAGATCCGCTCTAACTATATAGGATTGAATGTGATTTTTTTGCAGGGAGGTTCAGATGATAAAAACTTTAGAAGTACGTATTAATAAAAAAAAGTGTGAAAGATTGAGTGCAATCATTAGTTAAATTCTACGTTTTAATAATACTTTATTTTAGGAATGAAGGAATATCTTTTAACATGGATATCAAAATGTACAAGAGTTTAATGGTAAAACTCTAATGAAAAACTTAAAAATATCATTAATATAGCTAGAAATCAATCATCATAATATTATGTTAGGACCGTATCAATAACCACAAGATTAGGTTTTTAATTAAAAATAAAAATAACCCCTCGTAAAAAAGAATAAAATAAAAATAAAAGTATTTTCCAACAAACCAATTTGAATTGGATATGTGTGATTTGCCCAATTTTAAATTCGTTTAAATAATTTTACGCTGATTTTTAAGAAACCAGTTTCAAAAATTAAGTAAATTGTTGTCGTATTCAGCTCTTGACCGAATTAATCTAACTAATCAGTTCATTCTTACTTTTTTTTTTCCTCTATGCTTTGCTCTTTTTTTGTCTCTCTTGTAATAAACAATAAGTATAGTCTAATTTTGACAATAAGAAAATTGCTTACATGTGAAAAGTATATAACTAACAAGAGCTAGACAAAGCAATGTCCCTAGACTCTTTGACCAGTTCTAATGAAACGTTTTATATCTTTCAATAATTGAAGTTAAGAATAATTTATAAGAATTTCTTTTATGACAAAATCGTGGAAGAATAATTAAATAATAAAACAAACAATATTTAACGATCTTAAGGATATCAATTTATTAAAAATAAAAAATAAGTTAGTTTTATCCGTTGATTTAACTGTTGCTTTATATGTTCAAAAATTCTGTGACGCTTAAGAAAAAAATTAAAAAAAAAATTCTGATTGAAATAAAGTTATTTTTCATAAAAGAAAATGTAGAGAGCATTTAAGTCAAGCGCGCCAAATATGAAGTATGAGGAACTCTAGCCGTCACAGCAGGACCATTAAAGCCACGCAAGCTACCAGCAGCCTACGAGGACGATGGTGTTTACATATGCTTCTAGATACATTGTTCCACTGTTGTTCACATTACTTTATTACCATGGTAATCGCAACCAAAATCTGTTGATCAGAACCCTAATTTCAATTTTATTTTACTAAAAAGGTGATTTTGTTTTTTTTATACAGGAATTACATTTCATTTGTTTATGTAATATAAGTAATTTATAATGTACGGTGTTTTTTTTTTTAATGTTAGATTATAATGTGAACAAGTATTCAAAAATATATTATGTAATAAAAATATGTTTTTAGTTTTCTAAATTAGCGGTATTATTTTTTGTATTTTATTTTTTTTAAAGTTAGTTATCTCATTTTGAAAAGGGTTATTTTTAGCTTGTAAAATTATACAATATTTATAACATTGATAATATGATAAAAAATATATTTATTCAACATTTGTGATGTATATTTGGCATAGTTTATAAAAAAAATTATAAAAGCTTAAATGTATTTTTAGTCTACCAATTTGAGGATAATGTTAGGTTTAGTCATCAATTAAAAATATTATTTTTTAGCTTCTTAAATTTGGTAAATGTTATTTTTAGTTTTTAGAATTAGATAACATTACTAACTGTTTTTACAAATGTTGAAACAATGTGAAAAATGTTTAAAAAATACATTATGTAATAAAATTATGCTTTTAGTTTTAAAAGATCGGGACATTTCATGTCTTGGTCCTCAAACTAACAAATTTTGGTCATCTAATTTTGTAAAATGTTATTTTTAATTTCTGAAATTAGACTCGCTAGTAACATTAATAATGTAGCAAATGATTATCTACTTACCATTTCAAAATATTGATTAAAGGTGTAATTTCACTATCAACCAACATATTTTTACGAAATTAAACTTGCTAACTCGTAACATTCCTCCTTCGATACCAACCTTCTTCTATACTCGATTACCACATCTTAAAATTCATAATTAAAATTTTAATAACATGATTGATCACATCATAGCGTCACTATATCATCTAACTGAAAATAAATTTTACAAAATAAATTTACTAAAAAATAACTAATTAAAAAACAAAAGAAAATAATGTTTCCAATATAAAGGATTAAAAATATATCTAAACCTAACATTTGAACAGGACAGATTGTCTTACTCTTAGGTATATATGACTTGCGTCATTTACGTGAGCCATGAGACTTAAACCATTGCATAAAAGTAGTTTTTATTCTCCTTTATTGTAACTTTTTTAAGAATTTTTTTTTCATATTTATTTTAAATAACTTAAAGTCACTTTCGAGAATAATTATAATTAAATATACGGAAACTTTTACCAACACAAAATAATTTTAAAAAACATTTTTTTACGCAATCTTAATTTTGTAAGATGTGATTTTTTTATATTTTAAAAGTTTATTAATTATATACTTTTAATTATTTTATTAACCAATTTTTTATTCTAAAAATAATTATTTTCAATATAAAAACTTTCAAAATCTTAAGCAAGTATTTGTATAGTGCATTATTGTAAATAGTTTGTAACCCAAAAGTTTTAAATTTGATTTATCATTCATTAAGTTTTGAATTAAAAGCTTGGATTAGATGATACACGCAAGAGTCGTCACAAATAAAATACTTGTTGAGGTCATAGTTTCAGTTTTAAACATTATAGTTTTTGGACTATACATAATGAAGATATTTCTGCAACGAAAAATTATATTACACATTTTTTACACAACAAATTATACAACAGAGAAAGATGAAATAAAATAATTAATTTGTGTGATATAAAGATACATAAATTAGTTTCATAAAAATATATTGATAAATAGTATAACGTTTACATAATTTACTGTCAATATCATCTCTTACTGTAACTTCATTTTTTTTTTTATTGTTTTGACATAAATATTCAACTAGAAGTTTGATTTAATATGGTTTGACTTTCACTCAAACTGAGAAAAAACACATCAGTTTAAATTCAAATTGACGACAACATATTAATAGTGGTAATGTCAAATGTAAGAATTTCTAGAACCACTTCTTGGATTGAAACTTTTTCAGCACGAAAAATTGGAAAAATCTTAGTTTGTGTAGAAAGTTTTGAATGGCCGTGATCTGTGAGCGTTGTTTAACTTTCTACTTTTCAGAGTTTCTCTTAAAGAGAGTTTTAATTCTGGTTTATTACAACCTTAAAGATATTTTGCTTGTTCGTAGTCAATATATACATCATCATATTAAGAAAATACAATAATAACGTGACAACTCATTGAAAGAAAAAAAAAAATATCCTTCCAAACACCTTTTAGCTTGCCCAAACCTAACTTTTTTTTTGCTTTTTATAAAAAGTTATCCATCGTTGACCAAACAGATTGTTCCTCTCTGATCCTTATCCAAAATCTGTGTGTTACTAACTTACTTTGGTGTTTTCTACTTTCTTACAACTCCCATGACCAAACACACATAATATAATGTGAATCCTCAGTTCAGCTTTACGTGGAAAAATACAAATGACAAAACACAAAACTTCAGTTAGAAAGAAAAGGGAATGCATGAGTCTGTGACGTATGTTAAACTATGGGGATGAGATTGAATAGAAACATTAACTTAAAGAGATGATAAAATCCAATCCTCATTGTCTCTAAGATGGCTAGCATATTTGCTTTCCATGAAAATCCCTTTCCGAAAGTGATTAGAAAAAAGACGTTTTATTTTAATTAGTGTAAGAACCAAGAACAATAAATTGCAGTCTCGAAATATTTTTCCCCTCACAAATTTTCCCAATTTATTGGATACTGTTGGTACAAGTTTCTGTACAGGATAAAAATGGAATATGAATTATGTACGAGTATATCATATCTAACCATTATCTCAACTCATTGTATTATATCACTTTTAAAATATATCATAAATACAATTTTTTATTAATTTTTAATATTTTAACTATTAAATTAATTTTAATAATGTATGGTGTTAAGCTAATTATTTATTAAATTAGTTAAGTAATAAAGAATTTAAGGTTTTAATTATATATATATATATATATATATATATATCACAAATTAAAATATCTTAAATATAAAAATCTTCTTTAAGAAAAATGTACATATGTGATTCAAAATACTTCTAAACAACCTTTTATTATTGCATTGTTGTTAATATAATTTAAGAGTCTCAAAACATGAAAGTGTAATGATGAAGGATAGCGTAAGTATTTAAAATATTTCATATATAATAATTACATGCATTTATTATTTACTAAAAATGTTACAAATGAAAAATTGAAAATGGTGGGATCATAAATTTTACTTTCTACACAAATTGTGTTATTGTGATGATAGTTTTGTGGATTTAATTGAAGAAGATAATTAATTTTTAATTGAATTTGTGATTTGAGTTTTAATTAAGATTTAATTTAAAGAGAAGGTGTGTTGTAAAGTTAAAAAATAATAAGGTGAAATTTAATTACATATTTTAATTAGATAGTAGTACAAATGACAACAGAAAAATTTAATCGCATTAATTATTAATTAAGATTATATTTTATTTCGACTCAATTTGAATTAAATTCATTCCCTCAATAAGATTTACATTTGATGTGGACAGTATGAATAAAATGAGGATCTAACGTTTTCGTGATTGTTGTACAATGAGTGATTATACCGAAATTTAAATTTTAATAGTAAATAATATGTAAAATTGTAACATCTTACAATCATATAATTAAAATCTCTAATAATATGTTTAACTACATTTTATTAACAACTCTCTTACAACTTAGTGTAACTCTCTTTATATTTATTTATTGAATTATTTTTTATATTTATTTATTAATTTATTGAATACCAATAACTTTAAGAGTAGGTAAGAGAAAGAGACCTCTTTTAGTATCACTACTAGATATTTTCATCTCTTACAAGTGAATGTTACTGTATTTATTATATTTTAAACCAAATTTATTACTAATCTTTCTTTTACTTATAAATATAAGATATCTAAAAGAACAAATTATAACAACCCAAATAATTTTTACAAAAGTTCTTATATTAGGTTCTCTTTTTAAAATATTAAAAATAATGATATGCGTGTCTCAACTCAAACTTTTTCTAACATATTTTCCACTAACAATTTTTTGTATTTATTTTGAATTGTTATTGTTTGTAAAAAAATATTTGACATGATCAATTTGATTTATTCATATCTCTATTTTTTTTTAATAACAATAGTCCTTGGACCACATGTTAACAATTACACAATCATAAATAATCTTTTCTAACTAAAACACACTGCCGTAAGAATAAATAAGCATGGTATCAAATATAAAGTTACACATATTACTCCATATATGACTTCATTAATACTCAGTTGACAACAACATTACATACCTGGAAAAATCAAGGGAAAAAAACCCTTAAAAACGACTGTAGTTACTTTATTGAGTTAGACTTTTTTTTTTTTTTTCAATTATCCATTTGCAGCTTAAAAAAGGACCCTCTAATAATATGGAAAGTTAGAGAAAATTCAAATGAATGGAATTTTGAATAGGTAATGATATTTTAAAATAAAATTAAAAAATTAATTATTTAACTTTCTATTTTATAACATTTAAAATATAATTTAAAACACAATGATTATCTCATCATCATCAGAATTCTGTAATCATATTCATAAAAGTATACATGTCCTTACATTCATATTATTTTCATTCTTACTCAGATAAATGTATTTATTTCTAATAGAGACTCACAAGTAACCCAAGTAACACATTATTTATTTTAGTACAAATATATAGAGAACTTGTTTATATTGATCATCCAAAAAGTGTTTTTAATGCAATAAATTTTTCAATTTTCTCATTTCCGTTATTTTTTATTTTTTTTTTTACTTTACTAAACATAGAGTTAGCCACGAAGACATGATTTTAAATTGCGAAAACAACTTTTTTGATACAAATTTAAATTTTTGCACAAAATTTATAAGAGTATAAACTAGAGTAGAAATATCAAGGAAATTAAAAGGAAGGATTTTTTAATTGTTAGTAAGTCTTATTTAAACTTAAGTATTTTCTTAATTAAGAGAACTAACTGCTTAGTCTTATAAACCTTTCTTTATTTTTACTAATGAAAAAGAGACTTCGCATCTTTATATAATATTAATAATGATCTTTTTTTTTTAAATAATAGATGATTACATGACAGTCATTTTAATATTTGAACAAATTTTTAATTTAAATATAATAAAAAAATAAAGCATTAAATGCGTACACTAAAAAAATTCCTTTATAATTATAAAATATTATAGATAAATTATTTAAAGCCACCCTTGCTCAATCTTTTTCAAGCATGCCCCAACGCTACCTGTCCTTCCTCTAGGCACGCCAACAAAGAAGAAAAATCGAGAGGATCATACCGATAGTTCCATTCCATAAACAACTCAAAAAGACGATATCCATATATTTTTGAAATCTTTTTTCGGATGAAAACATCTGAATAAATATTGGTTAGAAAAAAACCAAATAATAGCGTTGTCACAAACCCAAATGAAGAAGGATCGTAAAGAAAAAACAAAGTATACATATGCTTCCTGAAAACGGAAACTTGTGTGCGTGGCCCTTTAATATCGATTTTGCAAGGGAAAGCATGCACGTAATAGCTTCATTACACACGTATATGACACGGAGAAGTTAGGGATCTGAATAATCAGTGTAGATTTTTTTCCATTAAGATAAAAAAAATAAACGAGTTTCTTTTCAAGAAAAGGACGTGTGGGATACGACATAAGATTTAGTCATTTTTGCATTTAAGATAGGTTTGGACAATAAAATATCTCCTTTGTGTTGTGATGCTTTTTACATGGTTACTATATTCAAAAATCCTCCAATAATGCAAGTGTTGTGTGTATTAAATTTAAATTTTAATTCAACAATCTGTACTCAAATACGCAATGTTCCACCATGGTTTGATCTCTTAAGCCCAAACACCGGTGTCACTTCTCACTTCCACTCTGCCCAAGTGTGCTCTTCATAATGGTAATCCATTTACTCTTCTTTTTAACATTTTAAATTGAAATTATTATAATGTTTTTTTCTTTTTAATTTGATAAATAGTTGATTTAGTAAAATAAAGTTTTGTAGTTTTGACGAGTTTTGAATAAGTTGTTTAACATTTAATTTCAGTTTTCATTATCTTTGCACATATTTTAATGTAGTTTTTGCTAGTTCTAGAAAAATTGGTCGAAGGATTAGAGGTAGAAAAAAAAAAATGAAGTCACCTAACATGTGAACAATGAGGTGAGTTTAGGGTTTACCATTTTGAGACTATGATAGTAACATGTCGGATAAACTTGATTTACACATTATCACCGTCCATGCACTACAATTAATTAAGAAAAAGATGAATAATCAACCCATAACTTGGATAGATATAGACAATTCATGAATTTAGAGAATAAAAAAAATTACAATAAATAACGGATAAAATGTTCTAAAAATTATTATACTATTTTCTAAAATTATTTTTATTCTCATTTAATTTAAACTTTATCTTTTAAACTCAAATAAAGTGACTCTCAGATGTGATAAAAGTAAACCCAGTCTTCATCCTATTTAGAATAACCTATTCATTTCCCATATGTTAGCTTTTGTTCATCAATGTATTCTTTACTATTGTTCATCAAGGTATTCTTCATTCATCTATTAATATCATGCAAAACAAAGCAACACACTCAATTGGAATGTCTAATTGTATTAATACAAGTATTGTACAAATCCAACCATAATACATCCGTCAATTATAAAACACTTATTCTAATTTGAGTAAATATAATTTTAAAATGATTTTTACCTCTCAAAATGTTACTACAAATAAAGTTCTAAGTTCTCAACAAGGATATTTAAAAATATTAAAATGATTTTCTTCATTTTTGGAAATAAAAAAACCTGTAGGTTATTGTTTAAAAAGGAAATGTTTTTTTTTCAAAGATAAGAAAACGTTAGGTAGGGTCCTTATTTATTTATTGAAAAGGATTGAGCAGGACTACGTGTGTACAGAGTGTTGATTTAATTTACAAAAAATAAAATTACAGAAGAAATATAATTAATTAATTCAAATAAATGAATAGAAGAGTATAAACAGCATGTTTTTTAATATTAAAGAAATAAATCGAAGTATACGTAGAAAGATGGTTGAGATTTATGATGAGATTAAAATAACTAATTTGAGAAAACAATTTGACAGAGAGATATTCGGAAAAAATAGTAGTCTAAATATTTGAAAATATGAAAATAACTAATGAATTCATAATTATATCCATTTGGTATAGTAGTACAATACTACACAAAAAATAAAACAGACGAACGTAACCACCGCAAGTAAATTAATAATTAATAAGACGAGGGTGTTGCTTGCTTTTAAAGTTAAACAAAATTAATCTTATCAATAAATTTTATATTGAAACAAAGATAGAATAGGTTGAATTAGTTTACTTGCTGTGCTCATAATCGTTAAATACAAAGTAGTATGAACTAGTTTTTTTTTTTTTAATTAGAAATCAT
>Ga0209489_108397_pt1 | contig 14141 bp, 5 predicted proteins | sample SiratrowhiteBW_FD_187527 | JGI IMG/M metagenome (GOLD analysis project Ga0209489, IMG submission 187527) | Root nodule microbial communities of legume samples collected from California, USA - Siratro white BW (SPAdes) (version 2) | ecosystem: Host-associated > Plants > Roots > Nodule | place: USA... | reverse complement strand
AAAGAAGAGACTAACATATTTGGACTCCTACCAAACTGGTAAAAAAAATAAATGACATCAGTTTGGTAAAACAAACTCCTTGCTATTATTTAAAAATCACAAAGAAGAAAAAGACAAGAACAGAAGAAAGAACAAAAAGAAACCAGAACAAAAAAAAAACAAGAATAAGAAAACCAAAATAAACAAAAAAGAAGAGCGAGAAAAAGAAACAACTAAAAAAAAAGAAAAAAAAACAAGAACACAAAAAAAGTAAGAAGCAAGAAAAAGAAAAAGTACCAAATACAAGAATTAGAACAAGAAGAAGTAAGAAGAAATAAGAACAAGAATCAAATAAGAATAATAAGTAAAAGAAAAACAAGAATCAAAAGAGACATCTTATATCAATTTAGTAAAATAATAAACAAGTTTGCGTTTGGATTAAAAAGAGTTGACAATTTATATTGAAAGATAAAATAGTTCATAAAACACCGTAGTTCAAACTTTAAGATAATTATTTTACGAGAGACTAGGAAAATAATTTTGATCAGCCGATAAAAAAAATTAACAAATATTTATACTTAGCCGATAAAAAAATTAACAAATATTTATACTTATCCTGAAAATTACAAGAAAAAAACTAAAGACAAGCATACTCTTAAAAAAAATTAGATCAAAATTATATAAAAAAAATATCAAATTAATTGAAAAATAAAATCAAGAACATGAAAAGAAGTTAATTCTTTCAAAATTCCACCAAAACAGGACATGCATTAGCAAAATTCTTTCAAGTTCAAGAAAAGCTGAACATTGTTATCATCTAGGCTTTTGGTATCATGCAATATCAAGAAAGGCCACAAAAGTGCTACACAACATTGTTAAGAAATTTAAAACGTTTCAAGAAGAAACTATCTTCCATCGTCTTCAAAACAACCAAGTAAAAACAATAATATCATATATCAAAAATAGAAACGCATTAGGGTTACTTTATGAATATTAAATCTGACATATAAAGAAGAACCACATAAAGACACTGTATTTTAAAGAGCAAAGCATAAACTATTCCTCATACATTTCTCACTATCCCCACGTGCCAAGATTCAAACTTTATCATGCAAACGTGCTGCGCAAGCCAAAAGCACGAACACAAAGCTAAAGGGTAAGAGAGGAAGAGAGAGACCGTAAAGATTTGGCGAGCGAAAGAGAGAAAGAGAAATCACCCTCTCCCACCAACACTATTTGGTGATCACTGGTTCTTGAATAGTGTCCCATTGGTTCTTTGCTTCCTCCATGGCAAGAGCTGTGAAAACACCAGTAACTGGTGCCACTACCACTGCATCCTTTTTATTGCTCAAGATTTAATTGAATGCTTCTTTGGATAAAATTACAAAACCACAATTTTTAATTTACCACATTTCATTGGTTCATAACTACTTATGTAACCTCCTAATTTTGTTACCGATATTAAAGAAAGTAAATTATATTACTAAAATTACGTGTAATTCGTTTATTAGAATAATATATGTTAGAATACTAATATACGAGATAAAAAGTATTAAAGAGATGGAATTTTTTATATTTTTTAATAAATAGGTGTCAATTGTTTTTTTATAAAAATTGATAATGAAACAAATATAATATATGAGTTTCTCAATTAAAATATATATGTTGGGATTGTTATAAGTATTTTAAGAATTTTCACCCCTGTAAAACGTAGATTTTATCTCAGGCACTTGTATAGTAACTTCAAGAAATTTGGAGGTGAGATCTTTAAGAAATTTGACTATAGGGCTGACAAAGTTACATTTTAGCAACTATGAAATATAAATAAGGTGGCATATGGGTCGTTATTTAAGCTTAAACAAAAGACACTGTGTAAGCATGTTTTTTCTTCGTATTAAATATTAAATATGATATGCGAATAAACAATCTTAGTGAGTCATTTAATAATATTATCCTTGTAGTTTCAAATAAGGTTGTCACCCTTTACGCAATTATGATCACAATGGGACAATGAAATTCTTTAAAAGGAATAGAGTGGTCATTGTTATAATTTATTATGGGAGCTACAGAGAATCCGTAAAAAATATATCTTTAATTAATTCCATGGCAGAAAAGTATAGACATTCTATAACGTGTATTTTAATATTTTTTTTTCTTAAATCATAAAAATCAATATATTTATTAATAATTCAAAAAAATATTAATAAAAATATTTATTTAAATCCAACAAAGATTAACTTACTCCAATGTATTATTTTGAAGTAATCTATTATCCAGTACTTTAGTATTAATATTTTTTAAATTTTCATCATACACGCCAACATTCTATTATATAACAACATTTTGAAGAAGAGAAAGGAAAGATCAATCGAGTACACAGGCATAGAATGTATGCTACTTATTTTAATTTTATTCACCTCATTGAAAGGTAATTTGACCAATGAAGCAATTGCCCAAGTTGGAAGATAAAATGGGATGAAATGACGTTAAGTCGAGGTTTTGAGGTGATATTAATAGTAATTATTTTTTAATGAACGTTGTTGAAATTATTTATTTGTTAGTATATGTTAGAGATATCTCTTGGTTGAATATTTTCTCATTTAATATGAATAAAATTATTTTCGATGGATATTAACAAAATTTTTGGATTAAAATTAAGTGATTAATTTTTGTTAATGTTTTCACATATTCTTTTATCCGTCACTAGTATTATTAAAAAAAATTAATAAATTTAAATTACCTTATCTCATTAAAATACTTAAAAAATAAATAGATTGAAATGGAATCCATTGTAGTCCAAAAGTTCTAAAATATTATAAAATTATGTATTGTTATTAATATTTCATTTGTACATTTATCACACTATCTCGGATTATGGTAATCATGGTGTAACATTTATGACACTATCTTACACCAAGTTTTAATTTCAATAACCCATTAAATTTCTTAATAAAAATGGAAAAGAGAAAAAAAAACTAATAATGATTGCGTTATGAGTAAATTAGGTGCCACAAAATGAAGTCAACCAATAAGAAATATTAAATTGTGGAGAAAGAAGAAAGAAATTCAAATGCATTAAATGGATGAAGATTTAGAAATTTCCCGTGACAAAGAAAAAAAAGGAAGAACTTGATCTCCCAAAACTTCTCGAAATGGATGGAGAGAGGTCAAAATCAACCAACATTATGTGAACATTTTCTTAAATCATCAAATCTTCTATATTGTATAGTTCTTGATATCAACATATTAGTTTTATAAATTGTAATTTTTACAATCTGTCCCTCATTTACATGATAATAATTAATAACCTCTCCAAGAAAGGATACGTTTTCAATAAAGGTATTTAAAGAAAATTCGCTAATATTGATAAATTAAAAACTTACGTAAACAACTATCTTTTTCATAATATTAATTATATATGTAAGTAAAATCATTGTTAATTGTAAAAATCACATGTTAAATTTGTCATTCATATTAACTTTCTATCTCTCGTAGTTACCAATAATGATCTTAAAAAAATGTATTCAAAGTTTAGAGTTTTGAAAAAAAAAAATAGGAAACATATTCAATATATTTGAAATTTTACAAGGATGCAAAAACTCATCATACTTTTTTTTTTAATTAGAAGGATATTGGAAGGGTTTAAATGATTTCACTCCATTTTAATCAATGTTAATGAATGTTTAATTTTTCATCAAGGGCCAATTTTTTTTTTTTTTTTTAATTAGAAGGATATTGGAAGGGTTTAAATGATTTCACTCCATTTTAATCAATGTTAATGAATGTTTAATTTTTCATCAAGGGCCAATTTTTTTTTTTTTTTTCCCTTTTTTCAATGATAATGACAATCTTGCAACAAAACTAATGGTGTGAATGGGATATAACTCTTCTCCAAAACTTGGGGTTAAAAGCATTGAGTCTTATCAGTTCTTGTTGTGCCTTAGTGCTTGAGCCTGAAGATTTTGGTTCTCCTCCAAGAGCCTGTCATATTCAAGTAGTAGATCTGCAGCTTGCTTTTGGAGGGAAGTAACATGAGCTTCAGCAGTTTCAACTCTTTTGTCCTTCTCTTCACATTCCACCTTTGTCTTCTTCAAACTTTCTGAAAGACCAGAAATTTGTTCCTTCAGTTGCATTATCTCCTTGGAAGCTTTCTCTTCCTTTTCCTTCAGCTCAACTTTCTCTTTCTCAATGCTTTCCACTTCTTCTTTAGAAGCTCCTGCATTACTCCTTAACTTGTTAAGCTTTTCGAGATAATGATGCACACGATCAATTATGAAGCCAAGGAATAATGTAAAACCTGCAAGATCAAACCAACTCCTTTTAAGACAAGTTAATCTACTTTCATTGTAGGAAACATGTAAGGATTGATAGCAAAAATGATCTAAAAAAACATTCAGATGAGATTCAAGGTGAGCTAAAATTCCCACACTCGTAAAAAATGAAAAAGGTGAACAATATATCATAAGAAAAACCCACAAATATGTTGTTTTAAGATTTTGGGTTGAAGATGATGTTAAATTTTCTCGGTCTCCCTCTTAGAAAAACTCACACATACAGTGACTCAACAAATCTAAATGTATTTGTAAAAGTCTAATATCACCAACAAAGCGTTGTAATGTATGCATGAATCAAAATTTATATTTTGATGTTAACCCTCTCTGTCCCGTATCAGCTTTGAAAACACAACACCATAAGGGAAAATATAACTAAAATAGGAGCAAATATGAGCAATTTAAATAAGCATAAATGTGAAGTTGAGAATGTTCATGGAGCTACATAAGGAAACGGTTCAATTTTAGAAGATGGAATTTAGAAACAAAGATTATGGACAATTAAGACTTTTGAGAAAAAACTAATCAATTCCTCATGAAAATAATTAATTCTCAAAACCTTAACTAGGTTCTGGTTAGATTTCTTCTGTAATAAACATATTTGTTACACAGAAGTAGGCAAAATCTAAGCAGTTACAACATAGCATTCTGCATTCATTGTTTCTCTTCAGTAAGACCTAACAATAGACAAACAAGTCACAACTGCTGCCAACCCTCCAACTAACAACTTATCATGTTTATCACTCCACAACAACCCTAAATAAAACACCAGGTCAACAACTCACAAAACCACTACCACATCAGAAACCAGATAGAACATATATTTTCACCACCCTTGCTACTGTCAAAACTACTTTAAATTCTACAGAATCACACAAACAACCATGAGAACACCACTGCATTCTACAGCACCACAGCCACAACAGACTATAATAAGATAGTGCAAGTCAGCATCATAGCTGCCACTGCTATAAACTCAAATTTACTATAGTAGTCAAGAAATTACCCTGATGATGCTTTGATTCCTATTGTCAATTCCGTCACTTCGGCCCAAATTTGCCAATTTATTGATACATCTCACTTCTGACTTTATTGATACATCTTATTTTATCAGTATTACTAATGCTAAAGCTATTATTACTATTGAAGGCTATGCCTATTGCTAGAAAAGAACAGAACATAAAATAAGTGAAGAGGGAAACAACATTAATATGTGGTCAAGGACAAGAGAATTGTGGTGAGAACAATAATTCGTATTAAAACTTATTAATAAAGCACGTGTTTTAAATGGTCACCACTCATTTCTTTTCATTGTGCTTTTGTTCACTAAGTTTGTGTTCTCGTGTGTGGGGTTCCAGTAATCCCAACTTAGATATCATGTGGCAAAGGGTGGGTGTAATCTATACATATAACTTGTTTGCACTAATTTAATCTTTCATGAGTATTAAACTGGTATACTAGAGCACCAAAACTACAACATTCAGAGGCGTTAATCATATGGTTGTAACAAAAAGAAAAACTTGACCAATTAGAATATGTAGAAGCGTGTCGACACTACTTCAGAGAAGGATATCATGAACAAAACGAATATATAGAAGCATGTTCTTTTAGGCAATCTTTGGATAAGATCAAAAGACCAATTAGAATACCAAGGAATTTAATACAAGGGGAATTCAATATTTCAATTAAAGCAATCTAATTCCCTTTATTTGCTGCAAAATCTTGTTTGGTTATGTGTCATCTAAGATAATCATATATCACAGAAATCTTCCAAACAGCCATTGCAGGGAGAAGCAGTGTAGCATCACATAACATCTTCCTCTAATGTGTATCAATCTTTCATACTATTAGAGTAAATCAATTTCAAATAGATTTGACTAGAACAGCCTCTACATTCTCACTTTTAACGGCAAGCAACTCATTCCATGAGTTCAAATTCTTATCCAACATCTTATCAAAAACCTGATTATATGGTACTTAACTTTCTCATTTGTACTGAACGTGGAACTTAGAGTCATATTTCGATTCCTAACAATATGAACTTTGTTAAGTTTCAATTCTTAACCTTTAAAAAAACTCATTCCAAAATACACTTTCTCTCCAATGTTTCCTCAAACAGATCCCTCTCAAGATTGAGCATTCTGCTCTAGAGTACTTGCCTACCTAATACCATGGCATTGCACATTATGAAGCTTTGACAAGAGTCAAAGATCAAAAGATTCAAGTCACACCAAGCCTTATACAGATTGAAGCTATGCATTGGCTCATTCAAGTGGCTCAGTCAACAGCAGCTAAAGGAGGAGCAAGCAGCATTACAATTTTGAAATCCCACACAATAGAGCTGAATTTAAAATTCCTAGTTGTTAAGAGAAAACATAGCCCAATAAATCCTTTGATATTTGCCAATTCTTTGGACTCCAAAATAAAGTAGTTCACGATAAGGCACAACACAAGGCAATATCTTAAAAATGACATCTTGTAAACATGCTTTTTATCCAAACATAACCTCAGTACTTACAAACACGCTTTCCTTAAATGATAAAAAATAACACAAATCAACCTCAGATCTGCAGCACATTCAAACAACCTTTTTCAAAAGGGCTAACTTGAATTTCCAGTTAACAATCAAAACAAATTGATGAGACCAAAAATGCACCAAAGACCAAACAACAATTAAATTTAAAGACTACAAATATAAGGCACCCTTCTTCACCTAAACCCCTAAACTAAGATGTGCCAAGCAAAACATTCACAGCAGCAACACTTCATAGCCACATTTGCCAGCAAAATCAATACTTCACTCACAACCACATAAGAAACAATAACTACATGTCTGGTTATTTAGAAAGAGAGAGTGAAAATGAAGTGACCCAGAAGAAAGGTGTGTGAGCATACCCATGAGAGAAGCCTCCAGCAAGTGGGTCCTCCACAGAACTTGATCCATGGGTGACATGGTACCAAGCTTGGCACCTTTGTTCTGGATCTTAACAATGCTCATAAGGCTTGAGAAGAGAATTACGGACATGGTGCCAGCAATGGTCTTCACTGTAGCAGGACCCTTCCCCATTTTCATCTGATCCAGCGTCTTAATAACAAGATCTCTCAGTGGCCCAATCTTCACCAACAAAAGAAATGCCATAGCACCCTCCACAAAAAGCACCAAGAACAACAATTGAATCATCCTTTTTGCCCCCCACAAAATAACAGATACCCACTTCAACTACAATTATCAAAATCCTTTTTTTCAAGAAAAACAAATGAAAGCTACCCCCACAAACACACTCTCATTCTTTCAACAAGCAAAGTATCCAAACTAGTAGTCAAATCAATAGAAAAACAAACACACAAACAAACCCTCTTACACAAACTCATACCCTTTTGACATTTTGCTGAAACCGAAAAATGAACAAAACTCCACACGAATAGGCAACAAAAAATTAAGAAAACTAAAAATACAAAATGTTGAAAATTACAAGATCAGGGAAAGCTTAAAGCTTTTCTTTGCAGAACATGAACATTTCTCCACTAAAGCTGATTAGTGTGAATCAATCAATTTATTTAGCATAAAGATATAAACTATTCCAAAAGAAGCTCGTTAACCCTTTTTTACATCTATAGGCCTCTCAAGTGGGGTGCACTTGCTTTAGTTCACAAAATAGAATTTGAAACGTTTATTCATTTTTGTATAGTTTATAGTTTTAGGAAAGTTGAATTTTGATTCTATAAAATATTAATTGAGGATTTGATTATCTAATTTTTTTTTATTTTAAGTAATTTTAGTGAACTGTTACATTTAACTGTTAGCAAAAATATTTAAGACGTTCATCAAAACAGTATGTATTAAAATTAATTATGAAGTTTATTATTAATATCTAACATGAATAAATTGGCATTATTATTACTTTCCATAAACAATTACACAACAATGAAAAAATTACATAATTTTGAAAACAAAAATAATTACATCTGTAATTAAAATTATATATTTACAAAATTAGAGGTGGAAAATAGATTCAAGTGTATTTTATAATATTAGAGTACATCAATTAAATTATAATTATTTAATACAATAATATATTATGTAAAAAAAATTGATAGTGCGAAATATAAAAACGTTAAATATATAACCTTTTGGCGTAAAAGGTGGTGGTATGTTGGTCTTTTGAGACATTGGCAAAAGTCAAGAAATGGTACATACTTTAGGGTTTTGTCTTGTTGGTAACTTCAACTTCGAGGTTCGTCCTATATAGGTGAGGTACTTTTTTAACTTTAATTACGATTTTATCCTGTTGAAGATGCACATTTTTTCTAATTAAAAATTTAATATAATTATTTGTATGATAAAAATTTGTCAAAATATAACATATGACAATTAGTTTATTTTTTATTAATTATTATAGTTATACTGTAAAAATATTTTCAATTTTTTAACACAATTGCTCCGAGTTTCTTATAGATTATAAAGATTAAAACATTTTAATAATGAAAATAGCAATACAATAAATAAAAGAATAAATATATGATAAAAAAACAGTTAAGAAATTACTCTTTATTTTTAATAGATATAGATTATCTAGCATCCTACAAAATAGATATTTCTATTAATACAATAAAGATTTTATAAACATGTATATCTTACAGAGTTAATATGCTTCAAAATATACAATCATACTAAATTTAAAATTTAAAACATATGTACAATATATATATATATATATATATATAAATTTTTCAAAGTAAATCTCCTTTCGACACAATTCTCTGCAATGTTATCTGTTCACATGTAACACAGAATAATCACAAATAGGTAACAAAAACACAAATACAAATAAGAAAGGATAAACTAACACATTTAAAACAATATTACAATAATTCAATTAATCACATACTTCAATAACACATAAACATGTCAAAATCATTTATTTTAGTTAATTTCATTCATAATTTGAACTATATGACTTTGACAGATATAAACAAACTTGACTATATTTTTGTACATTAAATAGAGCTCGAGATATGCACCTGCCATACAACTCCAAGATGTGAATTCACACAACCTCCAAACCAATGAATCGTCAATCTTGTATGACAAAGGTTAATCTCCTCCTGAGACTTTTCTAACCAGTTATGTTTCAAATTGCAATTACTCAGTTCAGACCTCCTTCGACTCTCACCACCTAGTAATAATCATCTATTTGATTCCTATTACTAGTAGATTCAGAATATCAATTGTTAATGATCAAATCCTTAGACAATGCACATCCTAATTAGCCTAAACTCAGGTATTTTCTTTCCTGAAAATATTTTTTCTTGATCTTGACCATCCTAATCAATACTTTAACAATATCATATCATAAACATATATCTCTACTCATGTATTCATTCACTTTTCAATTTCAATCTCAAAAAAAAAAATATCAAGAATTACTAAATCATCAATACTATTAAATTTAAATTATAAATCAATCTATACATTACACTATAAAAGAATTAAACAATCAAAACTGAAAACCAAAAAAAAAAAAAAAAAAAAACAAAAAACCAAAAAAAAAAAAAAAAGAAATAGCTTGAGCGAGAATATTCTAGCTTGAGTGAGAATACCCTCACTTGAGCGAAATTTCTCTCGCTTAAGCGAAAATGGTTCAGAGAGCACTCCAATTCCAGTGTTATTTTCGCTTGAGTGAGAATATCCTCGCTTGAGCAAAAATCTTTTCTCGCTTGGGTGAAAAGCTTCTTGCTTGAGCGAAAATGGTCCAAAGAACACTCTAGTTCCAATGTTATTTTTGCTTGAGCGAGAATACCCTTGCTTGAGCAAAAATCTTTTCTCGCTTAGACGAAAAGATTCTAACGTGAGCGAAAATGGTCCAGAGAGCATGTCTAAATTTCACTTGAGCGAGAGCCTCTCGCTAGAGCGAAATATGCAAAAAAAAAAAAAATCAAATACATTTCTGGTTTTACAACCTAGTTCACTATTAGTACTCTCACAAGACTAAGGATTTGATGAAGCCAAGAAAGCCAAAGCAAGCAAGCAATTGGAAGTGTGTCTTAGGCTTTGTCTTAGAGTGAGTAAGTGTGATTGGTGGTGAAAGAGAACCTATGCACACACAACTGAGGAGAAATTCACTAGCACATGGTCTACAATGATTAAAACAAACCACAAAGCATAAGATGAGATTTTGGCAAAAACAGTTTTTGAAAATAGAGAACTGGACAAAAATAAACCTTTAAGATAAGTGAAAGCGATTTATTCGCACTCTAGACAAAACTGTGTAACTGTTTTATCAAAACTGTTTTAGGTTTTTCCAATATAAATACAGAGGGTTTTCTAACGTGCGCCAATAAGATACGAAATTGAGAATCAATTGTGAGATTACTGTGAAAAATCAATTTGAGAAAACTAGGGATTTCTTGATCAAATTGAAAGGGGCTTTTTCTTGAAGAATCAATCTTAACCAAAGTATTGTGCTATTGGAATCCTTCAAGACTGCACAAAGGCCTCTCTTGTTGTGCCAATCAGGGAGTTTCTCAACCTTTCTTGAACCCGTTTAATTCAAGATTTGTGTTGTTTCATTGTAATTTTGTATAATTCTTGAACAATTGTATTGAGTGTGGGTTATAGGGTTTAGTCGTGTATTGTTGCTGAATTGGTTAGGGCTGCTGGGTGTAGTTTCAATAATTCAGTGGTTTTCTTGGTTCTTGCGGGGTGTGAGAATTGTGTGATTGAATGTAATTGAATAATTGAATATTTTAGTGAAACTTTCTTTGCTAGTGGGGCAAAGAAGACTGGACGTAGCCCTTGAGGAAGGGTGAACTAGTATAAAATTGATTGTCTTTTTCTTTCTTGACCCTTCTTTCTTATTCTTGATCTGTTCTGCACTTGCAACTGAATTTTTGCACACATAAATTGGTTCTTGTTTTAAACTGCAACGTTCTATGTTGAGATTCTATAGCAATTTTTGAACTGGGTTTTGTTGTGTGATTTCTCTTTAGGATTTGTGTTCAATATCATAACAGTTTTGTGTGATTCTATAATATTTGTTGCTCTAGAGTAGTTGTTGCAAAATTATCCTTAATTCTGCACTTAATCAAAACTGGTTTTTGAAAATCTTTTAATCAATTTTTAGATTTTTGTTACTCACATATTTGTTTCAAGAAGAAAATTGGTCTTGGTTTGATACTCGGTTGTGTTAATTGACTTTTGAATTTAGTGCACTAATAATTGCTCTATATTGAATTGATATTTTATTATTGTTTGCTTATGTTGTTCTTAGTTTTATATTGATCTGGTGCTTACTACATATACCCTGTCTCTGTTGCAGATTGGTTAACTAAGTATTTGCATAATCACATAATATCGTACAATGGTTATCAATTTTACTTGTGTGTATCTAATAGCTTTATGTGATATATCTTTGAGTGGATACTATACTATATTTTGATTGCTCTTGTACTAGGTTTGCTTAGCAACCTTGTTGTGATTTTATTTCTACTGCTATAGTAATCTTGCTTGTGTATAATTCTATTATTTTTCACTATGTCGGAAAAATAAATTGATTTATTCGTGCTTAAGAGTAAGAACACATGCGAGTCTCTGATCAATTGTCAAACAACATTACAAGGATGTGGAACCAACAGAGTCTCTGTCTGATGACACAAATAACACATGCGAGCAGAGTTATTAGTGAGGAATGATGTACCTAAATCTGACTCTAAGGAAGAGGGACAGAAAAGGAACTTATTCAAACTAAAATTTGATTGGACAGAAGTGCTCAAATTGCTGGCACGAGTCCGATGGTGGACTCCTATCATTAATCTGATGAAAGATGGAAGCAGAGGTTTAGAGAGAATGCATAGAGAAAAGAGGGAACATAAGTTTAGAGAGATGGTAGGTTTGTGAAAGTGAGACTTGGCTTAACTTTTTTTATAAATAAATATTCATATTTTCAGTTTATTAATAAAATATTCAAGTGATCATTTCACTTTTATCACTTCTACTCTAAATAAAAATTTCTTAATCATTACATATAATACATTTATTTTATAATATTAACTTAAAATTATCATTCTTCTCTTAAAAGAAACTTAAAATTATATTCAAGATTCATTTAATATAAAGTAAACGGTTAAATATAATTTTAATCATTAAAATATAGTTGCATGTTGCTTTTTTTTGTCTACAATGTATTTTGTTCTTTTGAATTTTTTAGTTTTAACCCTTGTTATTTTGTTTCAAATGTTAAATGTTTATTTTTTCTTTTTGTCTTTATAATGTTTGTATTTTCAGTCCGTCTATTTGAAAAATATTTAACAAAGATTAAAAGCAAATAATCTGCTCATTACCAAAAGAAAAAATAAATATATTTTAAAGACTAAAATAAAAGAAAAAAAAGGTGAAAGTATTAAAAAAAAAGTGCATCCATCAATAGTTAAGAAAAAAATTTAGGGTTGAAAACAAAATATAATCATATCTCATGAACCAAAATATATTTAAGCGTAAAGCAAAACTACTTGTTTTAACTACTTGACTAGTCTAAATAAAAATATTCTGTCCGTATTTCATTACTATATATATATATATATATGAAGTGTTCTAAGATTGAATTTAATCTTAATTTAGTTATTATTAATGATTTAGTACTAAATCTTAACAACAAAAATGTACATGCTTAAATATGATTATAAAAAATGACAATTTATATGAATGGTGATTTTTAAGAGATAATTGGGCTTCTAACTTCTTATCTAGGCATTTCCTTGATGAATGCATATTTATACCATTTTCTAATCCTAAGTGGATTACCTCCAACATCTTAATAATTTCATTTTAAATCTAAAATACACTTTTAACTTAGATGATACATAAGTTCTGAACCTTAAATCGAATAGGTAAAAGAGCTCTTCAAATCACTTGAGGTTTTTTTTCACATTTAAACTTCCCGCATTTTCATAAATCACTATAAGGATTGCGGACACCTAGTAAGTCACTCTTTCTAATAACGCGCACTATCTTGTTAGATTGTTATACCTTCTACTAGCTCGATTTATTTGCACTTATAAGAATAAGAATAAGATTGAACGCTGACGCGAGCTCTCTCTGACCGACTATGGGGCGTCGTTGCAACTCTCTGTCTCTTGTGTTTGGTGAACTTGAACTTGAGCCGGTTGGTGAGAATGGCTCGGCTTCAGCGCGTCATCCCCTTGGCTAGGATTCTGTCGGCGGCTACGCGCACGACTTTATCTTTTGGCGGCGCGGAGCCGAGGTTGACTCTGGCTAAGGCTTGGCGCAGCTTGGAACTGAGGTCTCTGGCTAAGCATTTTGATATCGTTCGGCTTCATGTTGCGGCAACCGATACTTGTTTATAATCCAACTAGTTCAACATATTCCCCAAAATGTAACTCATTCATTTAATTATTATTTAATTCAATATATAAAACTATTATATTATAATATTTGTACTTAACTTGGAATGTCACATCAACCAGGAAGCTATGAGTGGAAATATTATATGATGAGACATATTCATAAAATTGTATCTACTAACATTAAGGACTCGTACAAGGGGATCTTCACTGGTTTATTTCTATTGAAGGATGAAGTATTACAAGAGATTCGAGAGCTATGGACATAAATTTTCTTTTAAGTATTTTAAACATATTAACTTTTAATAAAGTTTGTAATTGTTTATGCACTAGATCGTTAAGATTTTATTTCAAAATCTTTGCTTGAGAATTGTGTTTTATTATGCAAAGTATGTTATAGAAGTAAAGAAATGAATATATAAAAATTATATATATATATATATATATATATATATATATATATATATATAT
>Ga0209489_108394_pt1 | contig 14146 bp, 10 predicted proteins | sample SiratrowhiteBW_FD_187527 | JGI IMG/M metagenome (GOLD analysis project Ga0209489, IMG submission 187527) | Root nodule microbial communities of legume samples collected from California, USA - Siratro white BW (SPAdes) (version 2) | ecosystem: Host-associated > Plants > Roots > Nodule | place... | reverse complement strand
AAAAACATAAAAAAAAAAAAAAAACACAGAGCACGTCCACTTTAATTTTTACTCTCATAATTTTTTATGATAAAACTTAAGAGTTAAAATTCTTAAAAATAACTAGAGTCTGTCTCCAAAACTTTCTTGAAGATTCTACTATAAATTTCATACTACATAAACAAACATTTTACTCTGTTTTTGGTAGAATATTTCTTTGAGTAGCTTAAAACTATTTTATGAAATTAAATTTTTTTATATTGTTATATATATATATATATATATATATATATATTAGTAATTTATTTAAATACAAAATAGTCATTAGTGGAGATAATAGAAAGTTTTGGCATGTAAATTCATTCTGTATATGGGTTTGGATACCTTTATACTCCTTTTAATTTATAGGCTACTTTACTCAAAATAAACTCTCTTGATGATTGCAAAACAAAAATAACCATCAAAATTCGTATAAATAACAATATTAGATCTTGCCTTAGGAACTCTACCAGAAAAAAATAACTAGCGTGTAATATTCTGCAAAATAATATTATCAAGATAAATAAAAAATAAATTATAAAATGTAATATACTAACATGTAATGTTATCAATATAATTTTACTGCAATTTATAATAAAAAAGGCATTTTATTTTATCTGTTATCATGGTTAGCAAAATTTACCTCTTAAATATTCAACACACATTATCTTACAAGTGAAAGCACAGTAAGCAATTCTCAAATTTGTCATTGTCCAAGGGAATGTCCTTCAATATCCTAATATAAAAAGCATAATCCCAAGTCCCAATATATCTGATTAGAAGACCTAAGAGAGAAGCCACAATTGTCCAATCTCCTAAACACTGAGTACAGCATTACAGATTTGCCCTTGTGCTAGCATCTTACAATTGAGGGTAAAAACCACATTTGAGGATATAATGGAGACTTCAGTAATTTTTGACCTATGTTGAAAGAGAGTGATGCATGTTAATATGTTAGGAAAGCAACCAAGTCCACCTTTTTTTTTTAAGAGTTGCTTTGCTTAGTGGAGGAGTTCTTTGGATCAACCACAAAGAAAATGCCATGTTCCAAAGAAGAAGCTCTTGTTAGACTCTTCTACAATGTCTCTAGCTCCTTCCACCTTCTCTTCCTCCTCCTCTTCTCTTCTTCCCTCTTGCTTATCAAGTTCTTAAACTTCATTGCCAGCTTCACCATCTTCCAAAGGTCTTCTTATTATTATGCTGCTCTTCTTCCATCTTTCTCCACCTCACTTGCCTCCACCACCTAACTCACACCTTTTCTTTTTGCATGTTGCAGAGATCACCAGTACTATGAATATGTGTCTTCTGAGTGTGATGATGATGATGATGAAGAAGAAGAAGAAGAAATTCAAGGAAGATACTCTTACGTGCATGATTCTGGTGAGTCAGATCACCTAGTAGCTGACATCATTGGTGGTGGAGAAGCCCTTTTGTTTGTGCACAACAACCAGCCTCTGATGACTCATTCTTCTTCTGATGAATTCACGAGTCCCCGAGATAGCCTTATTGAAGAAGAGCCAGAAGAAAAGTATTCAACAGAAACCTTGTGTTTTCACAAGTCACCTTTGGTCTCAGACTTGGAAAATGAAGAAGAGGCAGAAGAATTTCCAGCTGAAGATGCTGATTCTGTTCCAAATGAAAGCAGGCCCACATCGCCTATTACGCTGAACCTCTACAAAAGTGACTCACTAGACAGTGACAAAAACTATGACGGTATCTATTACGTACCAAAGTTTGTTACATGATTCACATGCAACATTTTCACATAGTCCAACTATTACTGATTCTATTTTCTGTGCAGAAGATCGTGTTGAAATTGGATTTGTTGAAAATAAGAAGCTGCAAGAGGAAAGCCTCACACGAGATGAGAGATTCTTGGTCTATGCTCCTACCCAATTGGAGGCCAAGAAGCTCATTGTTGAGGAAAAGGATGATGAAGAAATATATGGTGACTCATGCACTGTTGGATCCACTTCTAAGAGTTCCTCTGAGTGGAGGAGCTCCATTAACTGCAGAGATTCTGGAACTGATGACCCTTTTTCTTCCTCATCAAGAAGAAGTTGTCCCAAGTGGGAATCATACACAGTTTTCCAAAAATATGATGAAGAAATGTCATTCCAAGATAGAATTAGTGCACAGAAACTTCAAGAAATTGGTAATTTTTCCCAGTTTTTTGTCCATTGTTCACTCTTAAAAAATGTCATTACTGATAGAAATATGCATTATATATGTTAACAAATAGTTCCATTAGTGTAATATAAGAATTCTAATATTTGGACACTCAAAATAGTTACAAGCACTTAATTAACACTTGATTTCCTTTTTTATCATTTCATCATTGCTAATCATGTTAATAATCCTAGCCATTTTTCTCCAGATGTATGGATCAAAAAAGATGTCCACCAATCTTATTTCTTTAGCGTAATGCATATATTATTAGAAGCACAATATCTGCAACAATAATTTAATTTAGATTAAATAAAGGTTATATGGGTGGAAAGTAATCTTAATGCCTTACTTTTTTCTCATTGTCATATGAAAACTTTGTATAGTGATTGCAAGTTTAAACTGTGGTGGAGGATTGATTTTACCAATTGCATGTGATTAACAACATGATTAATTTCAGAATCTTTAAGGTCTATTAAGGTATCTCCGAGGTCAATATCAGAGCGCATTGTGTTCAAGTTTTCAAGCATGAATAAAAAACCAAGTGACACACGTCACAACCCATATCATGAACTTGAGGCTGCATATGTTGCCCAAATTTGCTCAACATGGGAAGCTCTTAATTGGAACTACAAGAATTTTCAATCCAAACGAGCTTCACGAGGCCATGATGTTGATCTGGGTTGTCCAGCCACCATTGCACAGAGATTACAACAATTTCAAGTGTTGTTGCAGAGATACATAGAGAACGAGCCTTATGAGCATGGTAGAAGACCAGAGATCTATGCTAGAGTGAGACATTTGGCTCCAAAATTGCTACTAGTACCAGAATATCGAGGTAATAAAGCTTTGTTTTGGTTCTTGAGATTGCAGCTCATGTCTGCTTTAACTTTTAACTTTACAAAAACTATCATTTTAACTAGCTTTAAAACTAAGTGAAACCTTACAAGTTACAATACTTATAAGCTTCAAAAAGTTCATATACAATAAATTTATTATTTTTCATGATAATTATCCATAGCATTGTGATGCATGATTAACTAATTAAGGACTTCTTTTTGTGTGTGCTTGCATAGAATCAGAAGATGATCAGAGGGAAGAAAATGATTTTCAGTCAAAAATATCATCAGCTTCATTTCTTATTATAATGGAAGATGGGATCAGAACGTTCATGAGTTTTCTGAAGGCTGATAAAGAGAAACCATGTCAGATATTTGCAGCTTACTTTAGGAGAAACCGAAGACCCTTGGTTGATCCAACACTTCTACGCCTCATGAAGAAAGTTAATCAAAAGGCAATTAATTAACTAAATTAATCATTTCCTTAAGTGCCTTCCAGATCATTATTCATTTCATAATATATATTATCTTTACAACTTTATATGTTATAGTTTATCATAACTAACATGTACTATTTTGTGTGTGTGTGTGTGTGCAGAAGAAGATGAAGGTGAAGGACCTTCGACGTTCAAGAAAATGCTTGAGGAAGAGAAAGTTGAAGGGAGAAGAAGAGATGGAGATTTTGATGGCACTCATAGACCTGAAAGTGGTGTCAAGGGTTTTGAGAATGAGTGAGTTAAGTGAGGAACAGTTGCATTGGTGTGAAGAGAAGATGAGCAAAGTAAAAGTGGTGGATGGAAAACTACAAAGAGATTCCTCTCCATTTTTTTTCCCTGCACATTGACCCACAAAAAGGTTTATGTATATTGCTTGGTGACTGGATCATGAATGTGCATGGCTGCACCAAAGGAATATCCACAACACACCCTTTGTTTTGTAAATAAAATATGTGTGGTTAAAGAAGATGAGGGACCCTACAAATCAAAGTGAAACATGTGGGTTGACATGGATTTTGGAGCCTGAAATGAGAGGAAAAGAAGGGTAAAGATGAATGCTTATGTCATTTGATGAATGTTGAAAGTGAAAGACCAGAGACAAAGCAAGGAATGAAGATAGAGACAAGAATGAACAGCTTTAATATGCTTTAGCTTTTTACTTGGGGTTTATCTATTAGGGTTTTAAGCTGAATCAAAAGAAGAATGAACAAGACTGAAGCACATGCAGTTGAATAAAAAGTAGTCTTAGTTCTCTTGGAAAAATAGAAGAAGCAGTATATCACACGATTAAGGAATGGTAGGGTTAGTGATTCTTTTTTCTTCAAAATAATATTACAGAAAGTATGCCACTTGGTTTTGTCAAAGAGAAAAAATTTGGTAATGATAAAAGAATAAATGATGCATCAAAGTACTAGCATGTAGGGTTGTAATAATATTTCTTACTTTTAAAAAATTGACTCCATTGACCTATCTTTTCTTCTGGGTTTTAGATAAAAAAAAAATTGTAGGAAGTCTAATTGCTATAAATTTTCTCCATTACAATCATAATATAAATTATTTCATGTCATTACTTTCTAATTAAAATCTTTAAGCAAAATCTTTGATTCGAGTGTGGTAAATGAAAAAATAATAATAATAATTAAAAAAAATCATTAGAAATCATCAGTCAGATTTTTTAACAAAGATTTCAACAAAACTAAAAAATATTTTGTACTAATGTTGTACTTACCTAAAAACTTACTATTTTATGCCACATTTATTTATTTTTAATTTACATCTTGATCAAGTAGCTCTAACAAGTTGTTAAATACTATTTTTTATCACTTTTAACATTTTGTATAATAGTACACAGTTGTTGTTAATTACTTTACTTAATTAATGACCAAGCTAACTTTTTCTTAATTCTAAACATTTAAAATGTTTCTTAAATAGACCATGTAATGAAAACCATTTTCCTTGCAGTTTTTACAACTCTTCACTGTTTAAAAAACAAAAGGAGCAACAACAGTTTCCTTGCAGAAGCTTTTCGGAGAGCAGCCTTCAGTCAAGTGCTCCTCAATCTTACATTTCTTTTATGCTCTTCTTTAATTATTATATTACTCTTTATATTTATCATTTTTTTTCTTAAATATCTGAACTGTGGATTGCCTTGCAATCCGAAAAGTAAAAGTTCAATCAGTGCACTTTATTTTATTCCAAAACCGTGCAATATTAAAGAAATATGCGTGTAAAAGAAGTATACACTATTTGAGTTTTTAATATAACCATTTTTGTGCTTTCTCACTGACTCGAATTTTTTTAGCACTTACTTGTAAGGAAAATTCTACTTTTGAGACCATTCTTCATAGATTATGTTTATTTGACACTATTTTTTTAAAAAAATATTATATAATATAATAATTTAGTTTAGTGCTAAATAATTGTACTTTATCATATGTAGTATTACTATCAAGACTTTACCTCTATTCATAAATAAATAAATAAATGGTGTTGATATTTTGATAATACAGTAAAATATAACAATTTGATATTAAAGTAAATTATTATTTTATTATTATATAATATTTTATTAAATAAAACGAATATTAAATAAATGTAATTTATAAATAATGGTGTGGAAATATAATTTCCCACAAACAAATGTAATAAAAAAAGAAAAAGTACATGTTATGCTGAAGCAGATAAAAAAATTACAAATGTAACAAAAAAGTATATTTTGGTCAACCTATATCTCAAAAAAAAAAAAAAAGTTTACAAAAAAGAGTTGGGACAACCCGTTGAGGCCCAACTTTAAACCATATTTCAGCTTTTGCTTCCTGCAGCCCTTATTAGTACCTGCACCGCCATTTATTTGAAACATGTATTTCGGAATGTGTTTTGGCAACAAAGAATTGGCTTCTGGATTATTGTATCTGGAAGTTGTGGTTTTGAACTTCAGAAAGCACATTTTAAAATGTAGTAGGAAAGAAATTATAATAAATTGTTATATTTGGGAGGTTTTTTTTTTTTAAATTCTGGAAAGTGCATCTTGGAAGTGTTATATAAATATTATGGAATGAAAAATATGGAAACTTTCTGAAACAACAATTCTCGAAGGCAATATTCAAAGCTCGTTTCGAAAAGTGTATTTCAGAATAATAATTTTACGTTCTAAAAAACATATTTCATAAGGTAAAATGTCTTGAATTGATAATTTTGAAATACATATTTTCAGTTCTGGAACTAGTGTTTCAGAGACTAAGAAAGTTATTCATTTTGAATCGGCCTAAAAAAAAAAGGTGTGTTTCATTACTATTTTTTAACAGAATAATTCATGAAAGTATAATATAAAATTAAACAAGGTCAATATGATGTCCATTTAAAAAAATAGTAACTAGTAATAAAATGATGTTTTTATTTTTTATTTTTTCTTCTTGCAACATGTTAGAAATTTAACAAATCAATAATAGTTGAAAATTTAATAGTAAAATACATGAAAAAATGATGACAAAATATACAAAAAGAAGACGGAAAAATATATACTTAAAAAGAAAAAAAAAAAAAAAAAAAAAAAAAAAAAAAAAAAAAAAAAAAAAAAAAAAAAAAAAAAAAAAAAAAAAAAACTCTAAGATTGGCAACTTTATTTATTCTATCAATAGGATTTAGGAAGATACTATTGGTATCATGTAATGTGATTTGAAGAAAAAACTTTGTGGAAGATATTTTGGATATCATGTAATGTTATCTGAGGTAAGATTCCTTGGACTGCAGCACTTTTTGAAAAAAAAATATTTTTATAATTTTTGGTAAAAAAATAAAAGAAATAGAAAAAATGGTAATCAAACCCTAAACGAAACGATATCATCTTTCACCGTCCTCAAATTAGATTTTCTAATCAAACTTTAAAATGATTTGTGAATAGTTTTGTCCGTTAGCTGTATAGATTGAATAAGTACCATCATTAAGTCAAAGAAACTCAATGAAATTATTGATTCATTAGACTATTAAGCATGTTTGACTCTATGGACATAATCTAAAATCCACTAGCTTCTTTCTAAAAATAATTATGGACTTTAAACAACATTTTAATTGAAGGACGGAATCTAATATTCAACTAATAAGATCTTACAAATTGTTCCAATCACTATATGATGGCCCCATCAATTATTTAGAAAAAAAGAAAGAAACAGCTAAAGAATTTCGTTTTAATTAAGATATATTAGATTTAGACATGTGACGTTTTTCTAAAAAAACAAATATAATAAACATTGGAAGGAAGATATCTAGAAATCTATAGAAATGTTGTCTATGATAAAAAGAATAAAGAAAAATCATCATAGTATTATAAACAAAACATTTTTTCATAACAACAAAGAGAAAAATATACATAAAAGCTTAATTATAAATTTTACCACTCAATCATATTTTATCATTAAAATTTTCAATTTTTACATCTAACAATAATGGAATGGTTTGCTTTTTCTTAATTATTTCTTTAAAAAGTGTTTTTTAATAAAATAAATAAATATATATATATATATATATATATATATATATATATATTAACGATGTTTCATAAATAAGTGATCTTTTATAATTTGTTTATTTTAAATTCAAACGAACTCACCTAATATTTCAAAATAAAAAATAATATATATATATATATATATATATATATATATATGTGTATATATAAATCAATTTTTACAGAAGAACATGGTTTTACTCCATTCTATTTGTTTGAATGTTTTCATGAAACATCACTTATATATCCGGTAGAATTTTACATATTATTAGTAAAACTTATAAAAAAATGTGTGGAAATTTGAATAAAAAACTTGTGAAAGGTAGAAATGAAGTTGTCCCTACCAAATGAATCCGTATGAATAAAAGCAACAGAAAAGAGAAGAAATAAGAGAAAGAAAAATGGTGCGATCCCCACTCTTAGCATCCTCATTCGCGAATCACATGCCATTGCCAACATTCAAAGTGCTATTTGTCACTTCATTTCCACTTTTCAAATGGAATATATAAGCCCCACTTTACACTTTGGATTCCCTTTTAGAGGTCATTAATATGCTTCATAAATAATTATTGTTCATCTGTATACAATTAATATTCTTATACTTTAATATTTGCAACAACAAAAAAAACACCAACATAATATTTTTTAAACAATGAGAGGAGCATCATTTTCTATTATATTAATTGTTATTAAACTCTTTAGGTAAAAGAAATATCAAATATTATTATTATGATTATTATATGTCCACTGTTTGTTTGTCATGATGATTCATGTGCAGATTAGAAAGGGTGTGAAATGAAATCATGTGAGGTGTTCTTTGGGTAGAAACATGAAGTTGAATCACGTACCTAACATGGTGGACTCATTTCTTAGCTAACACAAGTTAGGTGTATGCAGTTATATATCATTTGTACTATCACACTGTTCTTCATTCCACAGTCAATTTCTTTCCATGTGAAGCCAAATAATGAGACTGCTTACTTTTTCTATTGTTCATTGCTCACTCTAGTTTGTCATTTAAAGAAAAAGTCAATATTTTAGTCCAAAAAAAATTTTAAGATCCCTACTAATCATTTTGTCTAAGACCAAAATTTTTAATACATCTCAAATTTGTAGGTGGAAATATATATTTAAGAATATTATGATAAATCTAATAATCTTATTAAAATAAATTTTGATATCATATTAAAAAATAAATTTTAAGTTTAATTTAATTTTATAAAATCTGTTAATAAAATGAAATTTATATCTATTATAAATTATTGAAACGTTTTATTTTTAATTCACATAAAATTTTCAACACTATTTTCCTAAAAAGGTTATAATCAAAACATTAAAAAAAAATAACCAAAATAATAAATTTGAATGAAACTATAATAATTTACAGCTTTCTCCCATTTTATACTTATAACATAATTATTCCATCAAGTATTTACTTCTGCCAATTTTTATGTTAATGGTTGGTTACGTCAATTTTATTTTTATATTATATATATATATATATATATATATATATATATATATATATTATGTTTAGCCACTACATAACTTCTAGGATTAATATATACTTTTTGAAGAAAATAGATGACTCTATGACTTTGATAGAGTCAAAGGAAATTTGAAATAGGAAGAGTCTTTTACAGTTGGTCATTTATTTATTCACCCACTTTGGTTGTTCAATAATTGACTTGCACCATCTTTTGACCATTTTTGGTTAAAAGAAAGTCCTTCCTAACATTTTTAATGATCTAATCTATATTACAATACAATTCTTGAGAATCTGAAATACTGTTCTTTACATCTTTCGTATAAATGTACATTCCTAGTTGTTTGGAGACACGTTATTAACAAAAAGTAATTGCTATTTTTAATCAAAATAGATGAACAAAGTGTTTGATTGCATTTAAAAACAATTGATGCACATCGTGTTAAAACAGATTATACAAACTTTGAAATCAATTTTATCAATGAAGTGTAACCTAAGTTCAACCAAACACATGTTAGTTTGTACAGTTTATGTAAACATTCTGTTAAACTTGTAGTTGATACATGTAATATCTTTCTTTGTTAGCTTTTTTTCTTATCAATGAAATAATTACAAGTAATTTGGCAGAATCTAACACTACTAACAAATCTTTAACTATATAGTTCAAATAAACTATGGTTCAATATAAGATGGACCATAAATGGTAAAATATGGTCTTCCTTATGATTCTATTTGGATTCAATATTTTAAAAATTATTATTTTTCCTGTCAAAATTTTTAAAATGTTCTCTTTATTATTATTCAATAATGAGATCATGACACAGTAATGTCTTCATGTCACATTACACATATATTCCAAAATATTTGCTGTCTTGACTTTTTAAATTATAAATTTAAAAATATTACGCAGATCAAAATAAAAAATAAAAAATAAATCATATTTATAGTTATATTTAAAGGTTAAGTTAATAAAAATAAAGGTAACCCTTGGGAGTAAATAAGATCTTTATTGATTGACAATCTAAATAGTTTTTGGAATGATTTACCTAACTGATATCATTTGTCGATTTGCGGCAACCAAAATCAAACACTGGTTCATATGTCATGCATGCTTTTTTAAACTAAGCACGGATGCAACTTTTGCCTTTAATTTATGCGACCATGGTGGCTTTGGTTTTGCAGATAAGATATTCGATGTTTTGCCTTTTGTTTTTTATGCTTGATCATTACTTGGTGTGCCCATACTCCTCCATTGCTATGGCTCTTTGAGAAGGTTACGTTACTTGTTCAATTGAATAATCTTGTTTTTACAAATCATTTTCACAGTATCTTTTACAACAAGAACAGAAAAGAAAAGAAAATATAAAATAAAATACATAGCCATATAAAGAGAAATAAATTGTTGGCGATTGGATTTCCATGGCTTATTATATAACATGTAGTGACTATTGATATGTATTCTCTAACATCTGGTTGTTGTTTGGTTCGTTTTCTTCAGTACATGAGACATTATATATTATTGCTTACACTATTGATTTAGCATGTGAGTGGATTGTGTCCTTTTTATATAACTTCAAAATTAGGTATAGAGTAAAATAATAATAATAATAATAATAATAATAATAATAATAATAATAATAATAATAATAATAATAATAATTCACATATAGTCCTTCATACCCTCTTTAGATATCACATTATTTTCCTAAAAAAAAAATTGAACTTAAAATTATTAAGATATCTTATATTTCAAGAGACAGGTCGTCATTAGCATTTCTCAAGATATCATAACATGTTAACAAAAGTGTTAAGCATCAAAATGAAAGGGCTTGAATTTTGAAAAGGAAGGTATAGTTACTCTCCAACTTCAATGACTCGTATTTTTTACTCTTTTTCTTAATTTACTGGTTAAAATGAATTATTTATTAAAATCATGTACAGAATTAACAAGTTCACATTGAATTGTTTTTTTAAATAATAACTTAATAAAAATTATATTTTAAATATATTTTTTAAATTTTGTATTGTAATTATGATAAATTCAAATCTTCAAATTCAATTTATAATTATTCATACTTATATTTTTTAAGTGGATTTATTTTAAATTAAAATCCATATTTTTGGATTTTAAATCTAATTTAATTAGTTGGATTTAGATTGCATAATTTTTTAAATTTTGAAAATAAAATTAACGTGATGATAAGTAATTATATAATAAGTTAAGTCAAACTCAAGTAAGTCAATATCCAATTTATACAAAGTTAAGTCAAGTTGGTCCAGATCATGCAAGATTGAGACAAGTTTAATCTATGATAAGTCAGGTCACGTTCAAGTCAAACTAGACCCAATTTAAGTTGTACAAAACTAAGGTGGTATCAAGTTTGTTAAGTTGGGCGTAAGTCAAGTTGGATCGATTCAGATCCAAGTTAATTGGATTAGACCAAAACCAAGTCAGTTAATTGGGTTAGACCAAAACCAAGTCAGTATAAGACAAGCCTAAATCATACTAAGTTGAGTTAGGTTAGGCATAGGTTAAGATGAGTCAAGTCCTACTGTTGCCAAGCTAAGACACAAATCGGATCGAATCATAATAGGTATAAGTTAGACTGAGTCATGTCGAACCCATGACAAATTCAATTGGGTCAGACCTATGTCAGGATAAGTAAGATTGGGTCCAAGTTAAAAAAATGTCTTGTTTGGACCAGTCTAAGTTAATGCAGGTCAAGATATATTCAAACAAGTTAAGTCAAACTAAACTGATGTTGAATGAAGTTAAATCTAGAAAGATTGGATGGAATAAATATGAATCTGACTAGATTACATCGCACGTATAATTGAATATGATTATATTTCATCTTAATAAAATTAATTTGAAATTATATTTAAATTTAATTTAATTAAAATTTTGAATTTAATTTAAGGTAAATCTGATCCAATTTGATATTTTTTTTAAATAAATATAATTTTTAAATATAATTTATTTTATTGAATGTGTCTAGGTATAATTATCATACTCACTTATTCTATCATACTTACTTATTTTTAAAAGAAGTACATTTTAAATTATTACTTTAAAGATTTACCGTCATAATTGACTCAAAGGATAGATTAAGGTAATTTAAATAATTATAAATAATTTATCGTTTTATTATTTAGTTTCTATTAATAAACCGTTGAAGATAATTTACTCGTTAAAGTAACTCATTGTCGTTAGTGTCGATTTTTTCTTGTCACAAAGTTTTTTATTTATCTTAATTTTAGGAGATATTTTTGGTAAGATAAATTTTCCTACCGTGATTTTAACTGCTAGGAGATAAATGAATTTCCATAAACTCATTTTATTCTTGATTTTGTTTTGTGGAACTTTTTGCCTGTCACTTTAGGTGGTGCACTTTCAACCTAGCCATAATATTTTGTTTATGTTTTTAATAGGAAAGTTAGAATATAATTTTAGCATTTTCCGATAAACGACACGAAGCATGTTCTTAGGTTAAGAGGTGTTATACATGTGATGTGATTGTATAGAAAATTGAATGTGCTTAATTAATGTTTTTGTCTATTGAAAATCCCATAAATAAATTATATAGATGGGTTTGAGAGATTTTCTTTCTAATATTTAAGTTTCTTTTAAAAGAAAAAAAAAATCAATTTACCTAAAATTATCTTATAAATAAATGAAAAATAAAATTTTGAAAAATTTTCGGAATATAGTTTTTACAAATCAGCTTATACATAATTAAATTTAACTTATAAATAAATTATTTTCGAATTTTTAATTTTTTCTAGAAGAAACTTATAAAAATTTTGATCTAGACAAGTTTATTAATGAGTGCCAATGAGGACAAACATCTTACGAAATGATTAGTTAAAAATTTTCAATTAATATTTCTTGAAATTTTTTCAAAAAAAAAAAAATATTAGAGCGGAAATAAGAACGAAGTCAATAATTTAAATTTCAATAAATTAGAGTTTTCACGAATATCTACCAATGATATTTTAATTTTATCATACAATTAAAAAAATTGAAATTACTCTTTAAAATATAAATTTGAATAAAAACTTTATCTTAAAATATAATCCAAAATATTAATACAAATAAAATTAATTTAAATTCACACATACTTATGTATGTTAGTATGTATTCAGGCAATCTAATAAACAGATTAAAGATAGTTGCAGTGATGAATATCCTATTATTTTTTGTTCGTCCCATTATAAAATTACTTAGATCTATTCACAGTCAATATGCATTAAAAATATTTATTACTATTATAAATTTATTTGCAGACATTGTGTATATAATTTTTCACACGTTATTATACGTCAGGAATTAATTGAGTCAATAAATAGAGCGTAATTATAAGTCCTTTCGAATTACTACTTTTTATAGATATATAATTACATTTTTTCTATTAGTGTATACTTCTATAATTTGCACAGGACTTATGAAAGGAAAATTTTTATCAAATTTTCAATTCTTATGAAAACTGAGCTATTAAATTTAATATCAATAAAGTGCAGAATGTATTAGAAGGTAATTAATTAAAATTCAGAATAGATTAGAATGCCATTTGCATAGATTAATAATGCATGTAACTTTCAATTGGTTTATCAATTTAGCATGCTATAATTAAAAGGAAATATCACTAAAGATATATTTAATAAGCATAATTTCCTTCATACGTTACGATGATGTTTCCAAAATTGTCATAAAGAAAAGATACAGACAACTCAATGCCCCTCCATATAGTTTTTGCTCGTTTTAAATACTTATAATGGAAAATAATTATTAATGCTTTACTATTACACTTGTTATAATAGGAAAAAAAATTAATTATTGGTGTTATTTACTGTAATAAAAGATTTAAAATAAATCCGAATTTAAAATAGATTCTTGCATATATAACACTATATATTTGATGAATATTTTTACAACAAAATATTTGTGTTAACTAATTCCTCAATTTATGATAATTAGATTTTAATTAGTCTTTTCTCTTATTTCTCAATATTAACAATTGTTAGTATTATTTTTTTTTTTATGAAAAAATAAATGTGGATTTGATATCAAGTTAGACATAGGTCTAATCTATGAATATAAAAAATTTTAGAAAAAAAAAAAAAAAAATTTTACTTA
>Ga0209489_108393_pt1 | contig 14147 bp, 6 predicted proteins | sample SiratrowhiteBW_FD_187527 | JGI IMG/M metagenome (GOLD analysis project Ga0209489, IMG submission 187527) | Root nodule microbial communities of legume samples collected from California, USA - Siratro white BW (SPAdes) (version 2) | ecosystem: Host-associated > Plants > Roots > Nodule | place: USA... | reverse complement strand
AAAAAAAAAAAAAAAAAAAAAAAAAAAAAAAAAAAAAGAAAAAAAAAAAAAAGAAAAAAAAAAAAAAAAAAAAAAAGAAGAGGAAGGAGAGAAAAATTAAATGTAAAACCTATGAGAACAATTCAAGGGGTTTCAGGTCGAAAAGTGAGGGTGCAAGAAGTAAAAGCCGAAATATTATACTATGGAGAAAATTGTTAAGGGAGATACGGGGCTAAATAGAAGAATTCTTCCTGCACCTTAATATGTTTTTCCTGTATCTTAATAAAAAATTTTAATATCATAATTGTATATGAGAACTGGATGACACCCTCATCCGATTGTTAATTTTTTTTCAAATAACAATCGGATGGAAGTGTCATCTGGTTCTCATTTCCAAATCAAAATGATAACCGGATGAAATCTATTCAATTTGGACTATGAGAACTGGATGAGTTTCATCCGGTTATCATTTTGATTTAGAAATGAGAACCAGATGGTACCTCCATCCAGTTGTCATTTGAAAAAAAATTAACAACCTGATGAACAGACCATCCGGTTGTCATTTAAAAAAAATGACAACCAGATGACCTGCTCATCCGGTTGTCAATTTTTCTTCAAATGACAACCGGATGAAAATGTTATCCGGATCTCATATAAAAATAATTATGATATTAAAATTTTTTATTAAAATGTAGGAATAACATATTAGAGTGCACGAAGAACTCGTCGGCTAAATAATATTGTTGAAACTTTGGTTTTTAACGGGTAAAATTACATTTTGTAATTCGTATAATGGACCTTAATAAATTACTTTGTTGCTGTTTTCATATAAAATCACGTTATTCCCCGGTTTGAATCTCTAACAATTTTTCAAATTTTAAAGCATTTTGATGCCCAAACAATTGAAATCAGGTCAATTAATAGATGATATGACGGCAGTGTAACTTTTAGTAGAAAAATTATAAAATTACTATACCACTTTAACTTTAATATTAAAGTTCTATTTTCATCTTAATTGTGAAAGTAACTTCTAAAATGGGAAGACAATTTACCATTCTCCTTATAATTTAATAACTTCAAACAGGGTTTGCTTTATGAATGCTATGGGCTTATGGGGGTGGGAAAGGGAAAGCCACTTTAGAGATTTCTAGAAGAAAAATTAGAGAAAAACAATGAAATCTTTTTTTTTTTTATAAATAAAAATTAATTCGTGTACAAGTTAATTTTTTTTAGAAACTTTGAGAGTTTTCAAAAATTAGCTTAGTTTCATTCTAACTTGCGAATGTTTTGTTTTCATTTTTTTCTTTTAAAGTCGAAGTTCGTATGAAATTAAAGTTATTTTTGTTTTCATTTTTTTTAATTGTTCGACATTTTTTGTTTGGTAAAAGGCTACACTCTTCCTCCACCATACTCTTTCTTCTTCATCTTCTTTCACATAATCAAGCATGAAATTAAGCATTTATGAAAATAATTATAACCAGTAATTTTTATTTGATTATGGTTATGATTCTAAATTTGTTTTTATTCTACATGCAAGTTCGTCAAAGAAAAGGACAACACCCCACCAATTTCAAGATTATGCTGCCCCAACAACATGATCCAAGACATTGAACAATCCACATTAAAATATTCAAAATTGTTAAATGTATTTCTCAATTGGTAACCAAAAAACTATTAAAAAACAAATAAAATAAATAAACAAAGAACACTGTTAGAGAATAATAAAAAGAAGTATGGATGAAGTGAAGTAAAACGAAGAGAGAAGAGAGATATTTGAAGGAATTGTGATACAGAGAAACAAAAAAGAAAATATGTATTTCAGTAAAATTATTAACAAAAGTGTAAATCTTGGGATGTGATTTCACATCCATACTTAATATGCCAATAGTAAGTGGCGGCTCAAGGCTTCAAGAAGCCTAAAGCGAATAAAAAAAATGAGGCCTTTTTTAAATTAATAAAATAATTAAATTATGATATTTTTAATATTAAGACAATTTTGTCTTGAGTTTGAGAATTGACGGAGAATCAAAATTATTATCCTAAATTTGAAAATCAAAATTATTATCTTCGTTGACTACTTTATTATTATCTTCACCTATATTTATATTGTTATCTTCACCTAAATTTATATTGTTATGTTCTTCATTTAAAGAAGACTCACCTGCATTTTTTAATTTATTTTTTTTGTTTATTTTTATAAATTTATCCATAGTTCCTTTTTGTGATTCAACAAAAAGTTCAACTCTTATTTTTTTATTTTTTTTTTGAAGTTTTGAATAACCTGATTCAAATTTTCTACTTTCCATATTTATATATTTTTATATAAAATTAAAAATGATAATATATATCACACTGAATATAACTTATAAGTTAAAATTAAAAGGATAAAACCTGATTGTCAAGACAATAAACTTGATGGTAGAGTCTCAAGTCATCCTGTCATTTGGTATGTCTTTAAATATAATTTTAACTTCTATTATCTTTCGATTATGTCCGTTGGTATGTCTTTAAATATAATTTCATCCTGTCATTTGGTATGTCTTTAAATATAATTTGTAACTTCTGTTATCTTTCGATCCTGTCCGTTGGTATGTCTTTAAATATAATTTGTAACTTCTAAATTCTCTTCCTTAAACATGCACAAATTATTTTAAGATTAATTAAAAAATAACGAATAAAAAAAATTGGGATCAATTGATCAATCTCATATACGAAAAATAAAAAAAAATTGGGATCAATTGATCAATCTCATTATTTTTACCGAATATTGATCACTCAAAAGGAGTCAAAGTGAACATAAATTCTTCCTCAATCAAGCTACTGCTCATAATCTCTAAGTAAACGCACACATAAATGCACACTATAGAATGATTAAACATGAAATGAAAGAAATTTAAAATTGAAAATAAATTGAAATAATATTGTGGAAGGAACAAAGAGACAAAGGAATAAAGGAGATAAGTAAAGAAAGAATGAATGAGAGAAGTGGAAGAGTCATTAATGATAGGACATAAAGTGATGATATCAATATGTTGGAATATAGGAAAGAGATAAGTTAGAAAGTTTTGATAGGAAAGATTTCTTAACTGTTTAAATTTTTTTTAAATATTATTAATTTATTAGAAGAAAGTTTCAAGAATATTATTTATTAAATAGTATTTATAGTACCAATATAAATTTAAAGTCATTAAATAATATTTATAGCACCAATGTAAATTTAAAGTAAGTTAAAATATTTAAATTTTTAATTAAAATTTTGTTAGTATAATTTTAAAATTAAATATTTTTTAGTTTATAATAATATATGAGTATTAAATTTTTTTAGGCCTTGAGGTCTAAAGCATATTAAATTATTTTGTGACCTTGAGGCCTAAAACATATTCAATTTTTTTGAGGCCTTTGAGACCTTGAGGCCTAAAGCGGTTGCTTTACTTGCTTGGGCCTTAAGCCACCCTTGCCAACACTTTTCTTGAAAAAATTATTAATTAAAATTTACATAAAAAATTTAGGATATCTCATATTAAAATTATTTAATAGATTGAAATGTATTACATATGAAAATTCAGGAAAAATTACTGAAAAGATAAAATAAGAATAAAACAAGAATCAAATTTATATAAAAAAATAACACAATTTTTAATAAAAAATTTAAGACATTCAATTTATAAGTTTTTTTTTTTATATTACTCATTTCTTTTTTATTTTTACTCAATATAAAATTTAGACTTACACTTAAATACTTAATAATAATATTTATATTTTTTTAAGATCAAAGATAAAATTTAAATTAAAAAAAAATTAATACATCTTTCTTTTTAAATGATTATAACCAGATTTAAAAAACTTCATTCAAAATTAAATCTATAGTTTAGTCCATTCTTTCACACCAAATTAAGAAAGAATATATTTTTAAGAGACCTATTTTTCATTTCTCTTATCATGATTTCATCTTAACTAAAGAATTCAAATTTTAATACCTATTACTCTGTTTTAATATCTTTCTATTGCATCTTCTCAAATTCTCACATAAATTGTCTCTACTAAAAACATTCTTAATAGTAAATTGCAGTTGTCTTGTATGATCTATGGAACCTAAAATCAAAAACTTGTCTTTTGCACCATTACCACTGTCGTGGCCAATTGTCTCTCTTACTCTACTCTACTCATTGTGGAAGAGACACCACTCCACTTCAACTTCTTTTTTCACACAAAATCATATATATAGACAAACCCTAGTTGGTGGGGGCAACTATACAACATTTAAACACATACTTATAAGTAATGGGATCATGTCACAATCATAAGCACTTCAAATATCCTCTTCATATGTGCAAAATTAGGACATTCAACTTGCCCACAAAATTCTTATTAGTGTAATAATGTTAATGGAATCACCTTTTTCAATATATTGCTTATAGTTTTGGATAGTAATATTTTAAGTGGTGATTTTGTATCAACTAAGAACTGTTAGCATGATCAATGATGTGTGCATCTCAAATTCTCCAACCAAAACCGAAAGCACTCAAGCCAAATGGTGACCACCACATTTGCAAGTCAACATTCCACCATTCACAGTCCAAGTCCTAATATTGTATCTTTCATCAAGCATGCTTTAGATTTCAGTAATCATTAAGTCTTGTATCAAACACTTGTCATAACATTCTTTCTCTATTTTTCCCCTTCTTATTCCATATCTCTATCTTTGTTTAATTATTCTAAAATAGTATATAAATACAATTTCTTGTGTCAACATACTACTACTCTCCTAGTCACCTTCCATTATATATGTCTTCAAGATAATCAGCAATACCATAGTTTTGTCCCTCTCCCATCTTCTAATGATTCTCTAATTGTGATCCTTGTGGTTCCACTTCACCCACCTTAATTAACACAAACTTGTTTAAATGAACGTTGGGGAGGCTAAGGTGACTCTTTCAAATTTCATTTTAATCCACTAAATTATCAACTATAATCATAACACTTCTGAATAGTTGGAGATTGTATTTTTCTTTACAATTTATTCACACAAACAATATATATAATTTGGAGTCTAACCGATATTTTTATTTATAGCTATCTATCTCCTATATTCATGTGACATAATTCAATATGAAGATGACCCCATGAAATTCTCCTTACTTTTTCAATTACAAATGTGATAGTGTTTCAAAGGGTTCCTGCATCAACTCTACAATGATGATATACATACTTTTTTGGAAGATCTAAAATGTTTTGATTTAGATTTTTGTGATAGTAAAGTTTTGGAACCACTATTAAGCTACAAATCTAAAGTCCAAGTTAGAAAGAGACACGAATAAGCCAAAAGTTTAAAACAAAAATCTTTAGAAAATTTGCTTATTTTATTTAAAACATTTAATTACAACCCATTTAATACTTTGTGCTGTTTCCCAAAATATTTATTTATTGAATAGTTATATAAAAAAGTTCCCCACCTGTATAATATAGTGAAAAAAAAGTAATTGGGATATTACGACTTTATATTGTGTATTCCAATTTTATAAAGAGAAGCGCATTATTCTATTATAACTATTTTTTTTTTCTTTTTTTCATATAGATATAGTATTTTTTTTCATTTAATTGAACTATTTCTTATAGTATTTTTTTTTTTCATTTAATGGAACTACTTCTTGTTATTTTTCTCTTATACTGTGTTTGATTGAACTAATTTGTGTGGTTCTACTATACAAGAGGATGAATTGTTATGTATGTTGGTTGCATTAATGTGGAAAGATGGATTGGAGAAGATTTGGAGGATAGGATCCTCACTCATGTAAAAAAATTTGAAGGAATGAAATTAAAAATTATGAAATAACCCTTCTAAATGAGTTGGAAATTGCGAAACACCTTGTTCCACCAGGGTCAATCAGTAATTTCATAAATATATCAATTAAAAAAATAAAAAAAATCTATAACATCTGTCAAATCATTCCCATACTTTCACAAACATTCTCTTCAAATCCTTTCAAATCTTACCATCTATCCATTAATCCAAACAACCTTATCATCTACACACAATCAACTCAAATTCCTTCAAATCCATTTCCTCAAATTTACTCCCCCAACCAAACAAATCCTTAGTAAGAGTTTTTAGATTAAAATAATGTTTGTCAATTTTTTTTTAATTCTAATTTTAGTGGAAATATACTTAATAGAAGTTTTTTAATAGTGTTAACATCACTCTTTAATATACTTATTTTGTTATATTTTATATAAGTGACTATTAGAAGTTATAATTTTCTTTATAAATCTCACTTCTAAATGAGGAGAAAAAAAATCATGAAAAATAAGATCTACTAAAATATGTGTGATTTATGTAAACTTTCATCTATATTAAATATGATATTTTAAAATTTTTAATTTATTATGCATGGATTATATGAAAAATTTTAACTTTTAATGTTTAATTTTAGACCCCTCATTTTATATAATATATTTTATTATATATAAAAAATTTAAAAAAAATTATTTTAAAAAAATATTCCTAAAATTTAGGGGATTAATCTATCAATCTATATCATATGAATCCCGAGTAATATTTTTAAAGTTACATATTAAGTAAATTAGATTGAATCAATCTATTTATAGGATGAACTATATTCGATGGATAAGAAATCTCCATTCTAACAATTGTACACCTTGAGATTTAACAAAGATTCAGATTTTATTTTTGTAAAAATATTGTAGTTGTAGCTATTCTAGTTTCATATTTTTACATTAACAGTGCATAGTAATTTAAAATGTATTAAAGTAAATACTATATAATTTCAATGTAAATCTTTTATATTATTATCTAATTAAATTTTTTTTATATATAATAAGTTATTTGATTTATATGGTAACTGTCGTAAAATTTATATAAAATTAATTTATTTAACTAGTTGACCTCATTAAATTTAATTTTCCTTAAAAATATATAAAAATTAAACTTAAAGTATAACTAGAAGAAATTTAACGTGTATAAACGCTATATCAATTATAAGTTTTGACTTATTGACTGTGTTAACTTCTCAACCTTAAAAATACATAGAAATTAAAAATTAAAATACTATAATAAGAAAACTTGACATATAATGAGCAATTTGTTAATTATTTGACTGTGTTAACTTTACTCATTAAAAATTATATTCAAAGTACTATAATTGCAAAATTAACATGCAAAAGTTATATTAATACATAGTAATTTATGATGTTTTACATTTTTTTGCCATAAAAATATATAGAAAGAAGAAAACTTGCATATAAAAATTATATAAAGAATAATTTTTGACTGGTTGACCATATTACACTTTTTCTAAAAAAGTTAAACTCATAATGAAATTGAGCAAATTTGGTGTATAAAAGGTGTTCGACACTTTGCCTCTTTGATCACCAAAACCTCACTCACTCTCTCTCACTCCAACTTCATATCTCTCTCTAAGTGATGGCTTTGAATCCAAGAAAAGCACCAATATCAAGTTCAATAGTCATGGCTGATGCAGCCTCATGGTGTTGTGCATGTGTTCTTGTGACCCTCATACTGCTATGCTTATTCAGTGACAGTTCTTCCCTTCAGGAGGATCATGTAGGGAAGTTGAGGGACAACCAGGTGTTGTCCAAGCCTTGTGATGAAATCTATGTGGTTAGAGAAGGAGAGACACTTCACACAATCAGTGACAAATGTGGTGACCCCTTCATAGTGGAAAAAAACCCTCACATCCATGACCCTGATGATGTCTTCCCAGGCCTTGTTATCAAGATCACACCCTCACACACAACACAAACCTACAATAATTGAAACTTCAACATGTATCTATCTATGTATCTATTTTCTTCTATACATAGAAAGGAAAAGAAAGAAAAATCCTTATTGGTACCTTAAAAAGCTTTTATTAGTGTAGTTTTTGGTTAGCTTGTTGTATGTACTACACTTGGCTTATACACTCTTTCAGATTGTATATTGTGTATTGTATATCTTATGTTAATGTGAATTTAGTCTTCTTTTACTTAGTGAAAACATATATATGCTTAGCAGAAGGTTTTGGTTTTATAAAGCTGATAAAATTGTAGCAGGGTTGGTTCTTTTTCTGAAGTGAAAGCTGAGAAGTTAACATTATTCCCACCAGAAGAAAAAAATAGAACAGTCTAATATGTATTTTAGAGAATCAAAGGCAAAATAATAACTGTATTTTAGAGAAGAAAAAAATAAAAAGAAAAGGGTAATTTAAACACAAGAATGATCCATCAGTTTTTTTCTTTATGCAGTGATAACACCAAACAAATGTTTTTAGATTAGAAGTTTCTAATTATTTATTGTAAATATTAGATTGGTCAATTTGTCAGTTGCAGTAACTACACATTAAATGGTGTGATGAAATATTTTTAGGTAACTTACAATTTATTTGACCAAAAATAATAGTATTTAGCTCCCAAAACAGCTTGAAAAATGAGAATCTCATTGATCAGAAAACTTCTCAAAAGAAACTTCCAAAAGTTTTATCTGTCAAAGAATAGCTCTGGCCCCTGAGGTTTTTGAACACTCATCTATGGAAGACTTTTCCCTTATCCAAGGATAACATCATTTTTGTTTTATCTAAAATTAACCTTATCTGTTTTGCATCCAAACTATGGAGTTCTATATGGAGAATAATCCCTTGTTGTATTTTCTTTAACACACGTGATTTCTTTAAACTTTAAAAATCTAAATTTTGTTGTGAAAAAGATTAAGATTGTATACATGCACCTGGAATCGAAATAATCTATTATTAGGTATTTATAAAAACCACTTATAAAGTTTTTTTTTTCATTAGTTAAGTCTTATTCTAAGTGTAGGTAATATTTATCCAAAATTTACGGTACAATATATTCAGTAAATATAACTATAATCATGCATTTGTTTTATTTTGATTTAGGCACTGTGGCTGTATTTACTATTTTTTAGTTACTAACTTTTACATTTAATATCATTCGTTTGGCAGAAAATATATCTATTAAACTCTGTTTAATTAAAATGTAGATAATATATGCTGAATGTTGAATATATAAATATTCATTTTATTACCAACAATACTTATACACACACATGAACTTAGTTCTAAAATTTCAAAAATTAAATTTTGAAAATGTAAAAATTCTGGGAAAGGATCCTTTTCACTGTGAAAAAGTTGAGAAATGATCAAATGTTTCGATTTTACTGTTTGTTCTTCAAAAGCTTTATTTAATATATTAGATAATTGAAAAATGAAACGAAGTAGAAAAAACTATAAACTTAAAATATTAAACAACTAAGTATATAACTCACTAATACCACTTAAGTTGGTAAAAAATATTTACAGAAGCCAACTTACTAATGAACTTCTTGAGCTTGAGGTAACATTCAATATTTTGATCTTCTCCTTTGACATGTATCAGTTGACAAATTTGCTGTCACATTATGTGTAAAGAAGAAAGAGAAAAAAGAGCAATTTTCTTTTTCAAAGAACAGCAAAAAGGCTAGAGAGAAAAACTATTTTCCTGATATAATCCCAAATTTAATTTCCGTATAAAAGATACAAACGCATGTATATAGATATTATTGAAATAAAAATGGATAAATACACAGAGCAAGGTATGGTTATGAAAAATGTGACTGCAAACAGAAGGCAATATTCTTTACTCTTTAACAGGTTGGGTCATTGGGTAAGCAACTTGGACTTCGACCGAGCAAATGTTAAGGGCCATTGCGTTCTCCACCCCCATGATTTGAAGCTGCACCTTCGTGTAAATGTCAAAAATACCCTTGATTCAAATTTGTAAAACACCAAAATTGTCCAATCCAGAACTTATTTTAAAAGTTATGAGGGTGCAGGTAATAGTTAAGGGGTGCAAGGAAAGCAAAAGCTGATAAAAGAAATTGTATTTATGGATAATCAATGCTCCCAAGTTTGGATTTTCCATCCAAAATCCGGAGGAAAAAACTTTCTGCCCTGTATCAATTTTGACTCCACTCCATCATGAACGTGAAAGTATAGAAATATCTTTATTATTAATTTTTGGAAAAAACTTTTTAATTTTTTTTTGAAAAGTTTTTTTTTGAAAATATAAATTTACGTTATGAAAAATGGTTTCCAGAAATGTATTTCGTAAAGTCTTTTCCAGAAAATAAATTTTATATTTCGGGAAACATTTTTCAAAAATACATTTTAAAAAATATCTCTTAAAATATAAATTTTGTATTCTGTTTTCGGAATGTATTTTTGGAAAGTGTTTTCTGAAATTCATTTTTGTCTAAAGGACATTTTTGAGATTTTATGAAATTGATGAAGTGCATATCAGAAGTAATAAGTAATGCTGTGCATGAAGTTTTTGCCAAATCTGGATTGTGTAGGAAAAGGCCGTTAGGCCATTTCATTTTCAAATTTTGGGTTAACAATAAATCGAATTAACTTGAATATGGCTCATTATTATGAATTTAAGTATGAAGAAGCAGTTTTATAAAACTAAAAAAAGAAGAGAAATATGTAGGGAAAAATAAGTATAAATTTATTGTTATTTTTTTCTATCTCTTATTATATAGTAGGTCAAAGACTAATTACACGATATTGTAACTATAGCTGCTCCAATAAAACACAGATATTTTATTGGATTGTTATAATATGTTATTTTATGATATATGATAAATTAACACCAAATCCATTTAAATAAAAAATTAATACTCATCCACATTTATGTAACCTTAGATAGCATATTATGCATGGCTGCACCTCACTTTTTAACTAGTATTTGTACAAAATAACTTGTATGAAAAGAATATTTATGTAAATATATTTAGTAGACAATTATCTTATTAACTTTGTAGCTGCCACAACCTTTGTTTATATATAGAAGAAAAACTTTTGTTGTACTCAATTTATGTCCATTTACACTCATTCAATCAATAAAATTTCTTATCAATTAAAATAATTATACAATTACTTGAGTAATTTTTCTGGTAATTAAGGTAATTAGGACTTTTCTCTCCAAATTGATAGCTAGTTTCTAAATTAACACCAACTTGGTCAATATTTTTGTTCCATTAGTGCATATTGGCCCTTTTAAATTTTCTTCACCAGTCCTGAAAAGTGCAAGCCAAACACAGTGTAAAGCAGTGCTATTATGCATGAGTAAGAAATGCCCAAGTCCTAATTCTTCACTCTACATATCCTTATCATTAGCAAGCTCAAAATTAGCATGTTGAAGTTTAATTAATAGCCAAAAGTACAAAAGGAGCTAAGATTTTCTTTTGGATCTTAAAATATAATCACGCCTACTCAAAATCTTAACCTAACACTATAAGAAGAAAGGACTCCCACTAAGGTAAACCAGAGAGACTATTAGCCAATGGTCATTAATTATTTTTACTAATGAAAAAGATTAAGAGTGCTCTAAACTTTTAGACCAAAAGTTACAAATTGATTGCGACTTATCTAGATTTATTTGATTTATATCTTTTGATAAGAATATATAATAATAATAATAATACTAATAAATCATATAAAAAAAAGAAGACTATATCTTTAATTCAAAACTTAAAAAAATAGCCTTTTTAGATTTATTTTTTTATATATTGTTATTTAACATATAAGATTTTCAACTCATCTTTAAATTCCTAACACAAACACATAAATATTTATAAAAATATAACCTTTTGTTCATTTTGAAAATCTTTAAAGAGATACACCAAATATATGAAGATTTCTTTACCCTTCAACAGCTGGAACTTCTCAGTTCTCCCACTAAACTCGAAGTTAATTGCATGAAAAAAAAATACATTTCCTAGCACATACAAAGTTAGGTCCCCACTTTCTGGCCTTTATATACACATCTTGCATGCTATAGGCCCTTTAGGTTTCAATAGATGACTTTGATCTTGCAATTTGCAAACCAAAGGCCTTTCACTTTCTCACAGATTCCAGGATAATAAAAAACAAAACAAAATCATGAACCATATATCATAATCTTACATGAGACCTTTTACATGGTTTACATTAATACTTTCTTTACTACCACATTTGGGCTTTGTCACTTACTTTCTGGCAGATTTTCATTCACGAATAGCATCTAGACAGCACATAATCTTACATGTTCTTATCTATATGCATGAGTGACCCACATTTATAGTGTAAAGAATACTTAAAGAAATTGTGGGAGAAAGTGAGACCATGTATATTATTCATCATTGTGATATGGATAGAAGAAGAATATTCTTTGTGGACCGCAAAAATTTATTATCTAAAAAAATGAAAGACATGTGCCATGGTATTAACTAGACAGGGACACCCGGCAATGCCACAAAAATCGAACCTAACTAGATTTTGCTGTGCCCTTAAACTAAACTTAGTTTAGGAAGTATCCCAACACAGATGTCAGAATCTGAAAAACAGTTAGCAAAATTTGGAATTTTTCTTTCACATTTTTATGAGCATCTATAAAATTGTTGTATACAATTTTCATATTATAATATATAACCATGTACAAACTTAATCTTAGAAGTTGGTATTACAAGTTGATTACATTTCCTTGTCATGGTATCTTGGAAAGTATGTGTTAAGACTCATATTGACAGAGCAATTATAGTTTCTGATAAACTCTTGAAGTCCTTTATGTTTTTGGTATGGTAGTGCTTATAATCAAAAGGTACTCTAGTTTGTTCATAGCACTGTTAATGACAGAAAAGGGAAGATATATATAACAGTAATTATTAACTATGGACAAAAGTAATTAACTAAACTGCATAGTCACTTTTGGACTGAGGACAAAACACGTCTCCACTACTGATAAAAAAAGTTTGGTAATCTATGATTTACTAAGATCATCATGGTGATTCTTACCATGCTATAAATTGAATAGAGGGGTTCTGTATAACATGTGAATGTGGCCTTTTGTTTTCCTAAAAGCCAAGAGTGCTGCATAGTGGTGACTGGTGAGTTTGGACTGCAAAAGTTGATTTTTTGGTTGTCAAGTCACTCACTTTGTTACACACATGTATCTGTGTATCTAGGAGCTTCTGACATGTTTGCTTACATTACCACATGCATTTGGTAGTAAGCTTAATTTCCATACTTGCTTTCAGGTAAATGTTTGCTCCATGGAGTTCAGCTTCTGTCAAAGTGCCTAAACCAAAAACATTACACTCATGATTGAAATGGAATGATATCTTCAATCTCATCTCAGCTATGGTAAGTCCATTGCATATCTTTAATTTGAATACGTGCATATGTTTTTTTCTTTTTCATTTTCACTTTCATGGACACGTTAAAAATACACATACTTCATATTTTGAATCCCATGATACGTATAGAAACAATATACAATTTCTTCAAATAGGATCTGCCTCTTATAAGTCTTGTTCATGAGTGCTATGTCATACTTCAAGTTACACTTCAATCTCTTGGCAGTCTGAAACTCATGTTTCTCTCTTATGAACATGAATTCATTTGGTTTCTATTAAAATAGAGAAATAGGTATAGGATTAATTTCCTTGTGTGTAAATACACATAAAGGGATGTTTATTTATAGATGATAAAAATAACAGAAATAGTAACAAAATAACAGAGAACATGGGCTAAGCTCGTTATATTCAACACTCCCCCTCAAGCTGGTGTATATAAATTGTATGTACCAAGCTTGTTACAAATATAATCAATCCTGGGACCCCTTAAAGATTTGGTGAAAATGTCTGCCAATTGATCATTCGAATTAACAAACTCGGTCTTGATGTCTCCAGATGTAATTTTTTCTCGAACAAAATGACAATCAACTTCAATATGTTTAGTCCTCTTGTGAAAGATGGGATTTGAGCTAATATGAAGAGCAGCCTGATTATCACATATGAGTATCATTTGAGTGACCTCTCCAAATTGCAATTCTTTTAGTAACTATTTGAGCCAAATAAGTTCACAGGCAGCTAAGGCCATGACTCTATATTCAGCTTCAGCACTAGATCTTGCCACAACATGTTGTTTCTTACTCTTCCAAGATATCAAATTACCACCAATAGAAACACAATATCCGGAAGTAGATCTTCTATCTGATGGAGATCCTGCCCAATCCGCATCTGTATAACATACAACTCCAGTATGGTCATTATGACCATATAGTAGGCCTTTTCCAGGAGAACCTTTAATGTACTTCAATATACGAGTAACCGCATT
>Ga0209489_108392_pt1 | contig 14147 bp, 4 predicted proteins | sample SiratrowhiteBW_FD_187527 | JGI IMG/M metagenome (GOLD analysis project Ga0209489, IMG submission 187527) | Root nodule microbial communities of legume samples collected from California, USA - Siratro white BW (SPAdes) (version 2) | ecosystem: Host-associated > Plants > Roots > Nodule | place: USA... | reverse complement strand
TTATTATTATTATTATTATTATTATTATTATTATTATTATTATTATTATTATAATAGAATGTAATTTTTTATTGTTATGTATACGAAGAGTGTTATTAACACATTCTTATAATCTATTTCTTTTTTTAATATATTTACAAGGATGAAAACAAGTTCTGTCAAGCCAAAACGCAGTTTAAGATTAGTTCGCAAATAAATTACGTGCTCAAATTTGAATAAGACTAATTCCGAATTTGAGTTGGATTATATCAAAAAATAAATGAATGAATAAAAGCTTCAATTTTAACTAGATTAATTAATTTATAATTTTATTCTGTTTTATAGTGGTTTCTTATATTTTAACTAGATTAATTATTTTATAAGTTAATTCTATTTTATAGTTTTTCTTAAACTTTAACTCAATTTAATATTAAATAAAAAATTTAATTAAAAAATAATAAAAGACTCATGAAAGTAGAAAATTTTTAAAAATATATTTATGTAATTTCATTAAGTATTCCACCATGACATTTTAAGTGTCATTTTGAAAATATTTTGTTTGTATTTATTTGAGACAATATTAATTACTAAGTCATATTAATAAGTTATAAGAAGTTACAAGTGCATATTAATTATTTTTCTATAAAAAAATAACTTCTCTTTTGTAAAATATGTTCGTAATTATTATTGCAATTATCTCTCCTCTTTATTAATATATTAAAAATAAGGTAAAATAAAATTAAAATAGTTGTACATCTCATAAAACTGCGTATTTTTATTTTTTCTTCGTGCTCTCTTATAAATTAATTATAATAATTCCAGTATTTAATTTTAAAATATAATTATGTATACATATTACCACATAAGAAAATGTTCATTAGATCCTAAAGTTAGAACTGGGAAGGAAAAAAAAGTTGCAACATCATTGAATAATTCTATACCAGAGTTCCAGAATTCCTCAAATGTTATTTTATTTATTTTGCTAAACAGAAACATGGTTTATGTTTAACTATCTCCTCTTGTTTAGGTCATTTTCCCTGCCATCCAACGTTTGAACATCTCAAGTGCAACTTTAGGTTGATCCATAGGAACCATGTGCCCGGCCTTATATACCTGTTGAAGTATCATACAAATAAAGTTATAACCAAAACTGGAATTAACAGTGTCACTCAAAATGCAACCCTAAACACAAACCTTGAGGAAAGAGAGAGGTCCATAGCTATTAAGAGAACCTGCTTCTGCACCATCAACCACGAATTTCACAGTGGCAGATTTATTGAAGCCCTTTCGGCCTGACCACTGCATGGCATGAACCCACCTTGAATTCCCTGTCAAAATGAACCTTATCAACAACTCAACCTCACATATATACATAGCCTTCATTTCAGCACAAGACAAACTTTCAAATGAACCAAGTAGACCCACCAAGCCAATTGCATATGAAATCTTCTTCCCCAGCATACACAAGCATCCTGATTCCCTTCTCAAGAAGAGCAGGAATCCCCACTTCCAGGTTTCTCATCCAGTCTCCCATCATAGCCCCATAAACAATCTGACTACATAACTCATACTTGAAGTGATCTTTAACACCTAAAGCCCTCTTCACTTTCTGCAAGTTCAGCAAAGTCTCCACGTTTTTGAAGTTGTAGCACAAAGGCCCCTCACATTTCTTTCTGATGTCATAGACCTGCAGTTTGTGTATCAGCAGAATGAGATAAGTAAACAGTTTTGTAGGACTGTTCTTTCATTATTATTACTTACATTCATGTTGTTGGTAAGGTCCAGGATACTATTAAAAATGCTGTTACAACCATATAACGCTGTCTCGCAATGAATTCCACCTTTAGTTTCTGAAAAATCATACCCAAACAACATCACAACGGCAATCACCATGGTAGCAAGGAATGTGAGTGACAAATGGAAAAGTTGTACCGCAAGTTTTAGTGGCTTGTTCACATAATGGGATCAAGCTTGTGACATTGTCGTACTGAGCCTTTGTAATTATTTTGTTGTCTAAAGCAAAATCTGGGTATGCTTGGTATTGAATTGCAGGATTGGTCAACCCGTTACCGATAGCAAAACCCTTTGTTATGTGGAATGAATCAATGGAAGCAAAAACAACAAGATAATTAATAGTTATTTCATTGATCAACCTTTCCCAGTAATATATATAAGAAATTGTGTAAGACCTTGAGGTTTATATGAAGTCCTTGTTTTTGTTCATTTGCTAGGGTAATCCGGGATGCAAGTGCAGGAACATAGTGTCCAGCATATGATTCACCAAAGATGTAGAAGTCATTTTTAACGAAATCAGGATGCGCCTTGAAAAACTCCTGCAAATATAATAAAATTAATTAGCAGATATTATTTATACACAACAGGAAATTGTTATGTTGTATTGGGATACATGATGAAACAAGAAACTTTTATATACTTAATTATCACCTGCAAGAAATCATTTAAATCATTGCTAACGCCGATTTCGTCGCTCCGAACGTCATCATGTGCAGGAGAGTAACTAAAACCTGTCCCTATAGGTTGGTCAACAAATATAATATTTGAAGCCTGCAAATGTAAAATAACAAGTTGTTGATACAAATAAGAAAAAAGTTTGGTGTAAGTTTATGAGAGTTTCCATAAAGGAAACATGGAAATTGAATAAAACATGACCTGATCCCAGCCGTAATCATTCCATGTAAGAGACAAGTTATTGGTAATTTGAAAAGGACCATTTTCGTAAAACAAAGCTATTTCACTTCCACACCCTGGTCCACCAGTCAACCATATCACAACAGGATCATTCTTGCTGTGTCGTGATTCAAAGAAAAAGTAGAACATTCTGCATGCCACACACACAAAAAAAAAAAAAAAAAATATTGAAAACAAAAAAAAAAAAAAAAAAAAACAAAAACAATAACAGAAGATATTAGAGTTAAAGATATTAGAGTTAAAAATATCAAATGTGAATAAGTCTAATTCAATCTTACAAAAACTGATTTTATGTATAAATTACTAAAAAATAAACTTTAATACCATATCAAGAAATGGAATGTGGAATTTAAGTCTAAAACTCAATCTTACAAAATCTACTTCGGAAGTGAGGATTACACTCATATTATAAACTAGTGAAAAACATGTGAGATTTCTAACACATCTTTTCATACCGAGATTACTCGACTCGTGAGTGGGGCTATATTATTTAAGGATGTTCTTATAGCGGGTGACCCAACACTTACTAGAAATAGACTCTGATACCATATCAAGAAGTAAAGTTTAAACCTAATTCAACCTTATAAAATAAGATTTAAATTTATAAAATAAGGTTCACGTCTATTTATAAACTATAAAAATATTTCATCTCTAAGATCTCGAATCTCCAACAAATTCTATTAGCAATTAGATAAGCATATAGATATTATATTTACCTTGAAGCTTTGGAACGAGGAAGTGAATAGTAGCCTGCATGGTGACCAAGGTCTTCAACAGGAGGCCCAGATTTACCAAGAAACGAGAACTTCTTCTCCACAATCTCACCAGGGACAAAATCTGCATGGTCACCTACTACAGAAGAACAAAAAAGTGAAAGAAAAAGCAACACAACACAGAGAGAAGCTTTGGGAAGTGTTGGTGTTGATGCCATTCGCAACGCCATGTTGTTGTTGGGGATAATTGAAAAAAGCGTGAGATGGTTATGAATTTATAGCAGAGGTGGTGGGGCACTACAAAATCACTTGACAGTTACTCAATTGGAATTAAAATTTTTAAATATCTAATAAAAGCTTTTTAATACAAAAGTCAACTCACATATTTATTATGACTTAAAAGTTAATTAAATTTTTAGTTTATATTTAAATTTAAAATTTTGTTTTATTAAATATGTTATGTATTATTAAAATTAATTTCAAATATATTAACATAATGACATCAACTATATTAGGGATATCAAAATGAGTCAACCGTTTACACGTATTAATAACTCAATTCTATTTATTTTCTTTTATAAGTCATAAATTTTGTAATCGGACTTCATCCATCATAGATATTTAAATTAAGTGAATTAATTTATTTAAGCATATTTTTTTCTTTTAACTGATTTTATTTATTTATTGTTATACAATTAAAATATATTGATTTAATCGAGTTGTTTATAACAATACAATTAAAATGTTTACTTTTTTTTTATGGGTAGTGATAGTTTGATACTATTATTCACATTCTACTCCTATTTGACACTATAAAATATTATTATTTTATTAATATATAATATTTTACTAACATAATACATTATTAAATAGATGTTCACTTCTTTAAGCATTAATGACAAATAAGAATTGATATTATAAAAGTATTAAGTTAAAATCAAAATATTAACTTATATAATTAAATAAATTAATTAATTAAACATATAAACCATTGAAATATTATTGAGCAATATTTTATTAAAGTTTCAACTTATATAAACAAAAGCAATAAATAATTATAATAAAAAAGTTATAAGGAGTTATTTTACAACTCAACTCAACTACAGTTCAATTAAAATTAGTAAGTTAAATGAGTTTTGTTAAATTTAATACACATTTAAAAAAATTATATCGTTTTCAATCCAACCCCACTTCTCAGAGTTTAAAGTTTAGAGTTTGAATTGATTTTAAAACTCCTAACAAATAATATATTTTATAAATTAATTATAATGTTATTAATATATATTATTATAAAAAAAGTTATTTAGAGATAAATTTTTAGCTGCCAAATAAAATGATTGCTAATTATGACCAAAATAGTTATCAAATTAAATTTTAGTTGCTAAACAACTACAAAATATAAGTAAGGATTGAATTTAATGACCAATTAAGTCAAGATAATTGGTATTTAACATTAACTACCAAGATTTTATTTATCCATACCATTATATTCTAAATTGGTATATTTAATTAAATTAGAGACTAATTTAGAATTTAATGGTATAAGACACTAAAACGGTAGCTAATGTTAGTCACTAAATTCATTACTTTTCTATTATGTAGTTATTTAGCAATCAAAATTTAATTTAATAACTATTTTAGTCACACATTAGCAACCATCTCTTTTGATAGTTAAAAATTGATCTTTAAATAACTTTGTTCTTCAGTATATTAATTACAATATCATTAACTCCTTTATAGAAGTTTTCTTCATATTAATTATACTGTTATATATTAATATATTGATTTCTACTTTTATTTTTCATTATTAAAGATCTCATTTATTTATTATTACTATTATTATTATTTATAATAATAATAATAATAATAATAGATAATAGATTGTAATTGTTTTTATTAACTCACTCGAATATAATATATTTTTTTAATATACTTTTACAAGGATGAAAACAAGTTGTATCAAAATAGGCCAATTTTGGGAGTTAGACATTATTTAAGCTATATATAATTTCAGATTTTGTGGATAGAAATCATGTAGTATAAATTCTGAAATCTGAGAGTGAGAAGGACTATTTTAATAAAAAACAATTTCTTTCCACTTGTAACCCCAAACACACACACCCGCCTAAGGATAAGAACAAATCACCACCCAAAGCTTTCTCTCTCTTTCCATCTCTCTATATTTCTCACCTTTTTTTTTTTCATCCTCTATATCTCATCTGTTTCAGAATCTGATCACATCCAATATTAGCAATAGTTGAGGAGTGAGTTCTTACACACCGAAACCGCTGAAACTCGATATTGGATGTTTGAACTTACTCTGATCCTTTAACTTAGATTCGAATGACAGTCTAAGTCTTGGGTATTGGATTAGTCTTTTCTCTTAGATTCGCTGGTAATATAAGTCTTAGGTATTAGATTAGTCATTTCTCTTATATGTGCTTAATCTAAGTCTTGGGTATTGGATTAGATGTTAGGCTCTAGTAGGGACATACTTAATGAGTCTTCCGGAAGACGATAGATCCATGTGTGACCTATATGTATTGATGTGGTCCATGTGAGACCTTTAAGTATAATGTGTGACATGAGTACTTCAAATGAAAAAGAAAAACTTGTATTAAAAATTGATATGCTAGATTTTAAGGGAATTATTATGACTGAGATATCTTTTTGCATGTATTTAGTATGTTATAAACTTTCAATTTCACTTGTGTTAGGTATTCAAGTGTGAGTCTAAGTCCCACATTGGATAGGAATGAGAAAGTTGAGCAACATATAAGAAAGAAGACCCATAAATCTAATGTCTTTTAACGTTTTGGGTTGAAGGTGATGTCATTCCCTTATATGTTGGCTCAGTTCTCATTCTTGTGAGATCTCCCCGGTGTTTACCCCCTCGGATTCTCTCAGCAACTCGCTTATCCTTGTTTTGCTTTTCATGTTATTGTATAAACTGCGATGACTATACCATGTATACGAGCAGGTGCAGATGCAGGTTTTGGAGCACCATAAAGATTATATGCTCTTAAATGGATTTTTCCTTTTGTTTTGTATATATTGGTATATATGTTTTGATGTAGTTAAAGATTTTATGACCTTACGATGGTAGATAATTGTAGGTAAGTTTGATGTACCTAAATACTTTATGTAAACCTTAAATGGATGTTAATACTTGGTAGCAGACAAAAGATAGTTTAATTGACAAATCATTTTCAGATAGTCTCGCTTAAGCGGAAAAATCTCGCTCAAGTGAATTTTGCAGAGAAGTTCACTCTGCAAGTCTCGCCCGAGCGAGACACAACTCGCCTGAGCGAGCTTTTCGTAAATAAAATAGGGTGTTCTCTGGAGTGTTTTCGCCTAAGCAATAGTAGTTTTGCTCAAGGGAAAATTAGGAGTGCTCTCTAAACTATTTTCACTCAAGAGACAAATTTCTCGCTTGGACGAGGGAGATTTTTGCTCGGACAAAATTATTTTTATCTAAACTAAAAAAATTAATTTTTTCTCTTCTTCTCCTTCTTCTTTTCTTCTCTTCTTATCTTATTTTCTTCTTTCCTTCTTTTGTATGTATTAAATATTTTATAGTTTAAAATTATACTTTGTTTTCCTATAATTTTTCTATAAGTGTTAAATTATAATTATTATAGAATTTTTGAGCTTTTACACCACTCTTCTTAATTCCATCTTCTTAATTACACCCGTTAATTATACCATCTTAATTACATCTCACAATTAGTAAAACAGTGTAAAATATGAAAGAATGCAAGATATTAAAGCGGTATAATTTTATTTGATTATTATTATTAAAACATTATTATATTATTAAAACATTATGTAAAGATTATGAAAACGGTATAGGATTAGAACGATGCACATCTTTCTACGTTTTTATTTATTTTTAATTATTAAAACATCATTAAAGAATAAAATGTTTTAATAATAATAAAAAATAATAATATGTTAAACGTAAAAAACTGCACCGGTTTAATATCCTACACCGTTCTCATGTTTTAATATTTTAATACCAATTTAAAATAATTTTTTAATAATACGATAATGTTTTAATAATTATAATAAAAATAATAAAATTTGAAACGTAAAAGGATCTGCACTCAGCACCGTTTTCATAATCTTTGAATAATATTTTACTAATTTTTAATAATATGATAATATTTTAATAATAATAATCAAATAAAATAAAATTCTAAATGAAAAGAAAATGTATACAGTTAATACCTTACATAGTTTTCTATTCTGTACTATTTTAATAACTTTCAGTGGATGAAATTAAAAAAATATATATAATTAAAAGAATGCAATTAAAAGAGAGGTGAGAAAAAGTAATCTTCTATAATCGTTCTTCCACTTACAATTTCAGAATTTATACTAAAATCGTGTTTATGTGATATGGATGAGGCGATGAGAAACTACAGAAGAACAAAAAAAAGTGAAAGGAAAAGCAACACAAGACAGAGAGAAACTTTGGGAAGTGTTTAGCCATCTTCAAGAAGCGCAACGATTGTTATGAATTTATAGCAGAGCACTCCAAAATCACTTGACAGGTACCAATTTGAAGTAAAAGTTTTAAATACCTAATAAAAACATTTTATACAAAGTCAACTCTCAAATTTAGTAGGAACTTGAAAAACTTAATTAAATACTTTATGCATTATTAAAATTAAACTTTAAATATAATAAGATAGTAACATTAATTATATACGTCATATGCATGTTAAAGTGAGTCTAATATTTTTACTAATTGAGTTTAAAATATATCAACGATGAGTTAGAAGTTTTTTAATTCAACTTGATTTATCACAGATTTTTAAAATAAATAGATTGATTGATTTAAACATATTTTTTCCTCTAAACTTATTTCATATATTTTATTGTATTAAAATTAAAGTAGATCAACTTGATCTAGTTGTTTACAGTATTACAACCTAAGTGCTCATCTATTTAAATAACATTAATAATAAATAGGAAATGATATTATAGAAATATTAAACAAAAATCAAAATTTTAATTTATATAATTAGATAAACAAATAAATTAAACATATAAATTATTTAAATATTATTGAACAATATTCTATCAAAGTTATAACTTACATAATTAAAAATAATAAATAATTATAATGAAAAATTATAAAAAAAATAATTTTAGTAGGTTAAAAGTGAACTAATCTACAATTCAACTTAAATTCATTTAACTCATAGATTAGATGAGCTCAGTTAAATTTGACACACGTTTAAAAAAGCTATATCTTAAATAGATTAATTCATAAATCTGATTCTATTTTAAAACTCCTAACAGATAATATATTTTATATACTAATTATAACGCTATTAACTGATATATAGAAGTTTTCTTCATATTAATTATAGTGTTTAATATTAATTCAATTCTTTGTTGACTTCTATTTTTATTTTACGTTTGTGTATTATATTTTGTTATTTGAGCTATTATAATAATAATAATAATAATCATAATAATAATAATAATAATAATAATAATAGATTGTAATTTTTTATTGTTATGAGTGTTATTAACACATTCTTATGATTTTTATTTTATTTTTAATATACTTTTACAAAGATAGTATCACTCTCAGTATCACCTCTCGGTTTCGTATCACCTCTCGGGTCAATATCACCTCTCGATTCTGTATCACCTCTCAATTCCGTATCCATTCTAGATAGGCTTAAAGTCAAATCAACATTTAATGTCAAGATAAGATTAGATAAAATTGCGTCATTTCTCATCATTTCATCTTACCACATTACCATCCTACATTAGTTTTACCATAACATTAACACGGTTTTCATTAGAATCTAACCTGATTCTAACTAAATAAAATTTTAGTAATGATTACAAAATGCACTATAAATAGGTGATCCCTAATCACGAGTCAAAACATAAAAAAAGCTTCACATGAGCCTTTGCAAACTCTCAAAGAGGGGAAAAGAGAGAAAGAAGAAAGAGAGAGATTTTGGAACAATCTTTTTAAAAATATTTGAACTTTTATTATTCTTCGTTTAAAGGTAAGGGGGGAGTGGGGTTAAGCTTTATATATATTAATCTTAATAAATTTATATATGTTTTATTAATCTTTTATTTTAAACCATCTTGAATTATATATTATCTTACACTTTTCTTTTATCTTTAAACACGCACTAATCATGTTTATTGTATTTATCTTATCTTTAGTTTTGTGTTGGTTCTATTTTAATTATTTTATGTTCACTTATACACTGGTCCTAATTATTTTATTCGCGTTATCTTCAATTATGCTATGATCCTATTTATTGTTATTTCCAATTTTATAAAAATTTATTTATTTAAAGTTCTTGCTTTAATCTTTATCTTATTCTATTTTGTAATAATTTAAATATTATTCTTTATATATATAAATACATATGAAGTTAAAGTATGTATTTTGATATTGTCCGATACCTGCTTTGAGTCATCAAGGTTAGATAGTGAGTATATATCTCTTTTGTTGATAGATGACAAAAGAGTGATTATGATTACCAATGTTGTGATGAAATATACTCATACTACCTAATCACTTCCCAAAAGACTTTTGATGTTGAAAGTTAGATAATCAAAAGTGGTGGTATATGGATCTATATGTCTAATGATGTGAGAGTAATTATTATAATTTTGAGTCAAGTTATATGTCTCATTGTTTGTGGATGTGATTATAGGCTCCCATTACTTGTTAATTTTATTAAGATTAATATTTAAAGCTTATAAAGACCTCACTCCTTTTATGTTTTTTTTTTTCATATATCTCTGTTATACAAGTAAATGCAGAAAAACCTGCTCAATAAGAGTTGACGGAAAAAAAAAAAGACTGCTCAATAAGAGTTGACGAAAAAGAGTCTGTCTTTGAAAGATTTTATGGATAATTGAGAGATGAAGAACTTAGATCTAATATTTTAAAATATTAAAATAGACAGTTTTATATTTTGACGTCGAACTCTAGTTGTTGTAAATTTATTTGTAATATCTTATGAATATTACAAAAGATGTATAAATTTTTGAGTTGGATTATATCAAAATTAAATGAATGAATAAAACCTTAAATTTTAACTAGACTAATTAATTTATAATTTAATTTTATTTTATAGTGTTTTCTTATGTTTTAACTACATTATTTAATTTAATTCTATTTTATAGTGTTTTCTTAAACTTTAACTCAATTTAATATTAAATAAAAATTTTGATTAAAAAATAATAAAAGACTCGTGAAAGTGGAAATATTTTTAAAAATATATTTATATAATTTCATTAAATATTCCACCACGACATTTTTAAGTGTCACATTTTGAAAATATTTTGTTTGTATTTATATAAGACAATATTAATAAGTTATAAGAAATTACAGACAAACTTTTATATAAAATTAAAATAGTTATAGACAAATTTCTCAAACTGGTGTAATTTTTATGTAAAATTTCTAAAATAGTGTATTTTTTATTTATTTTCGAGTATTGGTAAAATCATGTATAGGGAACACAATATCATTGTGAATAAAATGTGATCCTATTGCACAATTTAATTTAAGATCAAATGAGATCCTAAAAAGAGAACATCATTTTAGTTTACTATATCAAATAGTGCAGCCAATACACACTATTTTAATTAATTAATGAGTTAATTAAAATTATGCGAATACTATAAGATTTTAGAATAGTTAATATTCTCCCCCATTAGTTTTATTTATTGATAAATAGGTAATGAGTGAAATTAATTCTGATTAACTAATTGAAATCAATGTGAGATGTGAACTACAAATTAATTTGAATAGAAAAGTGGTTACATGCCGTAAAGAAAAGTTACCTAGTGTGAATTTAGTTCCTAATATAGACATCAATTTAGTACAATAAATTTATTTCTAAGATTATATAATATTTTCAATTTTTCTTTCTAAATTTAGTGCTAAATTTTAAATTATTTTTATATTAGTAACTAAATTTAAATATCCAACTTACACTTAATTTTGCTAAATATATTTTATTACTAAATTTTAATTTAATTTAATTTTTATTTTCAACATCAAACTTACTCTTAATTTAATTCAATATATAAATCTCATACTAACATCATTTGTTATTTTAATTTAAAAAAATAATCCCGTCAACCCTTTTCTTTAATTCAAACAATTTAAATTTTTATTATATAAAAATCATCTTTCCATTTAACTAGTTTACATAAATTTTATTCACAAGGGGTAACTTTTCTTCACACTATGTAATCACTTTTCTATTCAAATTAACTTTACATTTATTTTTATTACTTAATCATAATTAATTTCAACCATTACATGTTTATCAATAAGTAACTGCATTTATTTTAGTTGCATAGTAGCAACACACCACTTGTGAAGAGAAAAAACAGGAATGGAGGAGAGTATTAACCACCCTAAAATCCTTGTAATATTCTCATGATCTTAATTAACACATTAATTGAAATTGTGTCTTGTGTGCATACTTTAATCTAATAAACTAAAATCTTTTTTCATAATTTTATTTAATCTTAAATTAAATCATGCAATAGGATAACGATTTCTTTACAATAATATCGTATCCCTATACAAATAAAATGATACACTATTTCAGAAATTTCACATAAATATTACACTAGTTGGAGAAATTTTCTAGTTGTACATCTCTTAAAACGCATTTTTTTTCCTTCGTGCTCTCTTATAATATAATTATAATATTTCCCGTATTTAATTTCAAATATAATTATAATATTTTCAAATATAATTATGTATACATAAGAAAATGTTCATTAGATAACATCCTAAAGTTAGAACTTGCGAAGGAAAAAAAAGTTTGCACATCATTGAATAATTCTATACCATAGTTCGAGAATTCCTCAAATGTTATTTTATTTATTTTGCTAAAGAGAAACATGTTTTATGTTTAAGTATCTGCTTTTGTTTAGGACATTTTCCCTGCCATCCAACGTTTGAACATCTCAAGTGCAACTTTAGGTTGATCCATAGGAACCATGTGCCCGGCCTTATATACCTGTTGAAGTATCATACAAATAAAGTTATAACCAAAACTGGAATTAACAGTGTCACTCAAAATGCAACCCTAAACACAAACCTTGAGGAAAGAGAGAGGTCCATAGCTATTAAGAGAACCTGCTTCTGCACCATCAACCACGAATTTCACAGTGGCAGATTTATTGAAGCCCTTTCGGCCTGACCACTGCATGGCATGAACCCACCTTGAATTCCCTGTCAAAATGAACCTTATCAACAACTCAACCTCACATATATACATAGCCTTCATTTCAGCACAAGACAAACTTTCAAATGAACCAAGTAGACCCACCAAGCCAATTGCATATGAAATCTTCTTCCCCAGCATACACAAGCATCCTGATTCCCTTCTCAAGAAGAGCAGGAATCCCCACTTCCAGGTTTCTCATCCAGTCTCCCATCATAGCCCCATAAACAATCTGACTACATAACTCATACTTGAAGTGATCTTTAACACCTAAAGCCCTCTTCACTTTCTGCAAGTTCAGCAAAGTCTCCACGTTTTTGAAGTTGTAGCACAAAGGCCCCTCACATTTCTTTCTGATGTCATAGACCTGCAGTTTGTGTATCAGCAGAATGAGATAAGTAAACAGTTTTGTAGGACTGTTCTTTCATTATTATTACTTACATTCATGTTGTTGGTAAGGTCCAGGATACTATTAAAAATGCTGTTACAACCATATAACGCTGTCTCGCAATGAATTCCACCTTTAGTTTCTGAAAAATCATACACAAACAACATCACAACGGCAATCACCATGGTAGCAAGGAATGTGAGTGACAAATGGGAAATTTGTACCGCAAGTTTTAGTGGCTCGTTCACAGTATGGGATTATTCTTGTGACAACGTCGTACTGAGCCTTTGTAATTATTTTGTTGTCTAATGCAAAATCTGGGTATGCTTTGTATTGAATTCGAGGATTGGTCAACCCGTTACCGATAGCAAAACCCTTTGTTATGTTGAATGAAACAATGGAAGCAAAAGCAACAAGATAAGTAATAGTTATTTCACTGATTAACCTTTTCCAGTAATATATATAAGAAATTGTGTAAGACCTTGAGGTTTATATGAAGTCCTTGTTTATGTTTATTTGCTAGGGTAATCCGGGATGCAAGTGCAGGAACATAGTGTCCAGCATATGATTCACCAAAGATGTAGAAGTCATTTTTAACGAAATTAGGATGCGCCTTGAAAAACTCCTGCAATTATAATGAAATTAATTACCAGATATTATTTATACACAACAGGAAATTGTTATCTTGTATTGGGATACATAGATGAAACAAGGGACTTTTATATACTTAATTTTCACCTGCAAGAAATTATTTAAATCATTGCTAACGCCGATTTCGTCGCTCCGAACGTCTTCATGTGCAGGAGAGTAACTAAAACCTGTCCCTATAGGTTGGTCAACAAATATAATATTTGAAGCCTGCGAAACGTAAATAACAAAAAAGTTTGGTGTAAGTTTATGACAGTTTCCATAAAGGAAACATGGAAATTGAATAAAAAATGACCTGATCCCAGCCGTAATCATTCCATGTAAGAGACAAGTTATTGGTAATATGAAAAGGACCGTTTTCGTAAAACAATGCTAATTCACTTCCACACCCTGGTCCACCAGTCAACCATATCACAACAGGATCATTCTTGCTGTGTCGTGATTCAAAGAAAAAGTAGAACATTC
>Ga0209489_108391_pt1 | contig 14148 bp, 5 predicted proteins | sample SiratrowhiteBW_FD_187527 | JGI IMG/M metagenome (GOLD analysis project Ga0209489, IMG submission 187527) | Root nodule microbial communities of legume samples collected from California, USA - Siratro white BW (SPAdes) (version 2) | ecosystem: Host-associated > Plants > Roots > Nodule | place: USA... | reverse complement strand
GAATCAGTTTGTCTGTATTAATTTGCAGTTGATCTAAATCTTTAAAGCTCTTGCATAATTCTTTAAACTACTTACTGCTTACTGCTTTCCAGAAAACTGCTTAACAGTACACTGTCTGTTCCTGAAGTTTAATCTGTTTTTCAGTACACTGGTTTTCCAGATTTCATATTTGTCTGCAGTGCACTGATTCTGTTTGATTGATTTTCATATTTGTAAATTGTTTGAACCTTTGCTGATTGCATTCTAAGTTTCTTTAAAGATTTTGTATTCTCACATTGAAAAGCAAATTCGCGAAAAGATTTTAAAAGGGTTCAATTCACCCCCCCTCTTAAACTTAGGCCAAAGACTTATTTTAACAATTCTTACATGTGAAATATGTGATATAATAACTAATGTTAATGTTTGTTTATGTGTAGCAGGAACACAACACAAACCTACCTATGGAGCAGAAGAAAACGTTGTCTATTGATGATCCTGTGGCAGCATTGGTAGAGGTTGTTATGATCATGGGTACAAATGGGATGACATGTTTTTGGCAAGGATAGTAGTGTATCATTATACATACACATGTCTTATTTGTTGGAGATAACATCAGACAATCAAGATCTCAACATATCTGTTGTGCAGTTATGGATGATGTAAGTTTAATGTTGAAAACCTTTATATCTTTACTTATTATATTTATGTTATTAATATTTTATTACAATATAGGTACATGTATGGTTTGTGTTTGGATGAGGGAAACATGATACATATGAGTTTTTGAACCCTCAGCTCATTCATTCAGTGGGTAACAAAAGAGCAAAAACACAAACGTACATCACCAATACATTAATGAAGGGAAGAAAATAAATTTATTTTTTTCAATATAACCACGAGTAAGCCCATCTTTATTGGATAATGTATAGTAAATTATTTAAATATGTTCTGATAACTAATTTTCAATGCAGGCGTCACTAGTAGCTATTGGTTCTATCAGTCTAAGATCATACTATTGCATGGTTCTACTCCTTGCATAAGAAAACAAATATTAGATTGGTAAGTCAATTTCATTTAACAACTATTATTAAATCAATCTTACATAATATTATGTATTCTAACTTCAAAGCTTGATGCTTTTAGTGTTTACTCAAGATAACATATGAAGTGGTAGACCAAGTGCAATAAGACAGAAGTTTACTTGGATACACCTCAAGGTATTTAAAGTAAATATGTTCATTCACTTTTGTATTGCCATTAATTTATCTAATAAAGTTTATTTTGAGTTGTAATGTAATAAACAAACTAGAGATTTATGAATGCGGTTATTATGTGATGCAATGATGATGACCATTTTGCAAGCTGGTATCTATAGATGTTATGTTTAGATAATATGTTATTACCCACCAACACATTGATAAATTGTATTATTAGTTATGGACTTATGTTAATTTAATTTCAAATCTTGTAGTTTTTCAACGAAACACAATCATTAGACTCAAAAGCAATACAACATGTCAGAATAATGTGGACCAAATATTTTGTTAACAAAAATAAACTTTTGTACAATTAGCTTTTTATAGAAAAATTTTGTTGATTTGAAACTTTGTTTAAATTTACTAATTATTTTTTCTATACATTTTTACCTGTAGATTCATTTTTCTATTGACAAAAACCAAATTCGTAATTGATTATGTCAATATATCTGTTTGGAATAGAATGTACTGTTTGTAGGTTCATATTTTATGAAAAATAACCTAAATTTTTAAAAAAATACTTTTAACAACAATTTATGTACATGAAATCATATGTTGCATCACATTATTTGATCACCATAAGTATTAAAATGATAATTCTTTGTCATGAATTTTTGTTTTGGAAAGTAGTACTTTGAAAATAAATTTAAGCTATCAACCAATTCATAATCTTTGGAAATATACATCATCCTTACTGCCAGTGGAAGATAAATGCATATATGTGCTTGGAGACCTAGATGAGATCATCTAAGTTTTTTTTTAGCAAATAAGCCTACATATCGGCTTAGCCCACAATGTATTACACAATAAACAAAGTAAATATCATCTAGCTAGTGAATTTGATCTAAGTTGCTGAATCTAAATTAAGAACACATGAAAACAAAGAACTATTTTCAATTTGCATGATTTTACGTTTCACGACTTCAAATTAATATGGTAAAGTTGATTTACAATAGTCTGCCATGTCTGCAATTCAAAAGGATAGAATTTGATAAAAATTCTGTTGGTTTTTTATGTATTTAATTGAACAAGTGGGACCCAAATTTGGCATCCCTTTGATTTTGATATATTGAATTTTTCTAATTGATGTGTGTTCAAGTTAACTTTCTTGAACGACTTTTGTTTACATAAGTGATAATTCCTACATAGGATATACTTATGCACAATTTTAACTTTCCAGTAGAATCTATCGGGAATGCTAACAGAGCAGTTATCTTGAAACATGTTGAATCTATTATTAATAGGAAAATCAGTGACCACATTTGAATTAACTCCGACCATCCATTTCTCCCCCATTTGTCTTGATTATGAGGGGTGCTTATAACCAAAGGGTCATCTTTGATGATTGTTCAGAAACATACTTTTAGCTTTACCAGAACACTCCACCAAATGTCGAGGTGATGTCATGGTATGATTGTAACGCTTAGAATAACACTCATGCGACTATCTTGGGCAAGCAATGTCATCCTACAAGGTTATCCTAATCTTTGACATCATAAAGGAATTATTATTGTTACTGGTACAAGATGTGGTAGTGTAAGAGTACATGTCTAGGAAAGTTCTAGAAAGAAAAGACTTAGTGTTTAAGTGTGTCCATTAGTGACCCACCTCTCTTTCCTGGGAACTTACCTAGTGTATCAACAACAAAAATGTATCAACTAGGTCATACTCGGATCCTTTATCAGGGTTCACAGGTGAATGAGTGTGCACAAGAAGTTACACATTTGTTTACAACCTTTGAGATGAGTACGGGACACCAAACATTGATAGTTCAATATATCCTAGTTGAGACAGGCACGTTTTGAATCGCACTTATAGAGCAACACACTTATAGACTGTCGAATGCTTAATAAGCTTGGTGTCATTGTTTTTATGTTAGACATGACTGTAAATTTCCTTGCTAAGGGTGGCACGGTTATTACGAGGAAGGTCGATCTGAAAGCAACTCAGGAATATTATGCTCAAAGCCTCAAAGTAGCTGATACTTGGTTAGGTCCCCTTTCGATGGCAATACCAACCAGACCAATTTTACTGGGGTATTACTAGAAAAATGTAACATCATCCCACAATGTTTATTGAAGTATTCCAGGTTTCTCCCAAAGAAAAGCGAGAATATAATCCCAGAGTCAAATTTGAAGACAATCGTATCACTTTTGATGACTACAGGTTCTAGTCCTACTTTTGACGATCCCATGCTCCAACTTCTACTCGATTCCTCAAACTCTATTCATTGGTTTTCAATAATACTTTAAAATTGAGCAAACACTCAAGTTAATTAAATCGAGTTAATTATCTGATGGACTAAACAAATACTTAAGTCAAAAGCTGAGGAGTCGAACAAACATTCGAGTTCACTTAGCCAAGTATGATATGCATTACACTAAGCAAACACTTAAGTCAAAAGCTCGGGAGCCGAACAAACATTTTAGTTCACTTATCCGAGTATGATAGGCATTAGACTAAGCAAACACTTAAGTCAAAAGCTCGGGAGCCGAACAAACATTTTAGTTCACTTATCTGAGTATGATAGGCATTAGACCAAGTAAACACTTAAGTCAAAAGCTCGGGAGCCGAACAAATATTTGAGTTGACTTAGTCAAGTATGATATGCATTATACTAAGCAAACACATAAGTCAAAAGCTTTGGAGCCGAACAAACATTCGAGTTCACTTAGCCAAGCATGGTATTCACTTGACTAAGCAAACACTTAAGTCAAACGCTTAGGAGCTGAATAAATGTTCGAGTTCACTTAGCCGAGTATGGTATTCACTTGACTACGCAAACACTTAAGTCAAAAGCTTGAGAGCCGAACAAACGTTCGAGTTCACTTAATCGAGTATAATATGCATTAGATTAAGCAAACACTTAAGTGAAAAGCTCGGTAGCTGAACAAACTTTCGAGTTCACTTAGCTAAGTATGATATGCATTGGACTAAGTAAATGCAAGTCAAAAGCTTGGGAGTCAAACAAACATTTTCACATTATCGAGTATGATATGTATTAGACTAAGTAAACACTTAAGTCAAGAAACTCGAGAGTCGAACAAACATTCAAATTGACAATACCGAGTTCATTACTTTGAAAGACTAAACAAATGTTTATCTATCACTCTAAAACTGAATAAACGTTCGAGTTGACAATACCAAGATCATATTCACTTGAAAACTAAGCAAACACAAGTAAGCATCGAGTTCATATTCTCGGAAAGTGTAACTTAAAATATCGAGTTCATCATCACTCGAAACAAAGTAAATGTAGAGTTAGAACATCAAATTCATATTCACGCGAAACGTATGCTAAATATCAAGTTCATCATCATTCAAAACCAAGCATACAATATCGAGTTCATTTTCACTTGGAAATAAGCGAACGCTTAGTTTAAAAATACCAAGTTCACCACTACTCGGAGGCTTAGTCTAAACTCAGTTACTCAAAACGACTAAAGTCACTTAGTCCAAATCGCTCGAATGGTTAAGACGCTTAGACCACACAGTTCCACTAAGTTAAAACAGTTGAGTCCAAATTGCTTAGTTAAAAAATCCTTGATGAATTAATATTACCCGGTTCTCAAAATTACTCATGAATTGAGACTACTCAGTTCTTTTGAGGAAACAAGTTCCAACAGAAATCAATAAGTATACGATTACGTAAGTTAGTCATTAACTAGATTTGATGAAAGAAATCCATCACAATGAGATAATTCAAAAAAAAATGTCCATCTCAAAATTAGTCCTACATATCAAAAATCCGATGAACACTTACAAAACAATAAAACTCTCATCCATTAACTCAATCTACTTGCACTTCATTTATGGATTTCGAGCTTGAAGACTTATGTACTTACTTGCGTATTAATACTAGGTTTAAATGAATATAATATAATTTAATCTCATTCAATCAGATTAGAGAGAACTTTATGATGATTAATTATACAATTACTCTGCTATCAATCACTATAATTCCTATTTATTAAAAATAACTCAGTCTTAATCCAAAAAGGTCTATACAAAAATCATAAAAAATCTTCACTCAATGTTTATTTATTTATTTATATTAATTTATATTATTTTTATTATACTATGTTGTTACTAACTTGATAATTGTCAAAAAACTATTCAATATTCAATAAATCTTATTCAGTATTTCATTAACAAAGCTGAACAACAATGAAACTATTCAATAAATGTATTTCATTAACAAAGCTGAACAAGTATTATAAGAGAAAATACTACTTTCTCAAAGTCCCATTTCCTCAAAATCCCATTTCCTCAAAATCATCTTACTCCAATTCAAAAAAAAGTTATATTCTATCTTCTGCCAACAATATCTAATACATATATTGATCTAATAGATATAGAGATATATAGATAGAGTGTGAATATTAATAATACAAACGGCACATATACTAAAGTTGTCACATGCTCCTGTGAATATTTAATTTAAGAGAAAGTGTTGAAGCAACGTAGAGAGGAGGAACGTGTCTAATTCTGAGTTGAAAAAATAATAAAAAAAATACTTTAAAAGTTAGACTCGAGATCCTCGAGGAAAGCGTACACTTTTTCTTTCGTTGTCTTGAGCGGTGGTATAAACTTGAGTGTCTCCTTATCTGTTGTGCTTCACCCAAAAAGAAAAGCAAAGAAATGGAGTCTTCTGGTGGTGCAGAGCAGAAGCTCCTGGAAAATGGCACTTCGTCTCAATCCTCTTCGCCGAGAAGAAAAGGTGGTCTGCGAACCATGCCCTTCATCATAGGTACTTCTCACTCACTCACTCACTCTTTAGTAATAAACGATGTCGTTTTGCTTGCGTTGATTGAGGAATGAATCAGTGAACGAGTGTTTGGAGCGAGTGGCGAGCTACGGGATCGTGCCCAACATGATACTCTACCTGCTCAACAATTACGGCATGCCTATTGCCAAGGGCACAAGCGTAATTTACACTTGGACTGCCACCTCCGATGTCTTGTCCATCTTCGGCGCCTTTCTCTCCGATTCTTACTTGGGTCGCTTCCTCGTCATTGCTATCGGATCCTTCTCCAGCCTTCTTGTAAGTCTACTCAAACAACAATCCAAAATTACTAATAGCTTTCTCTTATACCTAAACTCTAAATAAATAAATAAATGAGATTCATTCCAACTTTTAATTTGTATATTAACTATTTTAATTTCCATGTAAGTTTTTTTTTTTTTTTTTTCTCATAAGTATTTATGAACAAATTTTAAAGGATTCTAAATATAAAAGTTTACAGTTAGTCTCATCTCCCTTCTAATTAAATTACCCCAATCTTAAGTGAAAATTAGGAGAATATTAGTTTTGAAATACTAAAAATCTGTTAGAAAAATGCAAATTTTAATAAATAGATAATATTAGTTTAATCTAGAAGATAACGTAACAGTTTTGTGTAATGTATATCTGAAGATGTACAATCTCAAGAACAAAAAATACTCTAAATACTCTAGTTAGAAGAAGTGCTAAGAATCATAATGAGATACTTTTAGCTAGATAGAAAGTTATCTTCGTATCACATGAACCGAGAAATTATTAGGTAGTTTTATATCATTGTGATGTTGTTAGTATTTAAATGACACAGTTAAGAGTAATTAGTTTAATTGTGTCATAAAAATATTTGCGAGACCAAGGACTAATGATTGGATTGTCAATTAACTTATTTTTCTTGGATTACTATATATTCATGATTTCATCATTTTAATCTCACAGGGTTTAATCATTTTGTGGCTAACTGCCATGATCCCAGAGCTAAAACCTTCCTGTGAATCCATGATGCTGGACTGCAACTCTGCCACAACAGCCCAACTAGCTGTTCTATTCCTTTCCTTGGGATTAATTTCCATTGGAGCTGGTTGCGTCAGACCTTGTTCCATAGCATTTGGAGCAGATCAACTGACAACTAAAGAAGGATCTAATGATGAGAGGCTCTTGGATAGCTACTTTAATTGGTATTATACCTCAATTGCAATATCATCCATTATTGCATTGAGTGTAATTGTGTACATTCAAGAAAATCTGGGATGGAAAATTGGATTCGGTTTACCTGCTTTGCTAATGTTCATATCGGCTGTCAGTTTCATCCTTGGTTCTCCCTTCTATGCCAAAGTGAAGCCGGGTCACAGCTTACTCACTAGTTTTGTACAAGTAGCTGTTGTATCTGTGAAGAACAGAAAACTTAGTCTTCCTGATTCCAACTTTGATCAATACTATCATCAAGACCTCGATTCTGAGCTGAGGGTTCCTACTGATAGCCTTAGGTACTTTTGCTTGCCCTTATTATACAATTTCCTTTCAGTTGCACTTCTCAAATACTTCTTCCCCCTACATATTTTATGTGAGAAACAGCTAATGATATCTCCAACTGTCATCATGTACTGTATAGTGACAATCATTTATTGACTTAGTTCATGGTAATTTTTTATTGTCTTTTTTTCTGTTAGGAATGTTTCTGGTTCCTCTTGACAAATTCTGTTTCTCTGGGTGTTCAGAGTAATTTCATCATATAGAAATGTTCCTTCTATGAGATTGGCCTGAATGCCTCTCATCATTGAGAGAATCCCATTTAACTAGAATCTTTAAAGTTGTACAAGTAAACTTTTCCTATCATTGTACAAGGAGACTTTTCTTTGTATATGATTAATTTGCAGCCATTCAAATATGCCAGTTAATGAAATAAATAGTAAGTAAATATGTGCAAATCTGTTCTAGTAAATGTTGTAGAGAAATTATGGGGGATCAATAGAAATAAATAAATCAGGGATTTAACTAAATTCTTTGAGTGAATTAACGTTATCTTATCTTATAGGTGTTTGAACAAAGCTTGCATGAAAACTCCTGAGACTCTATCAAACCCTGATGGATCAGTTTCAGATCCATGGAGCCAATGCACAGTAGGACAGGTCGAGTCACTGAAATCTTTGCTCAGAGTGCTTCCTATGTGGTCCACGGGCATCTTTTTGATGGTTGTCCAAAGCTCATTCTCTACTCTCCAAGCAACTACCTTGGACCGAAGGTTAGTTGGCAATTTCAAGATGCCTGCAGGGTCCTTCACTCTTATCATGGTAATCACATTATCGATAGTCATTCCCATATATGACCGCATAATTGTACCTCTACTGGCAAAATACTGGAGCCTGCCTAGAGGATTCAGTTGTAGAACACGAATTGGGATAGGATTGTTGTTTGCATGTGCTGGTAAGGCAACATCAGCTTTAGTTGAAACTATGAGACGGAATGCGGCCATTGAACAAGGCTTTGAAGACCAACCTAATGCTGTAATTAACATGTCAGTTTTATGGTTGGTTCCTGAGTTTGTTTTGCTTGGAATAGCTGAGGCCTTTAACCCTGTTGGGCAGGTTGAGTTTTTCTACACTTATTTCCCCAAGACCATGTCTAGTTTTGCAATGGCTCTTTTCACTCTTGAGCTAGCTGCTGCTAATGTAGTGGGAAGTGTGTTGGTAACCATTGTAGACAAGATCACTAGTCTTGGAGGGAAGGAGAGCTGGTTATCAACTAACATTAACAGGGGCCATTTGAATTACTATTATGCACTGCTCACTTTCTTGGGTGTAATTAACTACCTGTACTTTCTTGTTATTTGTTGGACTTATGCTCCTGCTCCAGGGCAAAAGCTTGAAGCTTCAGAAGACAAGGAAGAAGAGCAATTTGATTACAGGGAGCTACCTACTTCCTAGATTAATTTTAGTATAGAACAGTTACTGTAAACGCATGAGGAAATGTATTTTTTTTAGCTGCCTTATGTGTAAAATTAATAGATTAAAAGTAGATTTGTGCTAAGAATTTTATTGTGGTCTTGCACAATACGGGTATATATCATGCAGAATAAACTTCTTGTAGTGGAACGTTTGCACGGTAACAAACTTATTTATACCATTATCGACAGTTTTGGGTTTTAAAATCTTTCTGTTTACATAATTTTCTTCCATTTTGTTAAATTGGTCTTAGTGGTTGCTTGCACATTCGAAATGTTAGTAGTACATTCTGTTTTATTGATTGAATTTTTTGTAACAAATTTTGTAGTTTCATAGCTTATTTAATGAAGGTCTTTGCTATACTTTACCAGAGATTTTAACCAATAGAAAGTGTATTTTAGATTAGTTTGATTTTAACCAATAGAAAGTGTATTTTAGATTAGTTTGTTAGAGATAATAAAAGAGTAGACATTAGAATAAATTTGGCATAGGTTGGTAGTTGTAAATAAAAAATGAGAAGGTAGAGAAGTTGATATCCATTAGAGAGTTATTGAGATTCTATAGAAAAGAAATTGAATTTTTAAAAGAAAATTATGAAGTTAAACAAGTGTTAATAAATCAAATGTATTGAGAGAGAAAGGTAAATTCATTTAGGGGAAGGTTGAGACTGTTATTTTCATAAAATTAAAGAAATATGAAAGAAGAGTAATTTATTTGAAGAAAAGTTACATAATTGAAGAAAAGTTGTCTAGATCGAAATAGAGGTTATGAAAGAAGAGTAATTTATTTAAAGAAAAGTTGTATAGGTGGAAGTAGAGGTTATAGAAAAGGAACATTTTGCTTTGAAAACCACATCTTGACGTGGTTTAATTATACATGTAGATAAGGGTAAAACATAATTTTTTTTTTTTAATGACATTTAGAGTATTTTGTTATGAAAGGGCATAATTAGATTTTAAGTATCTAAATTTTGAGATTTGAAATGTGATAGGAGTCCAGTGCACCCATTTACATAAGGGAGATTTTGTGTGAGAGTGGTTGCGGTGGCGAGTGACGGTAGGAGACCATCGACGGTTGAGAGCGACGGTGGTGAGAGAATCGACGGTGACGAGCGACGGTGGTCGAGAATCGATAGCGGCGACAACAACTTCGGTGACAGCAGCGGCAGCGACAGTAGTGGCGAGATTCAAGAGATTTGAGATTCAAACTCACTGCTTCTCAACCCTTGATGGAATATGCTAGGCAGCGTTTTAAATCAAATCCCAAACATATAAACCCTAAAAATGACTCTCAGTGTCAGGCTGGAATGTCTTTTACACATCATTTATCTTAGCCATATCAGCGCTACTTAAGGTTGTAAAGTGGATTGTACCAGGTGTGGTTGTCAAAGTATAACTACCCGATAGAAAATGTGGAAAGTAGAAAATGTGGGAAGTAGTTGTGTATTTCTGCTAACGAAGACAAGTGGACCTTTGCCAAGATAATGTAGGTGTCATATAGTAGGAAATAACTATGAAAACAAGGACTTGGAATAGTCATACTTTTTTGGGAGGTGACAAAAAGAGCGTATCCCTTGTGACCGAGTGTTTGACTTGGGGTGACACTTTTATTCTTGACTTCTTTTCTTTTTTTAAAGACAACATTTTTCTTTACGGCTAATTTAAGTTATATTGACAAAATTAAAATGAGTATACAAACTCTAGGTAGGATGATCGCTTGTTATGATCTTTTTTGGAGAGGATGCGATTTCTTTCTTTGAGATATGACGATCATGAATATATAATGTGTTTATAAATGGTCTTGGGCATGAATAACTATATAAGATACTTATATATAGATTTATGTTTGATCATGAATGAATCGTTGACAGTTTAACAATGTTTCCTTTTTTATTATGATAAATAATATGGAGTTTGTAAGAAAGGTATATACACACCGCTTCTTTATCTAGTAATATATGTTAATACACTCCATTTATTATATAAACAATTATCTAATGATCAGAATTTTATTTTTTTTTCCTAAAATTGTTGGTCTATTATTTAACTATTTATCATATAACGAATACATTTTATTAGTTGCAAATAACATTTTAAGAATAATTTTAAATTTCGAACTAATAATAAGTTCCACCTTTTTAAGATTTGGTTTATTTAAGTTTTAATATTACTTTACAATTTGTTCAAAATCACAACCTTAAAATCACATTTTGTTGCATAAAATGAATTAAGAACAATAAATACGAATCTATCTCACTGTACATTCTTTTTCTTCAAGACGCATAATATTTATAGTTGTATAATTGTCCATATTTTATTTTTTTACAACACAAACTAATTAACAATTTGAATAGTTGCATAATCTTCCGTACATTATTTTTCTTCAAGACAACACGATCAACAAAATATAAGGTGGCAAAGTCATCTATATTTTACTTTCTTTCAAGTCACACTAATCAATAATTTGTGTCAGAAATTTGAGAATCTCATCAGCACTCATGTTTTCACCACTAGTGTTTTCACAATAGTACATTATTGTTTGGGGTGTTTATATTGTAGTGCGTCCATTGAAATAGATCTTATCTATATTATTATTTTAATAACTTACAAACATCATGCTTACTTGTTTTTCAATTATTCTTCATTTATAAATGAAATCATTTACCAAATTAAATTCATTGAGTCAAAACACATTATCTTCATTAAACAGAAAAAAATCCAATTTTTGTCTACAATGTCAATATTCATTTTCACATGAAAATTTTTTGCATCATAGACATTATTTCAATTCTTGTTGTGTTTGCAAATGGTCAAATCACATAAAATGAAGAATATATCATTTTCAGTGTAGATCTCCTAAATTGTTTCAACTCCTTTACAATTGTATATTCAGTTATTTAAAGGAAAAAATGTGCACTAATTTGGTACTTCCCAATGAGACAACATTGAAAAAGTTGTGTTGCCACCAACCTATACCCACAAATCAAATCTAATTAGGTATTATGATGGTACTGTAATATTAATAAAATGTCCATGTATGACAAATTTGATACAATAATTTAATTATATACTAACTTTAGAAGATCTATCTATATAAGAAATTATGAGATTATTAAACATAACTACTAGAAGCTCTTCCGCAAATCTCAACTCCATCATTTTCATTGAAGGAATAATTTACTTTGAAGGACATATCCATAATCTGCCATAATGGAAAGTTAAAATAGTTGTGTTGTAATTTACAAATGTTGCAACCTTTGAAGAATGAAATCCACCACATCTACTTTTTCGTTCAATTACTTCACAATATAAAAAGAAAAAGTACTATAGTAAAGAGATTGTCAACAAGTCAAAGAAATCAATTGTTATCGTTTAGTTCGAGTTGATAATAAAAATCATTCATGACTTGGTACAAATCAAAATTGACTTTGATGTTACACAAATGATACGGTTGAAAAAAGACTCAACTTCTTCACTCATGTGGGTAGTGTGAAGAATAATGAGGCAATGAAGAGTACATTTCTTTCATACTTCAAGTGTTTAACCTTAGCTTTATTAGACTAATTCAGAATAAGTCTACTGTTTTAAATAACATTTATCCAATTAAGATTAATTGAGCCTTATTTAAGATTATTGGTTAAATTTGAATTTTAAGCATATTTTCTCACTTTCTTTTTTCTAAAGATTCCATGAGTTCCACATTCGATCAAATCTTCTACATAGATATTCTTTAGATTTTCTATAAAGATAATCTTCCCCAATTCTTAATTGATTTAGAGAAAATCTCTTCAAATTTTCTCAAATATCTCTCGGAACAAATTTGATTGTGCTAGGCTAAATTAATAAATATTCAAATCACATATCTAAGACAAGTAAGACACAAGTTATATTAGAGAGTATTGAAAGAAAATAACTAAAACAAAATCTAAATTGAAATTCATGAAGAAAACAAACCTATAAATAAAGACTTTAGAAGAAGAATAAGGGAGGCTCAAGAGCCCCATACACTATAGACTTGGTTTTATTTTTCTTTTTAATTTCTTGTTTTGGATGGAAGACTAAACCTTTTGGATGACTTGGTTGTGATTTCCCATTGAATTCTATGGTTTTGTTCAATATATTTTTATTCTTTAATTTTCTATAGCAGATTGTATTTTACTATTGGTCTTTTTGAAATCTGGTTTTTGTCAAAGAGATTATTTTTGAACACTTGTTGAATTCTTTTATCTAATTAGAGTTCTTAGTTGATTGACTTAGTTTTAATCCATCTCTTGTTTGCTTAGGTCAAGAGGTAAAAGATAAATATTTCATGAGTATACACTTGTAGACAAGTGATGTACTAAATAAATCAATAAACAATTGTTTTGTTGAATTTGATTAATTCTTGTTTGATTAAGTTCAACTTTGTGTGAGGATTGAAGAATGATAATCTTATGGTAACTGATGTTCCTGATGAATGAACTTGGAAGTCAACATACTATCTTTATTGTTTTTCTATTATTTGTTATATTTTCTGCTAAACAATATCAATTCCTTTTTAATTTATTGTTATTGCTAATTTGATTGCTTGCAGACAAGTTTAAAATACTTTGTGTCTAGATTCTTAATTAGACTCGTTGAGAGACGACTTATAATTAACAACCGACTTTATCTATACCATTATTTTTTTTATTAGACGATCTAGCACTACAATATATGGTCTATCCTAAAATAGTTTTAATTTAGTTGTAAAACAACAGTGATCAAGCCATATTAAATTATTTATCCAAATCAAGGATTTGTAAAGAATAATACCTGATAAAATAATTCATTACTTATAAGACATTAGTTATATCGACAAAATAACATAACAATAATGATATACTTAACTAAATGTCTATACATTTTATTTTAATTATATTTGTATTTTTAAAATTTAACATACTCTTTTTACATACACATTTAACTTCAAATAAATGAAATTTTAATTATTTTTAACTTAAATATTTAAATGTTTCTTTATTTAAGGATATATCCATATATATATATATATATATATATATATATATATATATATATATATATATATATTTTGAAATAATTTTTTTCTAAGTATTATTACACATATTTATTATTATACTTTAGTATATATAAAATAAATTCTATATTAAATAAATACTTTATTATAATCTTAATGTTTTAAAATTTAAGTTCCA
>Ga0209489_108389_pt1 | contig 14150 bp, 4 predicted proteins | sample SiratrowhiteBW_FD_187527 | JGI IMG/M metagenome (GOLD analysis project Ga0209489, IMG submission 187527) | Root nodule microbial communities of legume samples collected from California, USA - Siratro white BW (SPAdes) (version 2) | ecosystem: Host-associated > Plants > Roots > Nodule | place: USA... | reverse complement strand
TTTGTCAATTAGGAAGGCTTCTCTTAATATGGCTAGAACTGCTCAGGTAATTTATCAACATGGAGATGATCAAAACACCTTTTCAGTTGATGATTATCTTCAAACATTGCTCTTTACACCCTCTGACAACTATTGAGATGACATTCATGTATCAATTATCGATTATGTGTCACATGATTCAATGGATGGATCCCATTTCCTTTTACTATATGTTCACAACGATATTATTTTTATGGCTATTGTCATTGGAGGAAATATTAGACCTAATTTCTATTACATAAATATAATATATATGTATATATTATTCATAAAATTTATAAAAAAATTATATACTACATGAACTACAATGTGGATATAATATTTATTAAGAAGTAACTCCTATACACTTCTCATCCTTTATATACACTATTATTTGTTTTATATGAAGACACTGTCATCACATATACATGACATTTATAATACATAAGGTAAACTAACAAGAATTCATAACAAAAATAAATGAAACGCACACAAAAAAATATTCCTTGCTTATCAAACACAACTCATCAATAGTTATAAGAGTCAATGATTTTCAGAAAGATTTTATTGAGTATTAATATTTGAGACTAATATGTAACTTATGGTTAAAGGTATACTTAACTATCAAATTATCTTACAGTTATAATATTAATTGGTAACTAAATACATTACAACAGTGTCTTAGGTTCATTTACTCCACGTGACTTTTCATCCCAAATAAATGACAAGAATCTTTATTGACATTTTAAAACTTGATACCTATATCAATTTAATTTTGAATATATTTTCTAACTCAATCAATCCCGACACTATACTCGTATCATGTTAAATTACCTTCTAGGTAAGTATCTCTCCCACAAACATATATTTAATCTTATCTCGTTCAAATGTAAAATAATTATACATTTTAATCCATAAAATACTCAACAACATGCCCAATTTCCATGAAATAAAGCCTTAGAATTAATTATACAACAATGAAAACCTTTAAACTAACCTAAATAAGGGTAAATCACCTTATTTACAATAAGAAAATATCCTTTGAGACCTTATTTACAATAAAAAAATATCATTTGAGTTAGATTATCTCTTTTAAGAAACTTTTTGTAAATAAACTCAATTTTTCTAGTGTCATAGCATTTAATTAAAGATCACTTAATAAAAAAAATTTATCACTTGAGTGATGAGTTTTATGGTAAAGGTCATTCTTCCCTTCAACAAAAGTTGCAAACATCAGTACTTATAAGTTAAAAAAAAAACATCTATTTTCTTTTAAAACATGTATCACCTCTCAATTCAAAACCAAATGTAATTCCTTAATTTTCCTAGTAAAATCATTGCACAAGATATCGCCAACTAAAATTACCAATCCACTTAAAATTCTGAAGACAAAAGAAGTAGCCCATTCTATGTTACTAAAAGTCATTAATTTTAAATATTTCCTTTAAAACCAAGCCAAAAAATAATTTGAATTTACCAATACCAATTCCAAAATGAATTCTTAATCTAGCGTATCCTTAAGTTAAAACATAGATTTATAACAACAACTACTAAAAAAAGAAATCATATCATACATTCATTTATAGTTTAACAATGAAAACTTTTCAATTTTCCATTCATGAACAATACAGAAAATACAAAAGATCAAAACTCCATCAAGAATTACAATTGAATCCGAGTTCATTCAATGTTAATATAGCAACCACATTTCAAAATTAAACCATTGAACAAAATACTCATTTTAATCTATTATTTCTCAGATGCAATGATCTCGTTCCAATGAATTTTCAAATTTCAACTTATAAATTAGATATAAATTTATAGCAAAGTTAACTTCTCTTACCTTATTTTTTTTTTTATATATTCTAAAAAGAAAGGATGTAAAGCAAAACATCATAGGAACTCCTTGATCGTCTTAAACCTTCAAATTATAACCATAAAAACATCTCACGGTAGCTCAAACTCACAAAAACCTTTTTTTTTTTTTCTAACAGACCAAACATGCATATACCTCCTAGAAGAAAAGATGAAAATGAGAAAAATGGAGAAACTAGAATGAGTTTACTCAAAATTAAATTTAAGATTGATGCTTCACACTGTTGTCACAAGCTTCTTGATTTTAGGGTTTTGGAAATGAAGATGAGGAAGAAGAATAATTGAAGGAGAGTGAAGAGAATGGAGAAAGAATGAAACTAGTCTTTACTCCCTATTTGCATCTCTCCTACTCACGAAGCTTACTTCTAATCTATTTGCTCTAAACTGCTTCTTCGTCCACCTCTACAGAGAACATGAAAAAGACTTAAATACTTTTAAGTAAATCTACTAAACGACCTTAATATCTTTAATCATTTCATCTATACCTCAAAAGTAATTTTCGTAAAATGATATTTCGGAAAGAGCTTCTGAATTAGAATCCGAAAATGACTTGTAATTTTGAAAATGACTTTTAGATTATATAATTTAAAATGTATTTTACTTTAATTTTCAGAATACAAAATTATCTTTCGGATTAGTTTATTTTGAAATAAAAAAAATAAATTCTAGATTAAAATTTAGGATATGTAATTCGGAATACTTTTTTTTATTTATTTTGGATTAAGCTATTCGAGAAGTTATTATAATACCACCTCCACTTATCAAAGGACTTGAAAATAAAGGCTTCTTTCGTAAGACTATTCTTGCACTTTTATATAAAATATGAAATGACAGTTATGTCCTCAATTTTAAAAGTGCAAAGATTAAATTAGTCTCTATCTCTTCATTCTTATCCGGTTCACACTAGCAAAAAAATAAGAACTGAATGGCACCCCATCCAATTCACAATGTAAAAAAATTAATAACCGGATGAGTATGTCATCCGGTTGTCATTTCAATATCCGTTCACAAATTTAACATTCCTTTGTTTCCATTCTTTTAAATTTTCGATTAATTCTTCAAACAAGCAATAAATAAGTAATTTTTTATGTTTATTAGCAATTAGTAAGTGATATTGCTGATTAGAATAGTTGATTTGGGGTTTCGGGTGCTCGACGGCAAATGGAGGAATTTTCCGATTTGGGGTATGAGAACTAGATCCAGTTCTCGTTTTATTTGAAAATGAGAACCGAATAACACCTCATCTGTGTAAAAAAATTGACAATCAAATGAGCATTCCATCCGGTTCTATTCATAAATGACTTAAAAGGAGAAATCGGTAATGTCAAGAATCACGTTTAAAAGTAATAAAATTTCTGAATGTGACTTAGTATTTTAAAAGTAAATATTTAATATGTGAAAAAAATAATAAATATATGAATTTTTTTGAAATCATAAATATCTTTCTATAGCAAGAGAAGATAAAAAAAAAACTCTTAGAATGCCGAGAAGAGTTTTCCACACTATTAAGTAAAATCTCGTGTATTAAGTAAAATAGTTTATTAATAACGGGAGCATAGGTGTATTTTAAAAATAATTATTAAAATTGTAAAAAAGTGTGTAATCAATAGATATTAAAATGTTACTTTTTTTTATTAATTTTTCATTACAATGCTCCTATTTATCTTGAATAGTTCATTACATATTGTTGAATAAAATAAAAATGTGTTGCATTCATATATGTAACAGTAATAAAAGAATTTGCACACGGAAAACGTTAATAATCTACATTTTTGATGTATAATGAATAATGTTTTATAAATATTTTACTAACTTTTTTAATAATTTAAAATTTTATAATGTATTATATCTACAACATAATTAATTAAGAAAATTTCATTTTTACAATTTTACTTTTTATAATAATAAATTAATAAATTTTATCATCATCCTGGAAAAATGTTCTTGTGCATGAGTTGTAATGATAATTATGGTAGTATCTCAGAAATAGAAAATATATTTTAACAATCATTATTATTATTATTATTTCACAACTCACTCTTCTTTAATTAAGAACAAGTCTGAAACTTGACCTGTATACATACTTCTTTATTTTGTTTTATTTTTCTATTAATTTGATTGCAAACTTAATTTTAATTAATTATTTAAATTTCATAATTAATTTTTTTACATAATAAATTTTTAATGAATTTTGAAAATTTTAATAAAATATATATTGTTATTGGAAAAACGTGTAACAATAAATTTTGTTGGTGTATGAAAAATATTGTAGGATAATTATGATACTGTGTAAAAAGTAGAAAACATATTTCCGAACTTTTTTACTTCTCTATTAATTTGATTAGAAACTTAATTTCAATTTATAATTAAATTTTAATAACCAACTTTTTGACATAATAATTTTTTAATGAATTTTGAAAATTTTAATAAAATGTATATATTGTTATTGAAAAGAAATGTGTAACAATTTTTTGTTGGTTATGAAAATTATTGTATGATAATTATGATACTATTTGACAATTAACTTTTATTAAAAACAACATAATAGTAAAGAATAAATTTATAACATTTAAAGTCAATTACAGATGTATACTGAATATAATATTTTATAAGAGATGTCAAGGTTCTCATCCTTCCATATTAATGCAAGTGCGTGATCCTAAACTACCCCAAGATATTGTACCTTGAAAGTGACGAAAAGCAAGGGAGTGTTGAATCTCAAATCAGATCCTATTTAATAATTATTTATCATAATTGTTTGTTTTTAATAAATTTTAGCAAATAAGTAGGAGTGGGTATTGTTAGAAATCTTAAATCTTTGAATTCTGAAATGGTAATAAAACAAAATCCTAACTTTGTTTTCAATTTAGTAATTCACGCTAATAAGGAGGACCCAGTTCTTGTCTCTCCTTCATGAAAATATACTCAAAGCTTATTGCTTATTCTCATAAAAAGAAAGAAATGTATATGTGATCAACAATTTGAAAAATAAGACATGAGAGAAGAAAGAAACGTCTGAAACTTACATGTATTTGTTTATGTAATAGTGAAGTACTTTCAGGGAACTTTTAACTTTCCTCTTAAAGTCATATTTTCTCAGTAATGGTAATAAAATATGACTAAAAATATGAATAATAGACTAAAATATAATAGTAAAATATGACTAATAATACTAATAATATAACTTCTTAAATGAGACTAAATTTGAAGTTATTATTGTAACGGACATGTGTAGAGGCTAGTAACACAATGATTAAAAATTAAAGCTATCGTTAATTAAAATCAAATAAAAGCTTAATTAAACAAAAGAAAGTATAACTATAATAATAATAATAATAATAATAATAATAAATAAATAAATAAATAAATAAAACAAGGTCCACTAAACATTGAGTATCGCAATTTCAGTTTTAAAAATTCAATAACAATTATTAGCTTCTAGTTTCAGCATTTAGAAAAAAAGAAGTAAAAACCTCATTCTTATTAATGGGTTGAGCAACTAGACTCTTTCAAACACGACAAAATCTATAAATCCAAAGTTTATTAATTAAAATATTATCGTATATTACAGAAGCTAAATGAAGACTCAGTTTCCAGAATACTTAAATGTGATAATATATTTTATAAGGAAAGGAAAATAATATATAATAATAAGTGATGTTGGTAATGCTAAATATGACTAAAACACTAGTAAAAATAGAATTGATAACTTAGTGGCCAAACAATGTTTATCTAATAAAATAACTGAAGTTAAGAAAATCATGAATAATTGTAAAGTGGCAATGTTAAAATTCTCTAAATGGAAACATTAATTTGAAAAAAAAAAATCTCATCAGTTTATTAATAAATTATTTGTACTTATGTCTAAGTAAAGGAGTAATTAAGGAGATTTGTTTAAAACAGATGTGAACGAAGTGTTTTTTTATAACCTATGTTTAGATTATATACCATCCCTTTTAAATTAACGATTTCAAAAAATTGTTAGAAGATAACAAGGAATGTATTTCCAGGTTCCAGTCATTGTTATATTATGGAAAATATATATTATTTTGACCATCGATGGAAAAACTCCTCCTTTTTTCTTAATAACTGTGAGGTGGTACAATTACGTGGTTAAAAGCTATGTTTGTCTTTGTGAGAATTTGTAGTTTGAAAAGTGGGATAGTGTTTGATGGTTAAACGAAGTCACTTTGAGGAGTTAGAGCAGAAATCATGTGTGGAGAAATCACATCCGAGCAGAAATCGTGTGTGGAGAAGTCACTTTGAGTGTTCAAGGCTGATATATATGTACTTGTTCTTCTTGCCTTAGCTCAAATTCATTCTCAACAACACAGATATTTGATTTTATCTTTGTTTTCTAACTAATTGAATGTCTCATTTTAGGTTTCAGCCGTCATGAAGAAATTAATACATCATTTAGCACCTTATGTGCAAGTATAGTTTTCTTCTAACACTCATTTCTTTTTTGTATTTATGAAACAATACATATTATTTACGATCGTTTTGAAATCTCTCCATTAAAAGAATGCCCTTGATGGCATTGAATTAGCAAGAGGCTCTCCTAAATCAAAGTAGGGTTCTGTTAGAGCTGGATTGGGACATCCTAAACCATTTGATGCCGTTGGAAATGAAGATTATGAGTTTGCTAATTATCAAGATAGATGCACTTTTATTATTCTTTGAGCACATATAGCTCTGAAACCTTTGTACGTGTTATACGTAAAAACTCTTAGTTCAGGATGAAGAAGAATGAAGCCTTTCGGAAGAAGTAGAGATCACTTGGCAAGGATTTCTCAAGCTAATGGAGATCTAGATGATGATGATAAAAGCCCCACCTTATCTGCAGTTAACGTGATACAGATGTTCAATTCTGATCAAAACCCACTTTCTCCAACACTTCCAAAATATTTACTCTACACTCAAAATGGTTGATTGCTAACATCTGACCCATCATTGCCTCATTCGTTGGACAACTAGGACACAACTTGTTTGATTTTAGGTCAGGTCCACTTCTAGGTTGTAATTTTAACCTTTAACCCATGCTGCCACCTAGCCTTCTTTCAAATTATTGACTTGTCAAAATTTAATACATAGCTAGTGTTTCTGTGTGTCATGCACAAGAACTTCTTTCATTAATTATTTGTGTAAACAGTGTATGCACAGCGTCATTTAATCACAAACTGATATATAAATCACATTAGTTATTGTTTATAATTACTATTTCAAAAAATTATACTTGACAACAATTATAATCAAACTTTTTATCTCCTAAAATCTAATTCACTTAAGGTATATGCTGCTAGGTTTGAGGTTTGGAAACAGGGAAAGCATGGAAAGTAATGACTACAAGTGTTAAGGGGTGGGGTTGGGAGGGAGGTCATGATGATGATGATAGCTTCTTTAGCCAACAGGAATTGAAAAGGGCTCAATTATAGACAGATGGTTCCATACTCCTTTCTTTCGGTGCATCAATGTTCAAAAATAGAATGATACTCACACACCTATCCATTATTGTTGTTCATAACTTGGTTGATAAAAGGTGTCTTGATCTTGGAACACTATTTAGTGGGGAGTTGTGGAATTCAGGCATGTCAATACTCTCTTTATCAGCTTTTCATTGTCTATCTTCTTTCTCAGGTCTTACTAAGGGTCACTAGTGGTCTTATTAGCTATGTTTGTATTGATGGAAAAGGATAGTATACAACTGCATAGGACAACCTGTTACTAAAAACAAGCTTGTATCACTTCTACAATTTGTTTCATACCAGAGAAATAAGATGCAAAACATCTACTATTCAGTAGATGGAATGGAATGAATTTAGAGGGGATGGAATGAATTACTAAACTAGTAAAGGCTGATAAAAAAACACGTGAATCATGAAAATCAATAATTTTATGGGTACTACTACCACTCCAGCCATCGCATGTAGCACCAGACAAGACTACAGAGTAAAAAATACTATCAAAATACCCAAATTAAACTATAGGATTGACCTTTAGGCAAATGATAGTAAACCTAAAAATCAAAGTCGTCAAACGAGGTGTTATCTACTTCCTCACCACAAGTCGATGTTTAACGTGTTTTCTGCATATTACACTTTGTTAATATTACTCATATTATATTGTTAATATCACTCAACAACACAAATAATAAGAGTTCCTAAAATTTCTTACCATCACAGATAATAAGGCACCAAAATCCTTAATTTAGGGTTCACAAACCAGAGAATGTTAAAAGCGAGAGAGAAAGAGACAAGTCGACTGATAAATGGAATGTGGCGTGCTCTGCTACATGTTAAATCGGAGAGGGAATCAGGCACTGCTTGATTTAGGGTTCAGAAATCTGAGGAAATGCAAAATGACAAAGATAAAGCCATTGAAAAATATGAAATGTACGACAAACATGAAGCCAGATGAAGTGTAAAGGTGTTGAATTATGCGCGGTTTACTTTTTACTAATTTACTTTTGATTGCTGGAAAGAGTAGATTTGATAGGAGTTCAGTAGGGAAGAGTTAAGTTATTTTCAATGAAAAATAATGAGATTTAAATGAAAATAATGTTACAATGATATATATTTTAATTTTCTTAATTATAAAAATTATAAGATTAAAAATAAAATATTAATTTATTGAACGTGATTAATGAATTGTTATTTTTAGAAAAATCATTCATTTTAATTATATTTTTTTTTTTGACTCATAAAATTTACATTCAAAATTTAAGTATAAAATAAGCCTAATTCCACCCAGTCCGGAAAAACTTGTTAATTCAAAAACTTTTATTTAACTAAATAATTATAATAAAAACTTCAGTTTTTCTTAGTGTGTGTCATTTGATGCACTTTAACAAGTAGTCTAATACTAATCTTCACATATTAATTATTTGAGATATAAATTGATATTTAAAGAGCAGTTATTGTAATTTTTATATTGTTTTTTTCATTTTTAACCATCATTCTTGTTGTAGTTTGACTTTCATGAAAAAAAAATATTATAGTGATAAAAATTAAAAAATTCTTATGAATTATGTAAAAAGAATAATCAAAATATTGATCTTTCAAATTAGTTTTAACGGTGTGATGATGTTCTTTTGATTTTTTTTTTCATTATCAATATAAGAATTAAACAATCATAATTACATTTAGGTCAATTTGAATTAAGTATTATGTATTATAAAAAGAAAAGGAAAATGAGATGAATAGAAAAATAAGAAAGAAAATAAGTGATTAAAATTTATAATGAAATAATATCTTTTCTCTCTAGTTATAACATCCTAATAGAAAAAATAAAGTGAAAAAAATTGACAATACCAATTTTTTTTTTTCTAGAAGCATTATTTTCTAATAATGCTTTTAATATTTCAAAAGGAAAAATATTTATAATTCATTAAAATAAATTTAAGAAGTCTTACGTAAATGAACAAAGATAATGTGAATTTAAAGATAAATAAGTATCGGTCATGACACTATCATGTTAAATAAAATCTTAATGCAATTTATAAACCCTATCACGTTAATGAAAAATAAAATCTTAATGCATTTCAAGAGCCGAAATCTCAATTAAAAATAAAACTTTTTAACGCATCTCGTAAAAATAAAAATATTTAACGTCTCCCAAAAAATTATTAAATCTTAATGCCTACATTCTTGAATTTGTTTTAATTATTATTAACAACAATTAAGAGTATGTTTGACCACTTAAATTTTTTAGAATTGATTTGGTGTCTCTTTACGGCTGACTTGACTCAACAACATCTTAGATACAAAGTGATATTTTATAGTGACTAATTGCTAATATTCTTATAGTCACTCACTGTACAACAAATTTCTCATTTTGAATTTATTAATTTAAATCAAACAATTGCATCTCAAATATTTTCAACCCTTCAATATCTTAATCATAACATTCAGAATCAACTAGAATTATTTACAAGAAATGAAAAAAAAAATAATCATATAATAACATGAAACATCCCTATCATATTTCTAAACAATTCATTTCAAACTCAGACATTTAAAATTTATTAAAAAAACACATAATGGGTACATAAAATCAATTATTATGACCACATTACCTTCACATTTAGATATAAATCCACTACAAGAAAAAGGTTGTTTAGAGACCAATTTTTAGCTATCAAATAAAATGGTTACTAATTGTGACCAAAATAGTCACCAAATTAGATTTTGGTTACTAAATAACTATAAAATTGAAGTAATGATTGAATTAAGTGACCAATTAAGTCAAATAATTGGTATCTAATATTAGCTACCAAAGTTTTAGTGATTTATACCATTAGATCCTAATTAGTCTCTAACTTAATTAGATACCAATTTAGAATCTAATGACATAGGTCACTAAAACTTTGGTATCTAATATTAGATACCGATTATTTGACTTAATTGGTCACTAAATTCAATCATTATTTCTATTTTGTAGTTATTTAGCAACCAAAATTTAATTTGGTGACTATTTTAGTCACAATTAGCAACCATTTCATTTGATAGCTAAATATTGATATGTAAATAACTTTTTTATTGTAGTGATCATTTATCACAACATACTATAAAAAAAAAAAAAAAACTTAATTAGCTTCTCTTACCTATTAAAACTTGTTTGGGTTTAAAGTCAAGCTTCTAATTTTCTTTTAATTTCTCCTATCACAAAGGAAAGTTAAACTTGTATACAAATAAATAAATAAATTATGTAAACATATCTCTATTATGATACTGAATTAGCGAGTATTCATCTTTATTTTCAAAGTTTCAAAGTCTAAAAAATATTGAATTAACATACAAGACTTTTAGTCCTTATACATACAATATTTTTCAATATCAACTTAAGAAAAAAAAATAAAGAAAAACTCACTCTAAAATAAATTCAGATCAAGTAGACTTATTTTTTATTTACTAGAATCCTAAGATGGACTTTGATATACTAAAGAATGAACATAACTTTCCAAAATCTAAAAAGAAAATAAAGAAGGTTGAGAAGAAGTTTTCTGTAAATAAACTATTTTTTCTAAAATAAAATTTGAATAATAAACTTTTTTTTCTATTTATAAGTTTTATGTTTAAAAAATAAAATATTCACACTTCATTTTAATTATATCATATTTACTTTTAAAACATTTTAATTATATCACATCTACTCTTAAACATTTAAGTAAATATAAATAAAAAAAATTCATAATACTTTCATTTACAAAATGATATTTATTTTGAGACTTGTATATCTTCTCGTATGATAATTATTATGAGACGAAGGAAGCCAATATTTTGTAAAGAAGTTTCTATAAACACTTTTTTTTTTTATTTCAAATCCATAATATTTATATATCTCTTTCTTAAGTAGTATTCTAAATGTCAATGTATTATTCTCTTTCATGTATCCTCATAAATAAACCCCTCCTGACAAGTGATCAAAGAGGAGGGCAAAATTAAAGTTCACAATGAATGCATTTTGAAAACAATCAGACTGCTATTATTCACTTTTTCAAAAAGAATGATTATTTAATAGTAGTGTTTCGGCTTTTTTGTTGATATAATATTCTTGAAAAATAATTCCAAACTGAAAAGTTATTTTGATGTAAAACTTGAATAAATAATAATGTGAAATTGACAAGACAGAAACATGTGTGCTGTGTATATATAGAAGTGCAAACAAAGGTATTGGCGTCCATCATTTTTCGTAGAACCTCAGTTAAAACTAAATAATACGATAATGGTGGTTACAGAAGGAAGAGGTGTCTCCCTTACAACCTCATTTGTGTGTCCCTTGCGTCCATCCATGCATCTACCATGCATCTTATTATCGTTACAAACATCACCATCACGTATTATCATGCAAAACAAATTATCCATTAAATCGGTTGCTTTCCGTGACAAGGTACTTCTCTTACATCTTAACCTCAAATACTGTCTTCCACCGATTGTATTCATTGAACTCTTTAAAACTCTTCCATCTTTTTCAGCGCCGACTACGGTGTACTTTTGCCTTACTTGCAAAGGAATTTGCTTTCTCATTAATGAACGCAAACTTTCAATGAAAAAGTACAAGAGTGATAACGAACTTTCAAAATTTTCACCATTTTCTCGTCATTGGATTTTCTCATCTTGGTGGTAGTAGGTGCCAAGTCTAATCGATCCTGGGACAAAAAAAATGGAGCAAGTTAAAAGAAGCAGCCAAGAGACATTGTTAAACTCAAGTGATCCAATCGAAACGTTGAAGATAATTGACACCATTCAAAGGTTAGGAATTGGACACCATTTTGAAGAAGAGATCAATGTAAAACTTGGAAAGTTAAGGGATTGGGATTTTTCTGAAGACCTCTTTTCCACAACGCTTCAATTTCGATTACTGAGACATAATGGCTGGCCCACTTCTTCTGGTAAACTCATTTGCAGCATTATGCTGAATATTGTTTTTGTTCTCTCCTGAAAGCAACAAGGAAAAAGTAAAAGGAGAATAAGAAAAAATAAATGCAGTATGATTTCCCATTATTTACATTAACTTTATTGAACCAGTTTGCCTTTTTTGAAATCCATTCATTTTATGCTTCCTTGACTTTGTTGAAAAATTAAATATGTATTATAAAATTAATTGACAATTTTATTCACATTGATTTATTCTAATTTAGTCTATGCAAAGTTAGTTTCTGAATGTTGTAACACACACTTGCTAATTTGATTAACTGTGTTGATTGGTCACAGATGTTTTCAAGAAATTTTTGGATAAGAGTGGGAATTTCAAGGAATCAATTACCAATGACATTAGGGGAATGTTAAGTATGTATGAGGCATCATACTTAGGTGCAAAAGGTGAAGAAGTGTTACAACAAACCATGGACTTCTCCACGGCTCATCTGCACCAATTACTCCCACATCTAAGTCCCGATGTAGGGAATGTTGTTGGCAGAGCCTTAACACTTCCGAGACACCTAAGAATGAGTAGGTTAGAAGCTAGAAACTACATCGAAGAATATAGCCAAGTAAGCAGCCAGATGCCATATCTTTTGGAAATGGCAAAGATAGACTATGCCATGGTTCAGTCAATGCACCAAAAAGAATTAGCAGATATCTCTAGGTAATTTTGTGCTCTGTATCATTTCTACTTAGATTGTTACCTTTCTTAATTAGTACCGTATGAAAAACAGGTGTTCTTTCAATGTTCAATATTTGATTTTTACTTTTACTTGATTAGGTGGTGGAATAACTTGGGACTTGTTGAAAGGCTTGGTTTTGGAAGAGATAAACCAGCAGAGTGCTTTCTATGGACAGTGGGGATATTTCCAGAACCATGTTATTCAAATTGTCGCATTGAACTTACAAAAACCATTTGTATTTTGCTAGTGATGGATGATATCTTTGACACTTATGGCACATTAGATGAACTCGTTCTTTTTACCAAGGCAATCAAAAGGTTTGCATCTCAAATTCGTGTGAATTAAAATCAGCTAACGAAACTAATAATCAAAATATGAAACCTCTGTTATTTATAGATGGGATCTTGATGCGATGGAACAGTTGCCTGAATATATGAAGATAAGCTATTTGGCATTGGATAAAACCACCCACGAAATTGCATATAAAATTCAAATGGAGCACGGACAAAACGTTATTTCTTGCTTGAAAAGAACTGTAAGGTTTTATATATCCTTTCACATTGAAATATGTATATAACTCTCTCTCTCTCTCTCTATATATATATATATATGTGTGTATGAGTAAGAGGTTAATGAGATATTTGTACTCAATTGGTGCAGTGGATAGATATATTTGAAGCTTTTCTAAAAGAAGCCAAATGGTTCAGCAATAAATATGTGCCAACTTTTCAGGAGTATTTGGCTAATGGGGTGATTTCTTCAGGATCATACATGGCATTCGAGCATGCAACTTTTCTCACTGGGGATCTCCTCTCAAAAGAAACCATTTCCATGTTGAACCCATACCCAAGACTTTTCTCATGTTCCGGAGAAATTCTTAGGCTTTGGGACGACTTAGGAACCTCAGAGGTATTGATTTGAAGTTAATTGATCTGATGTCAAAAGTACCATAATTCCTAGAAGTTGTTGTTAGTTAAAAATAATATATTAGAATAAGAAAGTGACACTGATGAGAAGTTGTTAATGCTTGATGTTCAGGAGGAACAAGAAAGAGGAGATAATGCTTGCAGCATACAATGTCTCATGACAGAAAATAATATCTCAGATGAAAAAGTTGCCAGAAAGCATATAAGAAGATTTATCAGGAAGTTAT
>Ga0209489_108385_pt1 | contig 14160 bp, 6 predicted proteins | sample SiratrowhiteBW_FD_187527 | JGI IMG/M metagenome (GOLD analysis project Ga0209489, IMG submission 187527) | Root nodule microbial communities of legume samples collected from California, USA - Siratro white BW (SPAdes) (version 2) | ecosystem: Host-associated > Plants > Roots > Nodule | place: USA... | reverse complement strand
TATATATATATATATATATATATATATATATATATATATATATATATATATATATATATATATATATATATATATAAACTTTATTGATCTAAATACTATTGAGAAAAGGGAGATTTTTAAATCAAATTTTAACATACCTTACTAATTTGGTTTTGATTATGTACTTAAAAAATAAAGTATGAAATATAATTTTATAAGCATCAGGTCTTGTCAAACACAAGTGTCTCGTTTGGTCAAATTGTTGCGAGTAAGATGGTTGTTATATCTTTGTGTTATGAGTTTTTGTTTGGACAGACGCAAGCATGCTTGCTTTGTCTAACTAAATATATGCAAATATTTTGCTTATATGATTTGTCTGATAAACTTTTGCTTGGACATATGATAAATATACTTCATCTGATAGATGATAAGTCATGCATTTTATAATACACATAGAAGACTTACACATGTTTATTTTATGTATGTAGTGAATATTTGCCTCTTTGTTTCTTAAAAGAGGATCTTACAACAAAATTTCAACATCAAAATCTCTTGAAAAAGATGAAATGATAATCCTGTGAAGTCAGCAAGTATGTCAAGCTCTATGCTCTACTCAAAGGTGAAACGAAGCTACCTTCCTATGCCTGATAAGTAAGCCATGTATCTGATGATTTAGGTAAAGATGTAACACATGTAATGATTCATGGAGAACATTTAATGTATCTACATGCTTGAATGTGATCATGCATGAAATAAGGAAGATAAAGGGTGTAAAACCTCATAATGGCTCCATAGGAATTTGCAAAGACTATTTGCTTCTCAACTCTATATATAAAAGATCTCGTGAAAAAGAAATGTAGATGCAACTCTTACCACAAGAACAAGAATAAGCTTTTGTAATCTTAAAGCAATATAGTTTTGTAAGGAAGAACTTTGTTTGTGTTCATATCAAAGTAGAAGAATGTACTCAAACTTGTATGTCTTAAGATAATATTTTCTTTTAATGAATGAAACCCATGATCATTTACATCACAACCTTTGTTTATCAAGTTGCTCTAGCTAAGAGTAGTTGGGTCCAAATACTCATGTTTAGCCATAAGTGGTTATGTTTAAAGAATACTTATAGTTTAACCATAAGTGGTTGTGTCCAAATAGTACTTGTGATTTTAGCCAGGAGTAGCTATGTTCAAATAATACTTGTCATTTACTCAAAAGTAGTTGGGTCCAAATAATATTTGACTAGTAACTTACAATATTAGTCTGTATTAGTCGAACCTTGATCATGTTGATCAAGAATTTGACGTAGTTTGGGTTTGTTAAACAAACCAATAACAAAATAACTTGCAGATAAATCACTCTAATCTTTTGTCTTTTTTATATTTTATGTTGTTTATCTGCATCTAATTGAAGAATGAGAGCTTTGTGAAAACAAGTTTTGAAAAATGTTTTTTTAGTGCATTTATCCTATTGAAGTTGCATCTGACAAGCTTCATTAAACGTATCTCTTAAGAAAAACAACTTGATAATGCATTTGTCTTAAACTTTATCTATTCAAGTATATCAAATGTTATTTTATAATTTTTTTAAATATTAAATACACAATTGGAATTTCCATTCTTGTGTATTTGACTTGGTTTCGCATTCTTCAAGTGAGGAATCTTCATATCACATATCCTCAATTGCAACTAAGGTAGTATGTTCTTCATCTTCTCTACCTTAATTCACTTCTTATTTTTCAATTTTACTTTGTCTTGTTTCTTTTAGTGCTTAACCACACTTATGTCCATTTATAGGGTTGACTTTCTTTAAAGCTTTTTTTAGGTTAAAAGATACTACCATATCTAAGGAAAAACTACATCAACTTTTTTTTTTATTGACATATAAGAACTATAAGAACCTTGGCCCCATTATAACCTAAACAACCTTTTATCCAATCCCAACCCTACCCACATGAACCACCCCCTATATGGTTCAAACCAAGATACCCTAACCTTAGTCATATACTCGGACCTTGTATCCCCCATGTTGTTGCTCAAAGAAATATCAAACATGCTAGAGATACCTCAGTTGTGGAACCTTCTAGAGATACCAAACAACCATCTACATAAATTTTTCCTTCTCCTCATCTTGTGAAGTATAAAAGAAAGAAAGTCATTACAAAAAGTCAAGGGGTGTCCTCGAAAGGGAAAGAGAAGAATAATGAAAATAGACAAGCCTAAAAACATAAGTTGTTGAGGCAAAAACAAAAGCAGTTGAGTCCAAACATGTGAAGATTTGGATATCAGTACTGCAATAGTTCAAGTTAATCTCTCCCTCACCCTATACTTCAATATGTCATAGAGAGATTTACAATAAGGAATCACCAACATTTACCTTCAACAAGTTTTGAAAAACCAAGCATAAACTATTCTTTTTTACTTGTGCATAATGGAGATTACCATCTACAAGGTATATTTAGAGTGGTTGTGTCCTCTTTTTTCTTACGTTGACCTTAACACTTAACAATTTGAAATGTAATGAAGAAGAAGTAGAGCACACTATGTTGTGCCTCACATGACCTACTGGCATATAATTGGAGATACGTATTTAATGGAAAAACTTGTAATAAATATTTAACATAATAAGTTGTGCATGCTTGGAAACATAAAATGTACTTTTGGTACGAATAAGCAAGCTTAATCTTTTAACTCATCCTTTGAGAGTAGGGATGACAACATAGTGAGACTGGTGTGAGTTTGACTATTCTCATCCTCATACCCAACGGTTATGAGAGTTTTGTCTCACGTCCTTCCTAATCAGATAATAGGTATATTGTACTCGTACACGTTTTCTTATTGTTCTAAATATTATTAAATAAGTTTTTAAAAAATAAAAATCACAACAAAATAATGATATTATAAAAAATTTAATGTCAAAGCACACATTTTATTTTCTTCAATTTCAAATATCAAGTAAAAAATATAATAATTTCATAAATTTCAAAATAGAGTTCCAAAGGTGTTGATATTGAGAGACATACATTCTTATGTAAAAAATTAATAACAAATAAAAATATTAAAAAGAATTATGAATAATCAAATGTAAGCACTAAAAATTATTTGATTAAATGAAATCGAGGTTTGTATTTTCTGAGATGCAATATATAGGTTGAACAAAACTGCACAAAGGAAAAAAATGTGTAATCAAGATTGTGATAAAAGGAAAAGTATCTTGGAAATTTGAGTAAACTTTATAGATATTGAATAAATTGAATAGTTAAGAGAGAGAATGAAAATTTGTGTAGCAAAAAAAAAGAAATAAGGGTTTTCCAAATAAAAAGAAACTAAAGACCAAAGAGAACAATAAAGATAAGTTTTCTAGCTACCTAATAAACAATGAGTGCTTTAGTAATTTAAAATAGGGACAAGTATGAGGACAGATATGGGTTTAGGGATAAGTATGAAAAGATGGCAGATATGTATATACTTGTTCCCATTCTCATAGCCAATTTTAAAAAATAAGTATACCTATAATAATACCTAGTCAATGTAAGAATTTTTTTTTAATCAAAATTGGGATTAGACAATACTTATTGGAATGAATTTATTTGTCATCCTTATATGAGAGAAAACAATAAAAGTTGAAGGAGGATAAAAATAGTCAATAAGACAAAGGTTGATGCTAAAAACTGATGTTGAAGCATAACTTAAAGCTAAAACTAAATTATAGTATAAGCTTAGGCCAAACAAATGTTGTTATTGTTGCCAATCCAATATGTAAGCTCTAAATGGTAGAAGTTCCTTCTTTAGAGTCACAAGGCAATGTCCATTGCACCATTCTTGTCAACAATACTCCGTCATTCACAAATTTCTTATAATTAGTACAAATGATAGTGAAAGAAGCTATCATTAAATAATGCAAGGAAAGTAAAGTTGTGTTTATCTACATTTAGTTGTAAATTTGAACATTTTCTTATTGTATAGCTTCTATCTCTTTGTTCATTTCAAGGTTTCAAAATACTTTCAAAATTTATTCAAAAGTGTTGCTTCACTATTATGTTGTTGTATTGTATGTTCTATTATACTTTTGGTCATTGTCTTTTTTCATTGGTGGTCATGTTCCTTGTTGTAATATACAATATTAAAAAATGTCTATCTTGATCCTTTCGTGGGTTAGATGTAAATGTCAAATAACTTGTCTCCTTTTTATAGTGATGAATGTGGTGATCGTAATAAAAAAAAAGACTATGATACTTAAGTTAACTAAGATATTAGCAAGATAAAAAAATACATATTAATAAAAAATAACTACTTCATTTTAATATTTTTTACCTTCACAAATCTCTTATTTTTTCATATTGTCTTAACATCGGATTAATTCATGAGTTATGTCTTTGATTATAGTTAGTAGTATTTGTTAATTTACATCCAAGACGTATTCATGTAGTAAAGCGAAGGTGTTACCTTTTGATCGAGGTCATCTTGCTTTACTACACATATACCATACAATTTAAATTAAGAAAATTAAAGATGAAATAGAGTTATTTTCAAATTAACTTTATTTCTATTATAGACTTACTTAAATAGTAACATTAAGAGTCATTCAGAATACCTCTCAATAATTATAAAAGAGTCATCCTCATCTAATTATTCACTTTTTGGAAATTTAATGGTTAAGATTAATTACTCATTAAACGACCTTTATCCCTGTTTATTAAGAACTTAACAACCCCTGCAAGAATCAACTTGTATTGAAGGAACCCAATTTCTTAAGAGGGAGGGTGTTTTAATGATGTTTGTTGGAGTTTTTAAGGAACCGACCAATTACTTGTTGAACTTTTGTGAAATTCACTTGAGACCCATCTGCAGAGTTCTTGTTAAGTTTTTAGATTGAATCGTAAGAGTTCTTAGTTCTTAATGAAATGTATGTATGAGACCTATCATGGTAATATTAAGAACCTTAAAACTGGGGATGCTCTTAAAACCATTTTAAAAGATAAAATTTCAAACATGTATACTATATTATTTAAGAATTTACATTTTTTTAGAGTGAGAAAAGTCTCAAAGAGGAACTTTGAGAAAGTTTATTATCTTAATTTTTTAATGATGCACCAGTTTTAACACAGGTGCAAGTGTGTTATCCTTCCTTATTTTAATATAATTGCTTATTTTAGTATAGTAAAACTTTTAGATGTGTTGTGTTGAATTAAAAATATATATTAGGATTCTATATAAAACAAAAGAATTACTTTAGAGCCTTCTTTAATAATATAAATACTTCTTTAAGTAAAAAAGAAAAAAAAACACATATTTAAAAAGTTAATTTATTATTATCAACTGAATACTTTGTATTTTGAAGAGTGTCAAAATATGACCTCCCTTCACAAAAAATCAAGCAATTCAATAAACAAAAATTCAGCGTTGTAAATTTTCCTTGGTAAAAAGAGTAAGGATGTGTCTAAATTAATTAACATTCACGAATAATTTAGTCATATCTTCCTTTTAATAGTATATTTCCTATCCACTCGATAATCATAATTTATATCATTTTACCCATTTTGTTTTTTTAAAAAATCAAATATATAGGCAGTGATTAAGAGAAATACTGTGGGCATTTCCAACAAACACGTAATCATAAAATAATAATAATAATAAATTATTCTTTTAACTCGTGCTGTGTGTAATTGTCACGTTGTCTTGATTAATTAAAAAAGGATTTAATAGCCCACTTAGAGTTGTATCAAAGTGGTCCCAGCCTATGCAAAGTTATACGAGTACTTAGGTTTGAGTATTAGATTGTTTATTTGCTACATAAGCTTAATTATAAAGAAGCTATTGTTGTTTCCTTTTGAAAATATCAACATTTCTTTAAATAACACATGTTAATTTTTTGAACATAGAATATGAATTTAAAATACATTGAAACATAGTATGTGTACTGTAAAATATTTTTACAACTGTTAGGAGATGTTTGATACTAGAGATTTATTTATGTTTGAAAATCATGATTTTCAACCACCATGAATCTTGGAAATTATTATAATTGAAATATATTAGTTGTCAAAAATATTATTACGAACATATATATATATATATATATATATATATATATATATATATATATATTTATTGGAAGTTAAAGATTAACGTGTTTTTTTAATCAAAAATCTTGATTACTTATCAACGTAAATGATTCAATAATATATTATCAAACAATGATAATAATATAGTATTTTTATTTTGGTAAAATATTTTCTTACTTAATAAAATAAAATAAAATAGTTTTTTAAAATTAATTATAGTAATTTTTTAAAAGGCTCTAATATAAAAAACTAATGGAATTATTCTAGTTGTGTGTGTGTGTTTTTTTTTAACTTTGGTATTCTTTCATTTAAGTCAAACATTGTAATTGAAATTAATAGTATGTAATGAAATAAAATAAACATAATTAATTATAAAATAGATTTTTTTTTTTGAAAAAAAAATAAACTATGCTTTTTTTTTCTTTCATAATTAAGACATATAATAAACTCTTCATTCCATTTTTTAGTGTTCCGATTTTTGTAAGAAAATAAAATATTTCCATTTAATAGTTTTTTTTGTTCTTCCTGGTACAGTATATTAGGAATTAAAAGACAAATTTCAATGGCAGAATAATATATGATTTTTTTTTTCCGTTTGATAGAGACGTGTACTTAAATAGATTTTAAATTAATACTAGTTAGAATTGAATTGGACCAGACAGATTAGTCTAATGTGAAAAATAGATCAAAATGTGATGAACCAATTTAATAAAAAAAATTAAAATTTAACTTAAAATATTAATTATTTTATATAAAAATTTAGTGTTATTAAATATTAATATTTTAAAATTCAATTTAAAATATGTTACACGTGTTTTATTTCAATTTTTATATGTATCTTAAACATTAAAAGTTTATAAAATTATACTGTATTTTAATTTTTTGTTTCACAAAATTATGATATTATATATATTAAAATATTTTGTACATTTTTAATTATCGAAATCATTTTATTAATACATATTAAAATGTAAACCTTAATTTGACTTATTACGATTTTAAAATCATTAATTGATAGTTTTAAATAGAACTTAAATTAGGTGTAGAGTGTAAAATGTGTAGAAGAATTTGTGACATTTAATTTAACATTTCTTAATTTTATATCCTACCACCTTTAATATAAGAAAAATGGTATATTTTGTTCACAATGATATAGGAATTTCATACTTAGATAATAAATATGACGTTACATTATTTAACTGATGTAGTGTTGATGTTGTGGTTACTCATCAAGGTTATATAGCTTTAATAATTATAACCACTAACAAACATGTTACAGTTCGAGTGTTATCAAGATTAGTCATGTTGTTGACACATGTGGTCATTTAACATTTTTGTTTTGCATAATACTATTTTCAATTATCAATAATCAATTGGTTTCATCTTGTCATCAATGTTATCCAATTTTAGTGACTGCAACCACTAACGAACATATAGTTTCAATGGTTATCCATATTGATACATGTGATCATTTAACTTTTCTGTTTTGCATAGTACTGCTTTTTATTGTCAGTCACCAATTGGTTTCATTTTGTTATCAAAGTCATCTAGTTTAAGTGAATGAAACCACTAACGAACATGTTGCAATTTTAGTGTCATCGAGGATATTGATGTTGATACATGTGGTCATTTAACTTTCCTGTTTTGCGTACTATTATTTTCTATTGTCAGTCACTTTTCGTTTCATTCTATCATCAAGGTTATCTAATTTTAGTGACTACAACCACTAATATACATTCCAACATTATCAAGATTCACTACTAGAAAATTGTTGAAAAGTGAACGAAATTAGTGATTGAAAAATTCAATCAATATTAGTGACCGAATCAGTAATCGACAAAAGTGACCGAATTAGTGACCAAAAAATTCGATCACAGATTTAGTCACTAATTCGGTCACTGATTCGGTCAAACATTTGGTCACTATTCAGTTATACATTCGGTCACTGATTTCGATTACAGATTTAATTACAAAATCGATCACTAATTCAGTCACAGATAATAATAATAATAGTAAAAATAATAGTAATTAATATAAGAATAATAATAATAGTAAGAATAATAATAATAATAACAAAAATAATAATAATAACAATACTACTACTAATAATAAAATAATAATAATAATAATAAGAATAATAGTAATAATAAAAACAAAAATAAGAATAATAATTATAATAATATCAATAATAATAATAATAATAATAATAATAATAATAATAATAATAATAATAATAATAATAATAACAATAATAATAATATTAATAATAACAATAATAACAGTCACCAATTCATTTGGTCCTATCATGATGGTTACCTAATGACCATAAGTACCAACAAATAGTCCAAAATAGACCATCACAGCTGCAACAATAACAAACACCAACCATATACATCTATAATATTTCAGGCACAAAATTGATATTAAATTAGTAAAAAGAATTGATCAAAAAATGGTGATGAACCAATTTAACAAAAAAATTTTAAATTATAAAAATATAAAAATTAACTTAAAATGTTAATTATTTTATATAAAAAGTTTAGTATTAATAAATATTAATATTTGAAATTTTAATTTAAATATGGTACACGTGTTTTGTTTAAATTATTATATGTATCTTAAACATTAAAAATTTATAAATTTATACTATATTTTAATTTTTAATTTCACAAAATTATGATAGTAAAGGAATTTGACACTTAGATAACAAATATGATATTACATCATTTAAAGATACAGAGCATTATATAATAAAAGGTCTTTATATTTCATATGTATTTAATTGTTGTTACAGTACTGAAGTTGTGATTATCCATGTTGATATATTTGATTATTTAAGTTTTCTGTTCTACATAGTATTGTTTTCTATTATCAGTCACCAATTGGTTTCATCTTGTCATCGAGGTTATCTAGTTCTAGTGACCTGTAACCACTAACAAACATGCTACAATTTTAGTGTTATTAAGGTTATTCATGTTTGATATATGTGGTTATTTAACTTTTTTTGTTTTGTATAATACTGCTTTCTATTGTTAGTCACTAATTGGTTTCATCCTATCATCAAGGTTATCCAGTTTCAGTGATTGCAACCACTAACGAACATGTTGTAGTTTCAGTGTCATCAAGGTTATCCATGTTGCTACATGTGGTCATTTAACTTTTCTGTTTTGCATAGTATTATTTTCTATTGTTAGTCATCAATTGGTTTCATTGGTTTCATCTTGTCATCGAGCTTATCTAGTTCTAGTGACTGTAACCACTAACAAACATGCTACAATTTTAGTGTTATTAAGGTTATTCATGTTTGATATATGTGGTTATTTAACTTTTTTGTTTTGTATAATACTGCTTTCTATTGTTAGTCACTAATTGGTTTCATCCTTCATCAAGGTTATCCAGTTTCAGTGACTGCAACCACTAACGAACATGTTGTAGTTTCAGTGTCATCAAGGTTATTCATGTTGCTACATGTGGTCATTTAACTTTTTTGTTTTGCATAGTATTATTTTCTATTGTTAGTCATCAATTGGTTTCATCCTGTCATCAAGGTTATCCCGTTTCAGTGACTGCAATCAATAATGAACATGTTACACTATTGTTAGTCATCAATTGGTTTCATCTTGTCATCGAGGTTATCTAGTTCTAGTGACTGTAACCACTAACAAACATGCTACAATTTTAGTGTTATTAAGGTTATTCATGTTGATATATGTGGTTATTTAACTTTTTTGTTTTGTATAATACCGCTTTCTATTGTTAGTCACTAATTGGTTTCATCCTATCGTCAAGGTTATCCATTTTTCAGTGACTGCAACCACTAATGAACATGTTGTAGTTTCAGTGTCATCAAGGTTATCCATGTTGCTACATGTGGTCATTTAACTTTTCTGTTTTGCATAGTATTATTTTCTATTGTTAGTCATCAATTGGTTTCATCCTGTCATCAAGGTTATCCCATTTCAGTGACTGCAATCAATAATGAACATGTTGCACTATTGTTAGTCATCAATTGGTTTCATCTTGTCATCGAGGTTATCTAGTTCTAGTGACTGTAACCACTAACAAACATGCTACAATTTTAGTGTTATTAAGGTTATTCATGTTGATATATGTGGTTATTTAACTTTTTTGTTTTGTATAATACCGCTTTCTATTGTTAGTCACTAATTGGTTTCATCCTATCGTCAAGGTTATCCATTTTTCAGTGACTGCAACCACTAATGAACATGTTGTAGTTTCAGTGTCATCAAGGTTATCCATGTTGCTACATGTGGTCATTTAACTTTTCTGTTTTGCATAGTATTATTTTCTATTGTCAGTCATCAATTGGTTCCATCCTGTCATCAAAGTTATCCCGTTTCAGTGACTGCAATCACTAATGAACATGTTGCAGTTTCAATATTGTCTAGATTATCCATGTTGATACATGTGATCATTTAACTTTTCTTATTTGCATAATATTGCTTTCTATTCTCATTCACTAATTGGTTTTATCCTGTCATCAAGATTATCCAGTTTCAGTAACTACAACCACTAATGAACAATCAAACATTAATAAGATTATAAGACAAATAAAGGAGTTTTTCACATTTGATTATGGTTATCCAAGTAATTAAACAAATTCGATCATTTATATTTTTTATTTTGTACAATAATAACAAAAGTTATTAGTCACCAATTCTTTTCCTCCTATCATGATGGTTACTTAGTTGTAATTACCATAATACAAACAAACACTAACCACGAAACAATCATCAAGCAATACATCCCAGCATACCAAATTGAAACTCCACAAACAATTTTCCATCAAGTGTGTAATACACAGATACTTTCTAATTAAAAGAAATGACATAAGTAAAGTTTTAAGTATAATTTTGATTCTTCTATTTATTGAATGAATAATTTTTATTCTCAGTTTAGAATAAATATTTAGATATTCATTTTAAAAAAATATAATTTTTATTTAATCCTTTCTTTTTATAATTGCCTATAGCAATTTAATTAATTAAATAAGTTTTAGTATGGAAATGAATATGTCAAATTTATTGTTTAATTAAATCAAAATATAAAATATAAAATTAAAAACTGCATCAAGATTGCGTTCTTTTAAATAGGGAACTGAACATATTTATTTTAAAATGAAGAGACCAAAATTATATATCGTGTTCAATATGAAATTTATTTAAATATAAATAAAGTATATGAAATACGATAAAAATAAAGATTATTTTACATTAATTCATAGTCTCTGATTTGAATTTTGGATTTTCAATTTAAGTATTTGGAGCAAGAAAAGATTAACTCCTAACTATCTTATTTAGTTCACTGTATTTCAAGATTTTTGTTTTCTTATAAAAATAATGATAGTGCATAAAAGATTTCCACCTTCGGATATTGTAAAAGAGTATATTAATTTATATTTAGTGAATATAGTTATGGGAAGTAAATTATTTTCTAAGTATTAAAAGATAGGATTCCAAAAAATAATAACTGTGTTTTAAGTTAAAAATATTATATATATATATAATAACTAAAATTATTTTATTTTTATAAAAGAATTATTTTTTAAAACAGAAATTTGTTATAGCTTCTTTTTTAAAAAAATATGATATTTTTTCTTATTCTTTTTTCTAATAACTGGAGCTAAAGAGAGAATTAAGAATATACCTGATTTAATTGAAGAAAATTTTGAATAATGTAAGTTTTTTCCATTTTTTTTTATGGATTTGATCCTAATTATCACCTGTATGATCATATGAGATGAATTTCTATTAGTTTATAATGATGTGTTGGTTTCTTATAGGTGAAGGAGTAATATAGAGAATCTAGGTATAAATATTTTTTTAAATGTAACTTTGACTAAATGTTTGATACTATAGAGTTGATGAAAATATTTTATAAATGTTATAAATATAAGAACTATATATGTTAATGTTTTTAGAAATTTATAAGATTTGTCAGAATCCAAAATAGGTTAAATTATTATACTTAATTTAATGATATTGAAATTAAATGTTCATGTTTTAAAAATTTTGGAATTTAAATCAATTTGTACTAAAACCAGTATAATTCTGAATCATAAAATTATCATGTTTTATATGGAAAGAGTGAGTTTTTCTCAAGCAAATACCCATGATTCAAGTCATCATGTAATGTATATTTTTCTTTGTTTTAAAAAAACTTAATTGATTGTGTTAAATGTGTAAGCCTTAGATGATTTGGAAATAGTTTGATATTAATATACTATAATATACTATAGTAGGATATTATTTAATTGAAAGTTTGAATTGAAATTGATTAGTACATAATTATGGGAAATGTAATTATTTAGGTGATAATTTAATTTAATTTAAGTGGTGATAATTTGATTTAATTCAAGTGTTTCTGTGAGTATATGTGATGTAATTCAAATATTGTGGTATTCCATTATAAAATTACTACAAAATAAGGTATATTTAGATTTTGTTAATAATATAATTATTAATGTAAATTAAATATTAAGTAATGAAAAAATAATGAATATGCTTATACAATAGTTCTAAAATATGTAACTTATTTAATCATGAATTATGATTTGTAGAGTTTTTTAACATTTACAAGAACTTGTCATATATTTTGTAGTGTCTTAATAGTTTTTATTTTATTATATATATATATATATATGAAAATTTATGTATTTACTTTTATAAATTTTGTTGAGAAAAAAATTTTATTCGTTGTATACTCTTTTATATATAAAATATTATTTATAACTTTTTATATATTATTAAAACCTATTCTTAATGCATTACCATTTTTTTTTATTTTTAGTTATCCATTTGTTTTGATTTATTTTTTCTGTTTTAATTTTATAAACAGATTTGATTTGAGTGAATAAAAATTATAAATAAAAGAAATCATATATTTCTTTAAATAATAAATATAAATAATTTATCATATGTACACTTAAAATACATAAGTGAAAACATAATTAATTGTCCTTTTATCAGTGTAATTTTATCGAAAGATTAAAAAAAGAAATTTAGTTAGTTTTAAAATAAAGAATACGAAATCTACCTTTTTTTTTTCTTTTTTTTTTCTCAAAATTTTTAACTAATGTACACATATTTCTTGAAATCTTTTACATTTATTTTCTTTTTATCAGCAAATCATTCTCTTTAGCTAACACACGACACAAAGTTTAAAATCAATCAAACTCAACTAATACACTGTTAGTTTTTATTATTATAACATCTTATATAAGATATTAAAAAAATTATAGAAGTTAAAAAAATACGTTGAAAAGTTAAAGAATAATAATATAAGAAAATATGGATTAATTTATTTCTCGTGAAGGTTTTGATGATGATTGACTAAAGTATTAAGTCTTAACTGGCGAGAAGAGAAAGGTGGAGTGAAGTGCGCAAAAAACACCAGAAAAACAGCCGCTATAGTACAAACAAACACAGTGAATTATTGTACAATTATAGAAATAGATAGGTAATAGAGAGGAGGGGCAATATGGGAAACAAGAATGTCTCAAACGTAACTAACCTCAGTGGTATTTGTTGGCTCTTTAAAGGGTAACATTGACATTGAACGCTATTAAAGTAGAGAGAGCAGCTATTAGTTACGTTCTCATTCTTGTTTTTCAACCCTCTCTTTCTCTCTCTCACGCTCTCTCTCTCTACAAAGACTTTCTCTGTCCACAACCATCATACCATTACACCTTACCTTACCACCCCTTCCACCACCCTTTTCTCTCTTTTATACACACATCACAACAACACAAGAAGGAAAGAGAGAAAGAGTGAGAAAAACAAAAAAACAAAAACAAAAGGTGGTAGATGCATGAGCCACAACACAACACAACTCACATTATCTCATACCACACTCACCACCTTCTATTCCCCTAAATTCTCATAATTCTACATCTTCTTTTGCTTTTGCCTCAGATTTCTCACCACTTCTCTTCTCTCTTGCCACCTTATCCCACCCTTTTCACTTTTTTATTTTATTTTTACAGGTATTTTTCTCACAACAATGGCTTGTTTTTTCCTTTCTTTTTCTCTGTTTTTTTTTTTTTTTTTTTTTTTTTTTTTTTTTTTTTTTTTTTTTTTTTTTTTTTTTTTTTTTTTTTT
>Ga0209489_108381_pt1 | contig 14169 bp, 13 predicted proteins | sample SiratrowhiteBW_FD_187527 | JGI IMG/M metagenome (GOLD analysis project Ga0209489, IMG submission 187527) | Root nodule microbial communities of legume samples collected from California, USA - Siratro white BW (SPAdes) (version 2) | ecosystem: Host-associated > Plants > Roots > Nodule | place... | reverse complement strand
GAAGTGCATTGTCTAAGGATCTGATCAATAACGATTGATATCCTGACTCTACTAGTAATAGGAATCAAATAGATGATCATTACTAGGTGGTGAGAGTCGAAGGAGGTCTGAACTGGGTGACTGCAGTTTGAAATATAGCTGGTCAGGAAAGTTTCAGAGGGACTAACCCTGTCATACATGATTGATTGATGATTCATTTGTGTGGGGGTTGTGTGGATTCACAGTTTGGAGATGTATGACAGGTGCATATCTCAGGGTCTATTCAATGCATGAGTCTTCCGGAAGTAAAGTCAAGTCTGTAGTGTGTCAGTGTCTTGTTATTGTAATGATTTCATTTAATTGATTGAGATGGATGATCCTAAGATGATTGTATTGTGTTAAACCTGACATTTGGTTTAATGACTTAGAATTGCTTAAAATTGGTTAGCTTACCATTTATTTTGTTGTGCTTGTGTTTTCATATCTATCTGTGATGATCGTGTTTTTGACACGGGAGCAGATGGTGTTGTAGATGGATTTGTGGAGGATCACTTGAGCGAGTGATGTTGATAGTTATAGGAATAGTGCTTTATTTTAAAAAACCTGTATATGATTTTGTAAACATGTTTTAAAATGGCAGTTTAGCGTGATTTTGTATTTTGATGTTTATTAACTAGGGATTACTGTAAGATGTGTATGAACGTGTTATCTTAGCTAATCAAATAGAAGTTATATTTTGTGGGGTGTTACAACAATTCCTAATAATTCATCAAAAGCAAAGCATGCGCTACGCAGATATTCACTTGGATCACACATGGATCCAATATTAAGGATATTGCCCAAGGGAATACTTACTAACACCTTTTAGAAGACATGTATTAAGCAAGTCCTATAAGAGACTAACACATTTACCATTTAAGCATTCTTAAGCTCTACACGTTCAGGATAGGCCTAAGACATCCAAAATTCGAAACTCATAGCATGTTAGATGTGCAATAAACCCCTATTCAAACTTGATGTCTCTGTTTATGTGACTTAAATTATCCGTAAAGTTAGAAATCTCTTTATAAGTTCAAATACTTAATACAATTGTATTGGATTATTGTCAACAAATCATCCCAAGTTCTCAACTTTAATTCATATATCATACATAAACATGTTATTCACATCTCCATCATGTATATATATATATATATATATATATATATATATATATATATATATATATATATATATATATGAATTAAAACAAACAAATTATTCAAGCATACGATTAAGCAATTTCTACACATAAGCATAAAATATCTAGTTATCCAAGGAAACAAAAAAAAAACCACGTAATTAGAGAAGTCAAACATGTCTCTACTTAAGTGAAATCATTTCACCAAGTGATGGTGTTAGACGAAATACTCAATAGATTGACCTAAACTATAATGCACTTATCTAACCTTCTCGTGCGCTTGTCTTACTTTTGGTATATGTAAATTATTCTTGGGTTCCTACAAGTTAACAAATTCATTTGGCTCTTATAATTTCTTATCAAACTTAAAGTCATTAAATCTTACATGGATAGTCTCTTCAACAGTAGACGTTCTAGAGTTGAAAACTCTATAACCTTAAGACGTTTCAAAGTAACCAAGCAAAATTCCTTCATCATTCTTAGAATCAAAATTTTCCAAGCTATCTTTTATGTTCAAAATAAAACATTGAATTACAAAGGGATGAAAATAAGATATGTTGGGTTTCTTATCTTTCCACAATTTATAAGGACTCTTTTTTAGTAAGGGTCTAACCTAAATTTTGTTCTATAAATAACAAGTTGTGTTAATGGCTTTTGCCAAAAAACGTCTAGGAATGGAGTTAAAGTTCAACATTATTCTGGCCATCCTTGTAAAGTACAATTTTTTCTTTTGACAATACAATTTTGTCGTGGTGTCCTGAGATTGGAAAAATTATGTTTTATTCTAAAATTTTCATGAAGCTCTTGAAAGTTTTCATTTTCAAATTCTCTACCATGTTCACTCTTGACAACTATAATTAATAACCCTTTTTCATTTTGAACATATTTCATGAATTTACAAAAGACTCTAAAAGCCTCATCTATGTGGTTCAAGAATCTAACCCATGTCAATAATGACCAAACCATACCTCTTGCCACTAATAGATTCAGTTCTTGTTGGTTTAAATAGGTCCAAGTGTATCAGTTCAAGAGGCCTTTTAGTAGAAATATCATTTTTACTTTTAAAAGAGATTTCAACATGTTTACCTTGAATGCAAGAGCATGTGATGGAGGACCATCTGGGAAGCCACATATTAGACCTTTGACCAAAGCTATAGATAGGAGAATGGAAGAGGAAGAAGGACTTAAGAAGACTCTCCTCTTCTGGAGTGTGAATTATTAGAACTTATTTTCCCTTAGCCCTATAAAAAATATAAGAGTATAATATTTTGTATAGGAATAATAATTTTCTTTTATAAAAAGTACAAGCATAAATGGATCTCCTATTGGGCTTCAATTAGGATTTAATGGGTGATTAAAACCCTAATTTTTAAGTCAATTTCATCCACCCCCAATTATACCTTAATTGAAAAGTCAAAAATCCTAGATATGAGGTCTAATTTAGCTAACACACTTGCAAGAAAACCAATGCTTATAAATCAAAGAATCACCTTGATTTGCTTTATATGGGGCTTACAAGAAGCGACAAACTTCATTGCCTTGCCGCAGAGTTCTCGTCCTCGTCCTTGGTTCTCCTCTTGCCTCTTTTTGGTTTTTTGGCGTTCATTGCCTTCTTTTTGCTACCTCTGGTGGGCCGCGCACAAACTGTCTCAAGTGGTCGGCTTGGATCAGCTCCTCAATCTTTTCCTTCAATGTCATACACTTCTCCGTGCTGTGGCCATAATTCTAATGAAACTGATAGTGTTTGCTTGTGTCCACATTTTGCGGGGTGGCCGCCTTTCTCAGGGTAGGCAAGAGGTCAGCGTTTAGGGCTTCCTCCAGTATCTGCCCTCTATTGGCATTGAGGGGTGTGTAGCTTGAGAACCTAGTTGTTCTCGCCTCCTTTGGCCTTGTGAGCGGGGGAAAAGAGACGGGTTTTTCCCTCATTCTTGCCCTCTCATTATGTGGTTCTGTTTTTCCATGCCCCCTCCACAACTCTTCTAACCGCATAAACTTGGCTGCTTTTACTCTTAACTCATCCAAGTTATGAGCGGGCTCCATGCACAGGCTATCTGCAAAGGGTCTGGGCCTAAGTGCAGTCACCATATGGTGAAGGGCGACCTTCAGGTTAAGGTTGTGGATCTGCAAGGTCAGTTTACGAAACCTGTCCATGAATACACGAAGGGATTCGCCTTTCTCCTGTTGTATGTTAACCAGAGCGGCCGACATCAAGTGATGGGGTCTTCTAGTTGCAAATTGTGTGGTGAAAAGGCTCACGGGGGTTTTGAAACAATCAATTTAGAAAGGCGGTAGCTTCGTAAACCAACTTAATGTCATTCCTTTCAAGAAAGTTGGAAATACTCGACATATAATGGCCTATCAGTTGTGTACAAGCCGATGTCAGTGGTATATACATTGATGTGTTTGTCCGGGTCAGTTGAGCCATCATAACGGTCTATAGTCAATCCTCTCCACCTGCTAGGTAACTTCGCATTCATAATGTTGTCCACAAACGGGTGTCGCCTTTCTCCCATGGTCGATGTATCCCAGTATGATGGGATCCCTCGACCTCTTTTTCAGGATCATGAGTGTTTGCCTTTGAACGACCGAATAGTATAATTACCTTGGTCTTCTCTACCCTTTTTCCAAACAGCCTTTTCCTCATTTTTTCATTCTCTTGCTTAAGAGTGCACAGGTCGTCCTCACTCTTTTGCCTTAGCGTGCACATCTCATCTTCATTCTTCTGCTTTATTTCTGCCTTCTCACGTTGCAATGACATCAGAATAGTCATCAGATTTACACCAGTCATCGCTCATTCTTGCCTCTAATCGTATACCTGACTTTGGGTTGATACCATCCAAGCTCTCATTTTAACTCTTTTCGGGCCCTACGGTGGCCGCCAATTGTTCTTACACAAAGTTACAAGACCTTCAGAGTCTCCCACTATGCAGCTAGGATAGCTGAAGTCTTTGTCTTCCAAATACTCCAAGTCCATGTCCTTGTCCGTCAAATATCTGTCCACAACCGAGTGGGGGGTGTACCTGTAATGACACTCCGACACTTAAGTTAGTGTTCAGTTATCAGAACAATAATAACTAGGATATATCATGTGTACCTTTGACTTAATGTGCTCATTCATTTACAGGGTTCAAGGTTGACACAAACCTCGTGTCATTGACTTAAGTATTATAGTATGTCAGCTTTTGCTATGTTAGAAATTATTTGTAAGCTGACATTTTAAAGTTTACTTTTGACCAAGATATTATTGGTCTAGGATAATAAGGTGTCCCCCTAGGCCGCGTAGTATTGTAATCCTTATCATTCATTTTTTGTTTACTTCTTAGAAAAAAAATGTAAATTATTGTCAAACTTTGGATTTAGGTGCTAAAAAACACGTGTGGAAGGGTGCAACGAAAATTCGAATAACGAATTATATAATATATAAAATTACGAAAAAATGAAAATGTTTTATAAAATTTTGTTAATTATTTTATATAATATTATTGATCAATAATAAAATATAATATATAATTTTTTAATGATTATTAATATTTTATTAATATACACGTTCTTATATTATATGAAATAAAAAATTAAATTAATTAATTTGAATTTTAGTATTTTATAAAACAATTTATTAATGTATTGTTACTTTGAAATATAATTTTTTTGTTTATTGATATTTTAATTTTTATGTTAATTTAAAATCCATTTATATTTAATTTATATTTTAAAAATTAAAAATTTTATTTTCATATCAATAGAAGTAAAAATTATCATATCATATCAATGGGTGACATTTATTTCTCATGGCTTTTCCTTAACCCAGTGGATCTTTTAAGTGTTTTTACTTCTTCTAAAACAACAATTTGGCTTCTGAATATTTTTAAATTTTACATGTTTTTTTCTTTTCCTTTAATTGTTACGAAATATATATATATATATATATATATATAGTTTGATTCGGTTTTACTACTTCATTGCAAAGTAATATTATGATTAAAAAAGTCGTAACCTTACATGCAACTTTATTACTTAAATCTGATTTATGTTTGTCTAATAAAATGGTAAAAGTTAGAAAATACGAAAGAACCAGAGCCATGAGAATAAAAAAAAAAAATATTAGTGACAATAAAAGGAATAAAAAAAATGTTATGGAGGTAGAGCTAGATTCTTCTTACTCGTATAAATGGTGAGAGAAGTAAGAAGAGAGGAAGATAAAAATACAGAGAAATAGGGTGCAAAGTGAAGTGAATAGAATAAATGTACAAACTCTCTGTTCAGTGTTTTACTTTTTCACTGTGCTCTCTCTCTTACTCCTCCTCTTCTTTTCGATTCTCAGTTCGTGCCACTTCTTCTCGGTTCGTTCTCTTCCCTTTCAATTTTTAGTGATTATTTTGTTTTTTTTTTTTTTCAGCCGTTTCAATTTAACTGAGACTCTGATTTTGAGCTTGCCTACCCTTTTGTGGTTTGCTATCTCTATGCCTTCAAAATTTGATTTTGATGCTCTCTGGGGTTTGAATTTGATGTTCACATGAGCAAGTTAATACCTTCCCTTCTCATGCTTATCACTTTCAACTTTTTTTTTTCTGGGTTATGAATTGGTAGTACTAAGCATGATTTTCTGAACCTTGTAGTTTGTAGTCTGCTGAAGTTGGTAAGTTTTTTAATCACTATGTTCACAGTACCCTTTTAGTTGATTGGTCTGTATGTTCCTTTTCATAGAATAAGAGGATTGACAAGCCCAAATCTATGGTTATTCACTGTATATTGAAATTATACATTCTAGTGTTCCTCTTCGTTTGTAACTGTATGTTGAAATTGTGGATTTCCATGTTACAATGACAGAGCAATGGCATCTCATATTGTTGGTTATCCACGCATTGGACCCAAGAGAGAGCTTAAATTTGCCTTGGAATCCTTTTGGGATGGAAAGAGTAGTGCTGAGGAGCTGCAGAGGGTTGCTGCAGACCTCAGGTCTGCTATCTGGAAGCAGATGGCCGAAGCTGGAACAAAGTATATTCCTAGCAACACCTTCTCATACTATGATCAAGTGCTGGACACAACAGCCATGCTTGGGGCAGTTCCTTCTAGATATAATTGGAATGGCGGGGAGATTGGGTTTGATGTTTACTTCTCAATGGCAAGAGGGAATGCATCCGTACCAGCTATGGAAATGACCAAGTGGTTTGACACCAACTAGTAAGTATATCACCCCCTTTCTAAAATTTTGAGTTTTACATATATTTTGATTAAATGTTATTAAAATGAGAGGTGTAAGTTAGTGTATGAATGGAGATTTTGGTGGGGACTTTGAGTGACTTCAGGAACACACATACGTTCACACTTAACACTGTATTTGATTTAAATGTATAAATGCAAAATTTAATATGGCAATTGGTTTGATATTTGTCATAGTTCTAACAAACTTATTATCCCTTATGGTGCAGTCATTACATTGTTCCTGAATTGGGTCCAGATGTTAAGTTCTCCTACTCATCACACAAGGCTGTGGTTGAATACAAAGAGGCCAAAGTTGTAAGTTCAAAGATAGCTTTAGCACAACTATCCTAGATTGATCTGAAAAATTCATAATAAACCTCTGTAAACTCTAGGTTTATTAGAAGAATTTTTACTACCTTAACTACTGACATATTACAAAGGTCTCTGATCTGCAAAGAATGTTAATTGCAGAAGGAAGAAATAAATTATTTTGAATTGTTAATTTCATTCACTGATGCTTATAACCTTTTGTCTTTCTAATATGTAGCTGGGAATTGATACTGTTCCTGTGCTTGTGGGGCCTGTATCCTACTTGTTGCTGTCAAAACCAGCAAAGGGTGTTGATAAGGCATTTTCCCTTCTTTCCCTCATTGACAAGATCCTTCCTGTGTACAGGTATGGTCTTAAAGTACTGATATGTGCTGGAATCGTATGCTAAAGTTGCTTGAATCATACTTCATTATATATTTTAGGGAGGTTGTGGCTGAACTGAAGGCAGCTGGTGCTACTTGGATCCAGTTTGATGAACCTACCCTTGTGAAGGATCTTGATGCCCACCAGTTACAAGCATTTGCTCATGCCTATGCAGAGCTAGAATCAAGTTTGTCTGGTTTGAATGTTCTGATTGAGACATACTTTGCTGACGTTCCTGCTGAAGCATACAAAACACTCACCTCTTTGAAGGCTGTTACTGCATATGGGTTTGACATTGTTCGTGGAACAAAGACCCTTGATTTGATCAAGCAAGGATTTCCATCTGGAAAATTTATTTTTGCTGGTGTTGTTGATGGAAGAAATATTTGGGCCAATAATCTTGCATCTTCTCTGAACACCTTGCAGGCACTTGGGGACATTGTTGGGACTGGTACTTGTTGTCAGTTAACATCGTTATTGACATATTCAGCTTACCCAGAAACTAAATCTGAACCATCTTTTCCTTCTGCAGACAAGGTTGTGGCTTCCACATCCTGTTCTCTTCTTCACACTGCAGTTGATCTTGTGAATGAGACCAAGTTGGACCAAGAGATTAAATCTTGGCTTGCATTTGCGGCACAAAAGGTTGTTGAAGTAAATGCCTTGGCCAAGGCATTGTCTGGGCAGAAGGATGAGGTACATCATACCCATTGAATTGAAGGCCTTTTGTCATAAACTTGATGTCACTTTGTTTCTTATAGCCTATCTTTTTGCAGGTTTTCTTTTCTGCTAATGCTGAAGCCTTGGCTTCAAGGAAGTCCTCCCCAAGGGTGACAAATGAGGCTGTTCAAAAGGCCGTAAGTGCTCATCAAGATTTTCAATTTGGTTCTTTTACTGATATTTTTTAGAAGATAAGTATGCAAAAGCATCACTATTGTTGAAAGGTTTAGTGACAAAACAGGTCACAGAGGATGTGACCGCTTTGTTACTATGTTGAGAAGAGAGAAACTGGGACGGAATATAATGAATTCCTTGGTTTGGGTACATGCAAGTACTCTTATTTATAACGAAGAAAGGATAGAATAATAAGAACAAAATTAATATCTAATAATGAGAAATATTTGGTGAGATATTTTCCTATCAAATCATATCATATCTCCCTGTTTAATGTAGTCAACTCATATCTCTAACACCGCAACTCATATTTCTTGTGATCCCAAGAACAAAAAACTACAAAAAGAAATGGGGGGCCCGAACCAAACCCGTTTAAAGGACAAACCTATAGAAAGTTAATGGTATCCATCCCTAAATAACTCTTAGGAAAAGAAATTCAGAATAGGATCCCACCAGCTATTTCACTGCTACCTAACACCAATATTGAAGAGTTTATCAACACAATGATTTCCTTTCTATAAATATGTGATACAAAGAATTTTAAATTCTGAATTCTGTGTGACATTTATGTATCTATTCCTAAGCTTCCAATGAGTGATATTATGATTCCAAAGCACGGATAACTCCCTTAACCCAAAGGTGCCAAGGATACCAGAAAAATAATCCCTAAAAGTAACACTACAAGCAGCCAAACCTGGAGTACCTTTAGCAGCAGCATCAGCTATAATGATCTTTAGGAGATTGCCAGGTAACTGGAATGATCTTTAGGAGGATTGGCAGGCTTGATTTTGATACGGAAGAATTTTGAAATGCAAAATTCTTGACATTGAATTTCAAGCTGAGATTACATAAAGACCCAACCGTGTTGATCCCTACAAAAATCCTGTACTTCAATCTTCTGTAAGGAAATTTTTGTTTTCAAAACAAATTATATTTCTGCTAAACTGTATAGTGTCAAGAATGTACATTGTAAACAGTAGCTAACAAAACCAGCTTGGCAAGAGGATGAACTGGCCGAATATACATCACTATGGTCAACAGAAATTTGTTACCAAGAACTAGACCAAAACATCTTTTCTAGAATAGGAGCAATGAGAAAAAGATGATCAGCAGTTTCAAATGTATGTTCACAGTGTCACACCTAGAAACAATAACAGCTGAGTCTAATGAGCATATTTTAGTGTTACCAGAAGGACCAACAAATGGAGTAACTAATCCTTTTTGTAACAGCTGAGACAGAACCCTACTAAGAACCTCATAACTGGAATACAAAAGAGAAAGAGTGATGGATGATAACCCTGTTGGACACCTCTTTTACGACTAATAAAGCCAACAACATTCCCATTTAAAGAAAAAGATATAGTTTATCAGATTCCAAAACCTATGACAGAAGCTATCATGTATACCAAACTGTTTCAGAACCTGCAAAAGGAAAGACCAATCAATTTTAGACGGCTTAATACTTTCTTTTTTTTCCTTAGGCTGCAGCTCTGAAGGGCTCTGATCATCGCAGGGTCACGAATGTTAGTGCCAGGTTGGATGCTCAACAGAAGAAACTAAATCTTCCCATTCTTCCAACCACTACAATTGGATCTTTCCCTCAGACTGCAGATCTTAGAAGAATTCGCCGTGAATTCAAGGCTAAAAAGTGAGTGTAAAGTGTTCATCTTCTGCCACCTGCCAAATCCAACAATTATTACAGTGTGACATTTAAACTGCTATATGATTACAATGTGAATAGGATCTCTGAGGAAGATTATATCCGTTTCATTAAGGTGGAAATTAACAATGTTGTGAAGCTCCAGGAAGAACTTGATATTGATGTCTTGGTGCATGGAGAGCCTGAGGTGTGTTGATGATATTTGTTACTATTAGTAGTTTAATAAAGACTCTTTCTGAAGTAAAACGTGCTCTAAAACTTAATTGTTGAAAATCTTTGCAATTTAGAGGAATGACATGGTTGAGTACTTTGGAGAGCAATTATCTGGCTTTGCTTTTACTGCCAATGGGTGGGTGCAATCATATGGATCCCGATGTGTCAAACCTCCCATCATTTATGGTGACGTGAGCCGTCCCAAGCCAATGACTGTTTTCTGGTCTTCAACTGCTCAAAGTTTGACCAAACGACCTATGAAGGGAATGCTTACTGGCCCTGTTACTATTCTGAACTGGTCCTTCGTTAGAGATGACCAACCAAGGTATGAAAACCTTTATTGTTACCATGCAGGTTTGAGTGATAGTTTTGCTGCATATCTGTCTTACTTAACTTTATCTATCTGTTATTAGATTTGAAACATGCTACCAGATTGCTTTGGCTATCAAGAATGAGGTTGAGGATCTTGAGAAAGCTGGTGTTACTGTCATCCAGATTGATGAGGCTGCTCTAAGAGAAGGTTTACCTCTGAGGAAGTCTGAGGAGGCTTTCTATCTCAACTGGGCAGTTCACTCATTTAGGATTACCAACTGTGGTGTGAAAGACACCACTCAGGTTTTTTCAGCTTCATTTCTCATGTTCTATTCAGTACTAATGTTTAGTCAAATTTACATACACATATATATATTAATACTAATATATTGTGATATTTGATAGATTCACACTCATATGTGCTACTCCAACTTCAATGACATAATCCACTCAATCATAGAGATGGATGCTGATGTGATCACCATTGAGAACTCCAGATCAGATGAGAAGTTGCTTTCAGTGTTCCGTGAGGGAGTGAAATATGGTGCTGGCATTGGTCCTGGCGTTTATGATATTCACTCACCAAGGATTCCTCCCACAGATGAAATTGCTGAGAGGATCAACAAGATGCTTGCAGTGCTTGAGAGCAACATTGTGTGGGTGAATCCTGATTGTGGCCTCAAGACACGCAAGTACACTGAGGTCAAGCCTGCTCTCACTAATATGGTTGCAGCTGCCAAACTTATTAGAGACAGGTTAGCCAATGCCAAGTGAGTTATGTCAGATCTACTCATGTTGCCAAACTCAACCTTTTCTATTTCAAATAATCTCTTCATACAACACTTTCTCCTCCCATCTATATTTAACCATATTTTTGTTTTATTTTTTTAATTATTGCTTCACATTTAATATATATAAAAAAGAATTTTATTTACATTGGATCATAAGAGAATTTGGACACATTTGACACACTTTGAAGGAAAAACTATTAAAGATGTGATATTAATTATTTGTTTTTGTATATTACTATTATTATTATTATTATACTTTTGAATTTATTAATGATGCATTTGAATTTATTGATTTTATTAAAACCAAGCGGTGATAAAGGATAGTAGCGACTTTTAAAGATATTGAAATGAAAACTTGTGTAAGGTTAGTTTTATTTTTGGTCTGTTTTTATTTAATTATTCATTTGATAATCATTTTTAATATAATTAGCATACTGAATTTCAATTTATTGATGATACATTAAAGTTATTAAAATAAAATTGATATATAGAGTAGGTATAATTTTTTTAAATTAGCAATAACATTTTTTAAGATATTAAAATGCAAAAATTGGGGTATGAGTAAATATATTTGCGCTGCGGTTTGGTTCATTTTTTTAAGTTAAAAGTATATTTAAACCATACAAAAATATATGTAGTTTGGTTTCTTTTGTTAATCCTTAAATTAAACTTAAGGATCATAGTATCAAATAATTAAAAAATAATTAAATAATTAAAAAAATATTGAAGAGTGAGAAAAATAATTTTAATTAATGTCATTAATTGAAATCGTTTAGTATGTTATTTTTATTTTGATCAATTTGAAATTATGTCTATCTAGTTAACAGAATTTGTCTATTTTGATAAATAAACTATTTTTTAGCCATTTTAGGAATTAAAATTGAAAAGCATACCAAAATATAAAAAAACCCTCTAATATAAGAGGAAAAGAAAAGAGTAAAAGAAATGAAGCACAAGAACATGTGTATTCAGGGGTGGTTCAAGGTCCAAGCAGGTAAAGCATCCGCTTTAGGCTTCAAGGTTTCAAAGGCCTCAAAAAAATTTAATATACTTTAGGCCTCAAAGGCCTAAAAAAATTAATATGCTTTAGGTCTCAAAAGTCTTAAAAAAATTTTAATACTCATATTATTATAAAATAAAAAAGTATTTAATTTTAAAATTATACTAACAAAATTTTAATTAAAAATTTAAATATTTAAATTGACTTTAAGTTTACATTGGTGTTATAAATATTATTTAATAACTTTATATTTGGATTAATACTATAAATACTATTTAACGAATAATATTCTTGAAACTTTCTTATAATAAATTAATAATATTTAAAAAAATTGAACAGTCAAGGAATCTTACCTATCAAAACTTTTTATTCCAATGGTTGATATCATCTCTTTATATGTCCTATGATTGTCTGACTCTTCTAGTTTTGTCCTTTTTTCTTCACTTATCTCCTCTCTTTCTCTGGCTCTTTGTTTTTTCCATAACATTATTTCAACTTTTCTCCAATTTCAAATTTCTTTTATTTCATATTTCATCATTTTATATTGTGTATTTATGCACGTGTCGTTACTCGGAGACTTGAAGCAGTAGATTGATTGGAGACTTAGAGTTTGTGTTCACTCTACGATCAAGTTTATTGTCTTGAAAATTAGGTTTTATCTTTTTAACTTAGACTTATTTTAATATACTTATAAGTTATATTCAGATATTATAATTTTTAATTTTATATAAAAATATATAAATATAACAACTAGAAAAATTGAATCAGGTTATTCTAATTTACAAACTCATGATAATGAGAATGAAATTGTAAGACAAAATGATTCTAATATTAAAAATATATATGATCCAAGTCAGTGGGAGGATATTAATACAAAATTAAAAGACTTATTAGTAAAAAAAGGCACTTTTAGGATAACTGATATAGATCTTCCAAAAGATAAATACTCAAGACACTTTTCTGTATCATATTATATCCAAAATTGTCTAAGAGGGAGAAACTCTATATCATATTATATCCAAAAATTTTCTAAGAGGGAGAAACATGAAAGAAGATGAATCATTTATTCTACAGATTTAGATAGAGTATTCTGTTTTTGTTGTAAATTGTTTAATATTATTAGTTGTACTAGTAAACTAGGTAAGGAAGGTAGTAGAGATTGAAGAAATCTTAATGTTAAGTTAAAGAGTCATGAAATAAGTGATGAACACATTATTAATATGAATGCATGGATTGATCTGGAAATGAGATTGTCAAAAGATAAAACAATAGATAAACATGTTCAAGAATAAATAAATAGAGATAATGAATACTGGAGAAAGGTGTTGTTAAGAATTATTGTTGTTATTAAAACCCTTGTTAAAAATAACTTAGCCTTGCGTGGAAAAAATAAGAAGATCTACCAAGAAAGTAATGAAAATTTTTTAAGTTTGATAGAAATGATTGCAGAATTTGATCAAGAACATATTCATCGAATTAAAAATGAGAAAATTCATTAAAGTTATTGGGTTGTGTACTTTTGAAAAAAAAATGCTTAAACCTTGAAAAGTATTTGAAACATGATAATTTATTGGATCTTAATGGGTTAGATTTATTTTCAGAATTAATTATAGGATTGAAAAATGATAAATCAATTGACATTCTTAATTATATAAAAAAATAAATTCTTTTCCAAATGTATATACAACATATAGAATAATGTTAACAATTCCAGTGTTTGTTGTTTTAGCTGAAAAGAGTTTTTCAAAACTTAAACTAATAAAATTTTATTTAAGATCAACAATGTCTCAACAAAGATTAAACAGATTAATTTTATTGTTTATTTAAAAAAATTAAATGAAATTAATTATAATAATTTATTATATAATTTTGAATCACAAAAAGTTTAAAAAATAAATTTTAAATAAAAATATCATAATTTTAATTATTTTATTAATTTAAAAAAGGCTTCATTTTTTGTAGTCATTTTATTATATATTTTACAAGTTTTTGCACATGTATCATCAAAATTATTCGTCTCTCTAACATAAAAGCTATTGGTTTCTATGAACAAACATGCGCATTACGAAAGCTATTGGTCTCTTTGAAAAAACATGCAGCAGCACGAACCCTATACGTGTTTATGAACAAACATTCTATTCTTGAAGAATTCTTGACGAAGTATCTCATTTTCTGACATCAGTTGAATCTTTGTTATTCAAAATGTGATGTGATCTAAAGTAATATATATATATATATATATATA
>Ga0209489_108378_pt1 | contig 14175 bp, 8 predicted proteins | sample SiratrowhiteBW_FD_187527 | JGI IMG/M metagenome (GOLD analysis project Ga0209489, IMG submission 187527) | Root nodule microbial communities of legume samples collected from California, USA - Siratro white BW (SPAdes) (version 2) | ecosystem: Host-associated > Plants > Roots > Nodule | place: USA... | reverse complement strand
AAATATTAATAATAATATTGATTATAATAATTATATTAATAATAATTTTAAAATAATAATAATAATAATATTAATAAATATAATATCTAAAATAATATTAATAATAATATTAATATTAGTCTGATTAATAACTTTAATATCAATATTAAAATAATAATAATAATAATAATATTATTATTATTATTGTTATTAATCATGTTAATAAATAGTAATAATATTAACTGTAATAATAAATAAAAATAGTAATCAAACTAATAATTAAATATAATAATATTTGAACACTAAAATTACAGGTTTATGTGGTGATTGTTGAGGATTATGGATATTATTATAAGAAAAATGAAGTGTTTGTAATAGTGTTATTTGATATGGTATATGTGTTTGCTGGAAAAATTTGTTCATTAACTTGATATTACTTCACCACTTGTGACTCATCATTGGATTGCTCTTGCTCAATATCACTCAGCACTAACATAAACGTCGCTCTAAAGCGATAAATTATATAGTTCAAACAACGATTTGAGTATTGAGCAAGTGATTAAGATGGTTCTCTCTCGTTTGAAGTAGGTGATCCGAGAGGTCACTAAAGCATTGAGGTTTAACGGTGTATAAGATTCTAAGATGTGTGTAAGACTATTACAAAAATAAAAAATACACAAGAAGACAAGAAGAAGGTTGAATTGTATTTTAATTAATTTTGAAATTTTATCAAAAATATGATATGATGATTGAAAAAAAAATTAGGTTAAGTTAAAGAGGAGGTGAATTTAACTTTCAAAAGTTTTCACAATACACTTGATAAAAAATAATGATTATTTATAATTAAATCAATTCATTGCAGTTTTAACACAATGGAAAAATAATCAATTGAAATAAAAAACAATTTGTTAATGTTTCCCTTTATACAATATGACAGAGAATCAATCAATTTAATTTAACAAAACAATCATTTAGTTTTCTTGTTAGAAAATTTCCTAAACAACGAAATTGAATTTTTTAAGATTCTTGCAAGAAAAATATGATCAGTTCAATATGCATAACAATTAATTTAATTTTTTAGTTAAGACAAAATCACAGAAAAATAGTTAATTGAAACACACTATAAATAGATTAAAAATGTTAACTTTGCATAAACTTTACCAAAATACATTAAATTAATCATGCAGACTCAAAAAACATATCATAGATCAATCAATCAACGAATTACAAATTATAAAGTATAGTAAAGAACAATAAGTTGTTTTACAAAATCAATCTGTTGATTTCGTGCAAATACAAAATTATGTCAAAATTATAGTGTGAATAAAAATCAAAAGGCAGAGTAAGAATACAAAATTTTATATTTATTCACTCTTTTTCAAAAACTACATAGAATTTTCTTTACTAACAAACAAATAATTTCACTAAACACCATAAATGCACACTCAATATATTCAAAAACATATCTTGCATCTTACAAGATCAAACAATACCTTTTATAACACCATGTTACACTTCTACATATGCAAATCTTATACAAATGTATATAAGAAACCAACATAATATGTGTAATTGAATACAATCAACTTTGCAACAAGATATGAGACATAAAAGTTCAAGAAAAAGCCACATAAACACTTCCCTAACTTAAAACAGTTGTCAACCCTGCAATGCAGCCACAGATAACGAAAATGGCTTCAAGAATCACTATATTGGTTTCTTTTTCAAAAACTCATTAAATTCTCATAAACTCATTAAGTTCTCATGAAAATTGCTCACCATGATTCGTTTAAAAACTTTCTATTTTATATCTCTATAAGAAACATGCTCTCTACTTCTTTTATTATCTTCAAAATAACTATAAAAATCAGTTACACTTCAGTGAAAACAAACAATTGAAAAACTATTTAAATCGATTTATTTCATTAAAATGATTTTCAGTTTATTGATTTTGGAAAAGAGTCCTTTATAAAATTTAGTAAATAACTTTTTTTACTTGAAAACATTTACCAAATTAGTTCCAGTTCTATATTTCAAAACCTTTAGAAATCATTTTAGTAAAATAATTTTAGTCCATTCTACTAAATCATTTTAGTCATCTCACTTATTTGAGATGCATGCACATGAACCATTTACACAAATATACACACTAATTCTAGACAAACAATTCTTTAAGTTTTTCTTATACTTGCTTGACTTCTCTTCTTCAAATACCAAAGTGTGCCATTGCCAACAATGATGATTTTATATGTTAAGTGAACTTTTGTGTCTGATAGAATATATTAGATACAACTTTATGCATTAATTGATTTTCTTGGCTAAAATGTTTTTAAACACACATTCTTACAATGACTCTCATTCTCGAGTTGGTACAAACAATAATGAAATAAATACAAAATACATGAGAGAAAAGAAGAAACAAAAGGAGTTTTTATACTGATTTATCTGTTGCAACATATTATATTCAATTTTCAATTAATAAATTAAGTTTTACTAAACAGACTAATCTTCTAAAGTATAATACAAATATTCTTTAGATTCATAGCTCTTTCTAGTCAACCTCTTGTGTATTCTTATACAAGTCACCCCAATTTTAACCAAGTTTTTGTTTTACAAACTATTCTTGACTTAACCAAGTATTATTTGTCAAATACACATTCCTGACTTAACAAACTATTCTTTGTAACTAATTCATAGAAGTTGAATAAATAGTTACGAAGTTATCACACAATTGCTTACTAAATAGGATTATCATTTGACGACATATATAATATTTATATACTCTTTTCTAGTTCACTAATAGAATATGAAATATTTGATGGACACCGAAATTGTTATATAATATATATATATATATATATTATTTCACTTGGAAGAAATGTGGTAAAAGTATATTTTTACTCTCAGAATACACATTGAACAAGAATCCATTTTACTAATTAATAATAAATAATTGAGAACCCTTAATAGGCAATAATATATACACAAAAGTAAGTTACTCACAAAATAATAAAATCCAATTAGTTGACAATTTACAAGTCAAATATTTTAAATTTAAGATTTAAACGAATTAATATATTAATAGTAATTAGAGCCTTTATTTTGACTATCAAAAGAATTGAAGTTTTTCACTTAAAAATATATATATTTGTTTACATCTAAAGTAAAACAAATCTTATATATTAGAAAATATATAAACCTTAAAATAATAAAATCCAATTAGTTTACTAACTGAGAAGTTAAATATTTGAAAGTTAATATTTAAATGAATTAATATATTAATAGTAATTGGAGCCTTAAATTTATTAGTCACTAGCAAAAGAATTGACTTTTTTTTGACATAAAAAATATATATTTGTTTACATCTAAATCAAACAAATCTTTATATATAAAAAATATTCTCTTGACTTTCTTGCACCTCATAAAAGAATTTGTCTTTAAATACTAACTCTCATCAGCAAAAAGTATCTTAAGTTTGTCCATTCATTCAACCATTATTCAAAAAACTTGGTTTTTCTCTCATCATGTTTCTTGCATTGTCTTCTGTTATAACTTTCTTTCTTTTGGCTGGTAATGAAGCAGTGTTAGCACGTATTGTCTATAATGACAGTCATCAACACCATCCTTATCAAGATCACTCTCATCATTATGGTGGTAAAGAACAGTTGCAGGGTAAGCCAAGGTACAAGACAATCACTGTTGATCAATCAGGGTATGGAGACTTCTCAAAGATACAAGCTGCCATTAATTCAGTCCCTTCCAAAAACAATCACTGGATTTACATCAGAGTGAATGCAGGCACCTACAGGTAAAACAGTGTTCTAAGCTCAATTTTGATAGAGAGACTGAATTTGCTGGTCTAAGCATTGCTAGTGCAGTGTTAAAATAATGGTTGGCAATAAAAAGACAAATAAAAATTTATTAACCCTAAACCCTATTCCTTGATGGTAAGCTTTGATACATTATACGTGACTGATATGTGTGTTGTGTGTATTGAAGGGAGAAGTTGATGATCCCTGCAGACAAGCGTTGTATAATCCTAGAAGGAATGGGAAAAAAGAGTACTTTTGTTGAGTGGGATGATCATGCTTCAAGTGGACAGAGTGCTACATTTACAACCATGGCTAACAATACTGTGGTCAAGAGCATTAGTTTCAGGGTGAGAAATAAATGCCTTTTATTGTTTCTTAATTATATTGCATTAGTTAGTTTTTGTCGTTGATTTTTCTTAACATTTTACCTATACATATTCCCTATACATTTCATTACGGCAAATTTCTTCAACTGGTGAAATATATATTTTTTTTTAAATTCTTAAAATAGTATATATTTTTTATTTATTTTTTGAATATGGATGAATCGTGCATGGGAGACTTGATATCATTGTGAAGAAATCATGGTCCTATTTGACTATTTAATATAAGATTAAATGAAATAGTAAAAAGAGGACACTATCTTAATTTACTAGATTGTGCAGCTAATATTTCAATTAATGAGTTAATTAATATGGTGAGAATAATGCAGGATTTTAGTGGGGTTAATATTTTCCACCTATTCCTCTTCTGTTTTGTTTGACAAGTGTGATCTTTTGCTAATGTGCAACTAAACTAAATGCAAATTTAATTTAAATAGAAGAGTGGTTACTAAGAAGAAAAGTTACATGCTATGAATTTAGTTCTTAATATAGAAATAGATTTAGTTAGTAATAGATATAATTTAAAAGCTAACAATAAATTTATTTAAAAAATTATATAATATTTTCATTATAAATTTATTGCTAAATCTTAATTTTACTTTAAATTATTTTTATATTAGTAACTAAATTCAAATATTAAACTTACACTTAATTTTGCTAAATATATTTTATTACTAAATTTTAATTTAATTTAATTTTTCTTTTCAAAATCAAACTTACTTTTAATTTAGTTTAATATATAAATCTCATACTAATATTATTTTTTTATTTTAATGTAAACAATAACCATTATTGTTTAATTTCATATTAACTTCACATTTGTTTCACTTTAGTTTCAACCATTTTTATCAATAAAAACTACTTTTGTAACTGTGCATTTATTTTAGTTGCACATTAGCAATATATTACATGTGTCAACCAAAATAGAGAAGAATGGGTGAAGAATATTAACCACCTTAAGATTCTACAATATTCTTACCATATTAATTAACTCATTGATTAATTGAAATTTTTAGCTGCATGATATCATCTAGTAAACTAAGATCTTGTTCTCTTTCCACTGTTTTATTTAATCACGAACTCATTTAATCTTAAATTAAATAATAGAACAGGATCACCGTTCCTTTACAATGATATGCATGATTTACCCATATCCAAAAAAAAAACAATCATCATTTTAGAAATTTTATATCAAAATTACGCTAGTTTAAAAAATTTGTCTTTCATTTTCATGAAAACTGTTCATTTTCTCTATGTTCTTGGAGTAATTCTCTAGAAACATTGTCATACTCTTTCATTTTCGTATCGGTTTATGTTAGGCGTATAAGCATTTTGGTTTTTCATGTTATTTAAAGTATTTTCACAATACGGAAATATTCATCCTTAATTAGAAAATATACAGAAAAATTAAAGTTATTGTTACCATTATTATTAATCTTTAAATTACTTTTAATGTTCCAAATTAAGGTGGTTGACTTTTTTTTGGTAATTGGAGAAGACTAAATAAAATTACAGAAAAATTTAGACATATAATTATAATCATTAATTAATAAAAATCACGCAGAGATTATTAATATTTTGTTTTAATAAATATATTTCATTTTATACAAACATTGAGTTTCTTAAATATATTTTGTATTTGATATTGGGTCGTAGTAACCTTGTTTATCAATCAAAGAACATATAATTTTTTTTCAGAATATCTAATTTTGCTTTCACAATGTTGAGCAGAATACTTTCAATGATCCAAAAAAGGGCAACCCCATGACACCTGCACTAGCTGCAAGGATAAATGGAGACAAGTCATCCTTCTTCAATGTGGGCTTCTATAGTTTGCAAGACACTTTGTGGGATTGTCAAGGAAGACATTACTTCAATTCTTGCACCATTGAAGGTGCTATGGATTTCATATATGGTGCTGGTCAATCTTTATATGAGGTAATCATCTTATTATGGTCTTCCTTTCTCTCTTCTATTGTTATTTATCTGCATTTCATCAAACACTTTTTCTTTACTGATCTAAAACTTCAATTTAAATCATAATTTTTTTTTTTCAGAATTGTGGCATATCAGTTCTTGAAGCATATCCAGGTAAAGCAGTTATTGGTTTCATCACAGCGCAAGGAAGGGCAAATCCAAAAGATCCAAATGGTTTTGTTTTCAAGAACTGCAACATCCATGGAGTTGGTAAAGCTTACTTGGGAAGACCATGGAGACCTTATGCCAGAGTTCTTTTCTACAAAACTGCAATGTCTTCCATCATCCAACCACTAGGTTGGCAGCCATGGGATTCCAGTAACAATGTGTGAGTTGTTCTTCTATCCCACCTTACTTTCTTTGCATTAATTATGGTTTTTCATTGAGAGGTAAAGGTACTTCTTGCAAGTTTCTATTCTTCCAACAGTTATAAGATTAATCTGTAGTTTGAATCTTGACATTTTTGCAGACGTGGCGTAAAATTCTCAGAGGTTTATAATTCTGGTCCTGGTTCCTCCATGACAGGGAGAGTGAAGTGGATGACGAAATTGGATTCGGCAACTGTCATGATGATGAAAAGTGCACGGTTCGTGGACACTGATGGTTGGCTCAAGATCCAACGAAACTTATAACTTAATTTCAGAATGAACCATCAGCGGCGTGCATGCATGCATGCTGGATACGTAGTCTTAGTACATGTTTATTTTACGTTGTTCAAATATGAAGTCTCTTATCCACTTTTTTCAGTTTTACATACAGAAACATTTTTCTACATGTAATGAGAGAAGATCAAAAGTAAAATTGTAATGGATGAACAATTGATAGTTCGAGAAAGATTATAAAATCTCTGTATATGTATTATTGAAAGAAGACAAATAGATCTCGATGTATTATTAAAAGAAGACGAACAGATCTGAACAGAACATATAAAAACAAATAAGAACAGAAAAAGATAATACTTATAGATAATAGAGAGAAGAAACAGAATTCAAAAACTCTTTCCCTCCCCTCTCTTCTCAATTACTATATATTTAATAATATTATTCACACACATAATCCTCTTCATGAGTGAATTGGCCTTTTGCATTCTTGCACTTTGTCTGTTACCTACAATCATTGCACATCTCTTTATTATTCTTCTCCATGCTCATTTCCTTAATTGCCCTTGTGCTATTTTCACTTGTGACATTGACTCCCCCTTCAAAATAAACCTTGTCCTCAAGGTTGAAGTCAGAATAAGCTTGTTGCATATAGGTAAATTCCTCCCAAGCGTGTTCTGCATCAATGTCTTCCTAGTGTACCAAAACTTGAGGAATATGTTTGTCTCCCTTAAGAATAACTCTAGATTGCAAACTCTCTTATAATTGTAATATAGGACCAATGTCATTAGTAATTAGAGGAAGTGGGATATGTGATTGTTGATGAACACCTCGTGGTTTCAACTGCGACACATGAAAAACAGAATGAATTCGAGCAGTTGAGGGTAGCAAAAGCTTGTAAGCAACTGGACCCACACATTGGATAATAGGGAAAGGACTGAAGTATTTCATGCCCAGTTTCTGATTTTTTTTCTCAATGCAACTGAATTTAACTCATCAAAAGTGGAAATGGGAAAACTATCCTTGACAATTATGGCATTTAAAGCCCAAAGATTGGTACAGAATCTCAAGTACCATCTTTCTTTCTAATCAAGACAAGTACCATCTTTCTTTCTAACCAAGACAATTGGTGAAGAAAATGGGCTAGTATTAGACACTATAATTCCTTCTTGTAACATGTCACTGACCATCTTCTCAATTTCTTCTTTTTGAATATGAGGTTACTTATAAGGTCTAACCTTAACAGGTTCCGCTCCTTTAATCAAAGGAATACAATGATCATTTGATCTGTTAGGAGGAAGACCCGTAGGAACTGCGAACACATCATGATAAGTATGCTGAAGTAATGCTAATTCAGGTTCCACGTTCTTAGGTAATTTCAACTAGTGATCAACAACACAATTTGGTTGCTGAAATTGCAGTGTATATAGTTCAGAGATGGCGTGAGTCCTTTGCATCCTACGAAGATTATTATATTGGGCTGGAGCCAAAAGTTTTGGTTTATCACCATGAAGGGTAATAAAGTTCCCATCCACCAAAAACTTCAATGTCAAATCACTGTAGTCAGCAATATGGAAGCCCAACGTAGCCAAGCAAGCTGCCCCTAAAACTACATCTGCACCTGAGACTGGCAGTAAGTAGACTGGTAATTTTAGAGAGTGCCCCTGGATCTGTACTTCAACCTCCCTCACAACACCTTCCATAGTCAAAGATTTTCCATTACCTACTAAGACTTGAAATCTAGAAGTTGGTTCAATGACTAATTTCAAGCAATGAGCAATCTGCAGTTGTAAGAAGTTGTCTGAACTATCACTGTCAAGTAGTACTTGAACCTTCACCCATTAATAATACCTTGAAATCGCATAGTACCAATACCAACGACTCTCTTAAGAGCATGAAAAGAAAATTGATGTTCTTGTTCGCATGATTGAATCTGATGGATGTTGTCCTCATCCGGTGGGTCAGGTTCCAGTTTGAAGTCCTCCTCTTCCTCTAGTTGTAACAATAAGTATTGTTTGCTGGGACATTGATGGTTAGGTGAAAATTTCGCATCACACGTGAAACACAATTCCTTCTCTCTTCTCAATTGCATTTCTGCTACATATATTTTTTTAATGTTGGAAAACTGAACTGATTGTTGGTTCGGCTGATGTATGGTGTTTGGATTAGGTAACAAAGTGGTAGGCTCATGAATTTAGTTGTTTGTGCTAGGGATTATGGTTGGTATTTTGGGTAAGGGTGGGTTAAGGAAGTTTCTGTTTAGGTAGATATTTCTCTTCAAAAAGTTTGGCCAATGAAACAGCATGTAACCAGGAGGTTGGATTTTGAACAATAACATCCCTTTGAATGTCAATCTTGAGGTCGCTAAGAAAACAATCAAGTAAAGCATCTGCAATAATGCCTTGAATACGATTGGCCAAAGCCAAAGCTGTAAATTCTCGATAATAATCCTGGACTAATCTTGATTGCATCAGCTTAACAAGAAAATCAAGTTTGACATTATGAATCTGAAACAGTTGTACTGGTTCTGACGTTGACGATTTCGATGCCGCAACGTGTAAAGATGTAAGTGCAGTTTCAAGGCTCTCAAAACGACTAGAATACTCTACATGATGAGATTTCATCAACTCTAAGATTCACTTGATATTTGTGGAAAGCTCCTTCAATCAAGTGTTTTCTGCCATGAGTGGAAATGAGACGAGATGAAAGCTCCAATGTAATGAGGGAAGATCAAAATTAAAATTGTAATGGATGAACAACTGATAACTCAGAAAGATTATAAAATCTCTGTATGTATTATTGAAAGAAGACGAACAGATTCGAACGGAACATATAAGAACAAATAAGAACAGAGAAGATAACACTTAGAGATAATAGAGAGAAGAAACAGAATTCAACAACTCCTCCCCTCCCATCTCGTCTCAATTACTATATATTTAATAATATTCCTCACACACATAATCCTTCATGAGTGAATTGGCCTTCGCATTCTTACACTTTTTCTGTTACCCACAATCATTGCATCACTTGACACCTCTTTATTATTTTTCTCCATGCCCATTTCCTTAATTGCCCTTGTCCTATTTCCACTTGTGACATTGCCTCCCCCTTCAAAATCAACCTTGTCCTCAAGGTTGAAGTCAGAATAAGCTTGCTGCATATAGGCAAGTTCCTCCCAAGTAGCGTGTTCTGCATCAATGCCTTCCTAGTGTACCAAAACTTGAGGAATATGTTTGTCTCCCTTAAGAATAATTATAGCATGAGTAAAAATCAAAGGGCAGAGAGCAAGAACACAAGATTTTATACTCGTTCACTCTTTTTCAAGAACTACATCCAGTTTGCCTTACCAACAAGCAAAAAATTCCACTAAACACCACAAATGTACATTTTATACAGTCAAGAACATATATTGCACCCTGCAAGATCAAACAATACCTTCTACAACACCCTGCTACACTTCTACAAATGTCAACCCTATACAAATATAGATCAAAAACCAGCACAATCAATGTAAATTGAATACTATCAATTATGCAACAAGATATGACACAAAATGGCTCAAGAACAAGTTACAAAAACACTTCCTTGACTTAAAACAATTGCAAATCGTGCAGTGCAATCACAAATAAAGGAAAATGGCTCCAAGAATCACTAACTTTAGCTTATTAAGTTCTCGTGAAAATTGCTCACCTTGCAATGACTCTCCTTCCCAAGTTGGTACAAACAATAGTAAAATAAATATATGGTATATGAGGGAAAAGAAGAAATACACAATGAGTTTTTATACTGAATTATTTGTTGCAACATATTACATCTAATTCTCAATTAATAAATTAAGTTCTACTAAGCATACTAATGTTATGAAGTATAATACAAATATTCTTTGGAATCGTAGCCTTTTCTAGTTATAACCGCTTGAGTATTCTTGTACAAGTCAATCCTATTTTAACCTTTCACAAGTCATTCTTGACTCAACCAACTATTCTTTCACAAGTCATTCCTAACTTAACCAATTATTCTTTGTGGCTGATATATAGAAGTTGAATAAGTGGTAATGAACATATCACACATTTGCTCACTAAAGAGGATTATCATTTGCCAACATATATGATATTCGTACACTCTTTTCTAGTTCGTTAATATAATAAGAATTGTGTTCTATTATGAAGTATTTGATGAGCACAAAATTTTAGCAAAGTACAACTTTGTCTTTCTTTTTCTTCTTCTTCTTCTTTAGTTGCTTTATATAGGCTATGAAGAGAGTGGTTATTATGAAACCATTTCTGGTTGTTGATAAGCTTCAGTTCTTTTTCAATTCTTTCTTCCATCTAATGAGTTTGATATTGAAGGATGCATTAAATACACTCTATGCACCAATAAATGCTCTTTTCTCCTTTAGGTGACATCCTAATAGCTGGATCTACATATCTCTTCTTGGGCAGTATCTCTTTCACTGAATTTTTGTTAAGTGCACTGCCATGTGAAATAGATAATTCTTCCAAAGTTGGAAATGCATGACTTAGTGATTTGTCAAAGAAAAACATCTTTAGCTCTTAATTTAAGAGATATTCTAATGTGACGTGTCTGTGGGTCACTTCATCATACGAAAGTAGTGAACATTCTCTTCAACATATAATATTTTGTTATTGAAGAATTTTTTTGCTACTTTTATTTTTTCTAATGATCAAATTTGTGATGAGGTTTTCTTTATGAGATCCCTTTTTTTATTATGTCAAAAAAGCATGGATAAATCAATAATCATCACATGGTTTCTTACTATTAATATGTTCTGGTGTTTGAATGTTACTCTGATGGTTAAATGTGTTTTAAGGCATACATGAAAAGTTGTTTTGTCATCATAAGAAAAGAGAGATTGTTGACACCCTAAATGATCTTTCTAGATGATTTGTTAAGTCCCTAGATAGTCTATATAGACCATGCACTATTTATATCAAACTAGATAGTCTGATGACCTGATCATATGTGAAGTTTATGTTTTGATGATAACAAAAATAAACTAAATGATTTATTTGTATTTTAATGTTCTAATAATACTTTGTATAGTTGCAATATTCAACAGATTGGCTAAGTATCTATAACATGTATTCATAACTGATAAAGGTCATATTTCAATGCTTTCAAACTATAAATTCTAGATGATTTAGTGTCTTAATGTTGAGAGCAAGCATTTAATGTCCATATTTTTCCTTATAATTAATGAAGAGTGCATTGTGACTCCAGATTGATAAAGAAAAAGATTTCAAGAAGAATTGAGAGGAATAAAAGAATATAAGCTGGAAAAGAAAGACAATACAATGATGAAAGAAATACAAGAGAGAAGAAGAGTACTGTTAGTGACAAATTGCTTAAGCGTCAAATCCAGATTGAGCTAGAAGTCACTAAAGACTCAAATGGCACAAAAACCTAAAATTGGCAGGAGGTATAAAAGAGAAAAGAATCTTCATTGGAAAGAGAGCTGGCTGGCGGCTACAGTGAAGAACAGTGCCCTGCAGAAGAATGTCTCTTGTATTCATGGCTGCCATGTGTAACTAACTTACATCTATTTTGGGATTGAATGTAATTTCCTCATACTTTGTATTCTTGTTGTTCTTTTTGATAATGCATGAGTTATTCAGACTGTATTCTCTATGTGTGCTTAATGCTTGGAGCATTTGTGCAACTGTTTCTTGAACTAAGAATCTTGAAATTAATTGGAAAGTAGTTTTGAGGTTTGGAAATCATTAAGAGTACCCATTACAATGCAACACTAGGGATGGGTTACATTGTAATGGTTGCGTGAAACAACTGCACTTAACGCGGGTTTCACCCTCCACGAAAGCTAGGAAAAATAGTATTATGCAAGAGAACCTATGAATTTCAATACACGAAGAATCGGGTTGAATGAATCTTATTTGTGCAAAGTCATAAGAAAAACATACTAATTATTTATGGTTAAGAATACAAATAGTTGAGTTAATAAGTTCAATCCCAAGATAGTTTCCTCATTATTGCATTTATACTCTGTTTTACTGTTCATTTTTATACAACACATTAATGTTTGCAATCTATTCTGCATCAAATCCTTAAACGCTTTTGGCTTAAGCTACTACACTAGCTGAGACTCGATTAATACCATTCCCTATGGATTCGACACTTGTACTAATTTCTATTACTTCTTGACTTGGTATACTTACCAAAAGGAGTCATCAATAACAAACGATTTGATTAATCAATTAAATATTTAAAACAGGTTTTGTTTAAAAACAGCTAAACAAAATTTTTTGAATATATATTAAAAAACGAGTTGGAACCTTTCAATGTGTTATGAGGTTGACTTCGAGTTGTCTGAGCTTTTAATCGAGCTGAAATCTCTTTTTTCATAATATCTAAGCTTTCTGAATGAAACATTAAATGGAGATCTACTTACAAAAAGTTGTCTGATACTCCAGATCAATAAAAGCACAAAGATGATTATAATAAGTATTAAATAAATAATAAAAGATTGAGTCACTCCTCATTAAGAAATGAGTTTGTATTTACAGAGGTTTAGGCCTAGTTCAAGTTGTTATTTAACTGTTGAGTCTTGTAATTAAAAAAATCGATTTTAGAGTCAATTTGATTTATTTGGATATGTAAGTGGTTATACCCTTCTGTCTTATGTGAGTAATATATTCTTAATATATTTCAGTTATACTATAATATATACACGTTCAAAAACCAAAAAAATTTCAAACGGGCGTGTTTTGTGCAAGATTTTTTAAATTAACTTTGTGGAAGGTGTTTAGCATGGTGTTTTTTAAACTAACTTTTCATATTAATAATAATTTTAAAATAATAATATTAATATAAATAAGTACAATATTTAAAATAATATTAATAATAATATTAGTATTATCCTGATTAATAACTTTAATATCAATACTAAAATAATATTAATTATTATTATTAATATTAATAATTATATTATTATTATTAATCATGTAATAATATTAACTGTAATAATATAATAAAACTAATGAAATATTATTAAATATAATAATATTTAAACACCAAAATTACAGGTTTTGTAATATAAAAGAACCTATACTACTGTTAAGTCTAAAAGCATTCTTTATTTTATATATTTTAAACATTTTAATTTTAATATTTTTTATTTAATTTTATTGAATACGTTACCTTTAAATAAAAAAATAAATGAGTGTAATTTTATTAAAAAAAATAAGGAAGGCATGTGTCATTCATTTTAAATATAAAATTTGAAAAAGTGAATATATATTTAAAACCTAAGAATATGTTATCATTTTATTAAAAATATAATATAAGTATGTACTTTAAAACTAAAAGAGATGAAAATATAATTTAAGATGAAGTTAGATGCAATTTAGCCTATTTATAAACATTCGATATCTGTTTTAGGAGATATAT
>Ga0209489_108373_pt1 | contig 14189 bp, 12 predicted proteins | sample SiratrowhiteBW_FD_187527 | JGI IMG/M metagenome (GOLD analysis project Ga0209489, IMG submission 187527) | Root nodule microbial communities of legume samples collected from California, USA - Siratro white BW (SPAdes) (version 2) | ecosystem: Host-associated > Plants > Roots > Nodule | place... | reverse complement strand
TATATATATATATATATATAATGAAAAAGGTATGTTGTAAGATGTAAATTCAACAACACTGTTTGAAACTTGCAAAGGCTAAATTGCAAGCTGCTAAAACGGAAAATTAAGTGTTTTATCTTTTCGGGATAAATCACAATTTTGCATGTTAGTGCACAACAATAGAAAATTTGATTTTTGATGAAGTTATATTTACGCATCACACTTTAATTATAGTTTTCTCGTACTGCGATTAAAATAAATTTATTATTTTAAATAAGATTTACTTAATCCATATTAATTGAATTATTGGTTAAACTTAATTTTAATTATATTCTCTTATTTTTTTTGTTTTTAATTATTTACAGAAATTCTATAAGTTCCAAAACTCTTTTACACAGATATTCTTTAGACTTTTTATAAAGATAATCTTCTGCAATCTTTATTTAATTTAAAGCAATTTTTCTTTAAATACTTTGTAATATCTTTTATTACAAATTTGGAAAAAAGATATCTATAAGTTAAGATGGAAATAATTGATAATTATAAAAATGATATTTAAGACAAAAATATATATAGCTTAAACGGATACATTTATATAAATATGAATAAAAATTGCACGTTACAATTAAGAAATTTAATAAAAAATGTTTTTCTAATATTTATATGAATACCTTATTTATAAATAAACCATTTACGTTTCTTCACTTTTTCAATGAATTTAATACTCTTTTCACCTTCTGCAGCCATCATTTATAGGAAATATATATAAAATTATTCAAACACATTATATTAAATGAGTATAATAAACAATTTTCTGCGTTTTAAATATATAAATAGCTTAGATGAATACCTGTATATAAATATTAATAGCATAATTAATTGCACGTTACAATAATAAAATTTTAGTATTTTGCTTTTATGAATATGCGTGAGATAATGTTAGTATACATATCCCAACATACCTTCATACCAAACCATCACAAAGATATATTTTGGAGAATTGAACTAAAGAGTCACCTAGTTAGCATTACTCTCAAAGATCATTTAACATGAAGCTCATCACTTCAGTTTTGATTGTGCTACTTGTTGTTGCCATTGAGATTGGTATGATTTGTTTTCCTCATTCAATCTACTCATTAATTTGTGCTTACTAGTGCTTTAAATTACTTTTTTTTGTGAACAAATTTATGAAGATGGGATTGATGGTTTAGTATTGAATATTGTGTTTGTGATGCAGAAAATGAAGGAGCAATGAAAATGGTAGAAGGAGGAAGGTGCGATGAGAAGTTGAATGGGGATTGTCAAGAAAGCAAGTGTAACAGTGATTGTCAAAAGAAGCATGGAAACTTAGCCAGTGGACATTGTAATGGCATACAAGATTGCATTTGCCGTTTTCCTTGTTAAGAATGACTTTCACTTTATGTAATCCACAATGATGGATTCAAAAAAAATAAAATTAGTCTTTTAATGTTTCTTTTGTTTCCTTTTTACAAGTTGCTTTATGGTTCCAATGTAGCATCTTCAAATAGCTAAGGTAAAATACTAAAATGAAGGTTTAATAAAGTAAAATCTTAAAATTAAAATTAATTTTTTTAATCCTTGCATGACACTAATTTACTATTCATATGTTGAAGAAGGTTAAATAAATCATTATAAGAAACAAAGATTTGTGTTGTCATGTTAAGAAAAAAAATTCTTTTAAGACGGGAAGAATACTTCATCTACCTTAAAAAACATTTTATTTTTATCAAAATCAAAAACTAACACATTTAAAAACTAAAAGAGTTATTATAAATTTATAAAAGTTAAAAAAACAAAGATTTTTTTTAATAATAACCAAAACTAAAATTAAGTAATTTTACTTATACTCCAACAACATATTTAAGTCTTTAGTTTATTAATGGTCACACTTACAATTTTGTTTTCTATGTATATATATTAAAAATTCTAAACTTAATTTTTTATGTATAAAATTATTAATTTGGTCTCTATACTAATAGCAATTTATTTTTTTTATTTTTTGGTTCTTAAGCGTATTCATATTCCCATAACATAATCTTAATAGTTACCTATATGTGAAGTTGTAGATTGAGTATTTGTGTATGAAAAAAAGAAAAACAATTAAAATAAGTAAAGGAAAAGATTTAAAGTTTCCACGTCAAATTTCACTAAATTATATGTTTAGCCTTTACGAGAAAAATCCTCATCACTACTACCAAAGCTAAAAAGTATTTTTTTTTTTTTTTTTGAAAGACTGGTTTATTGTAATCAGCACAAAAGAAAACGCATGAAACTGAAGCTGAGAATCAAAAGAGTAAAGTTAAGGCCCATTCCTTATGGATAAAAAACAACCATTTAAAATTAAAACCAGTAAGTATAGTACAGGCAACTATATTTATAAAACAAATATTCTTTATTCTGAGCAAGGGTATTCAAAATGAACCAATTGAATTAATAACAAAAAATTGATGAAAAATATCTGAAAACAGATTTAAAAAATTGATAACGAACAACCGAATACTTTTTATTGATTTGAATATTTTTTTAAACCAAACATTTTGATTCTGTTTACGGTTTGAAATATTATTTATTATTTTTTTCACAACTTTCAGAAAGAAATTAATAGCAATTATGTTTTTGAATAAACCAGTAAAATTTTCTAAAATATTAACAACTTCGTATCTTTGTTTTAAAAGGAAGACCATAATCATTCACTATGGTCAAGAAATATTTATGATCATAAATTGATGATATTGAATATGATCATACATCAATATAAATCAAATCAAAATATTTTTTAGATCTAGATGAATACTTAGAGGAAAGAAAAATCTTTTTTGGTTTGTAAAAATGATAAATATCACAAATAAAAGATTTGTTATATTTAATAAAAGGAAATTTATTTTTTTTTATAGTATTAATAGATTTTTTTGAAGTAAGTCTTAATCGAAAATGTCAAAGGGTTTTGACATCACTAGCAGTAAAATTGACTTGTATGGGTGATATGTGGATATTTAATAGGTTTGATTTGAAGGTTTTGATAAGAAGGAATCTTGAGTATATATAGTCTATCTTGTATCTAGGCTAAATCAATCATTTTCAAAGCGTTCTTGTCTTGAATGTGACAATGTTACGTGCATGAGATTTCAGGAAAAGATTAGTTAAGATTTATTAATTAAGATAAGAATTGATTGTTAGTTATTATTTATTAATTAAGATAAGATTTTATTATTAGTTATTTTAATATTAAGATTATGTTAGGAGATTTTGATTTATATCATATCTGTTAATTTATCTTTTATATCTTTTAGATAGGGAAGAAAGGTTATAAATAGAAGAGCTCTAAAGGGGAGGAGGAGGGGCTTAAATCTAAAGTTAACCTCATCTCTAAGTTCAGTGAAAAACAATAATAAATCAACTCTTTTCTAAATTTGTTTTGAAAATTTTCATTATTATTTTACTTTCTATTTAGACTTAATTTAGAAAAAAAAAGAAATTGTAGACCTAATCAACTTATATCTATGAAAAGGTTGAGAAAACTGCTCAACATTGTTGCTACACCCTGCTTCCAATCATAAACCATTTCTAATTCTTTTATTTTTTAGGTCTTAATAAGAAAACAAATTCAGTCAGAGAGTGAGCTCAGAGATAAAGTATTTGTACATATGATTCATTTGTTCTCTGTGAGGTTGGACTTGCTTTGATACCATAAAATGTAACACCCCATAAAATTAAAGCTTCTACTATAACAGATAAAGTATTAACATCATGTGTATCTCACGGTATTCAATAGTTAACATGCATCAAAATTACATAATAAAGCTAAACTGAAATTTCAAAACATATTTACAATATCATATACAAGTTTTTCAAAATATAATACTATTCCTAACAGCATCCTTCAATCTAGATGATCTCTCAAAGATCCATCTGCAGCACTATCTACTCCCGTGTCAAGACACGATCATCACAGATAGAAAATCAAACACAATACAACAAAAAAAAAAAAGGGTAAGCTAACCAAATTTTAACAAATCAAAAACATTCAATTTCATGTATCATCACAATATAAGAATCTAACATACTACAAACATGACTCTACTTCCGGAAGACTCGTGCATTGAATAGACCTCGAGATATGCACCTGTCATACATCTCCAAACTGTGAATCCACATAGCCCCCACACAAATGAATCACAATCATGTATGACAGGGTTAGTCCCCATGAGACTTTTCTGACCAACTATATTTCAAGCTGCAGTCACACAGTTCAGACCTCCTTCGACTCTCACCATCTAGTAATGATCATCTATTTGATTTCTATTACTAGTAGAGTCAGGATATCAATCGTTATTGATCAGATCCTTAGACAATGCACTTCCTAATTAACTAAGACACGGGTGTTTTCTTTCCTGAAAACACTATGCCTAGGCTTTGACAAACTTTATCAACACTCTTAACAATATCACATTACAATATAGATCTCTACTTATGCATTCATTCACTTTTAAATCTCAATCTCCACTTCAATATCAAAATTTAAAGAAATCACTAAACTGTCAATATAATTAAACTTAAATTATCAATTAATCTGTTTTACTAAATACATACATTGCATTCCAAAAGAGAGAATAAGTAACGCTGGAATTAAGGAAAGGAGCAGATAACTGTTAATAATTGGTTAATTAAGTATAGAGTTCTTAGGATTTTTAGCATTTACTCTGTTTTAATTATAGGATTTTTAGGGATTTTGTTTAAGTTAGGGATTTTATTGTTATTTTTCTGTTTAATGCGTTTTTGGTTATGAAAAGAGAATGCAGTTGAGATTTAGGTGAAATTCGAAGAAAGAGAGAATAAGGAACGCTGGAATTAAGGAAAAGAGCAGAAAAATAGATTTTAAGTGACTTCTTGCTTACGCTAAAGGAGGATCTTAAGCTAAAACTCACTTAAATGAGAAAAGAAGTTCTGTACGAAGGCGTCAACGCCACTGAAGCGTGAAGTGCAAAATAACAACCACTTTGTAACAAACAGCGGGGATCTTTTATAAAAGGAAGGCTTGAATGAATGAAAGAGCATCATCTTTTGGAAGATCTTTGGAAGCACTGTTGCAATAAAAAATTTTCCTTTTTCCTTTCCCGTTGTATATTCATGGCTACCATGCGTAGCTAATCTCTTTTCTTCTTGGGATTGAATGTAATTTCTCCACTTCAATTGTACTCTTGGTATTTATTTAATGTTGTTTTATTCAATTTATCTTTGTTTAACGTTTTATATTAAATTGTCATACTTTAAATCTCTCTTTGTGACTAGAAAGCACTTTTTGGAATTAGAATCAAATGTTAATGCATTACATTTATAAATTCAGGAATGAATTATAGAGTAATGACTGCACATAGCAACTGATCTTAATGCTAATTAAATTAATCTGGTAACTAGGAATAGAGCTAGATACTTTAATTTATGAAATTCAATGCTAGAGAAATCAGGTTGAAAAGGCTTTTATTTGCGCAGATTGATAATTGGAAAAGACAATATTAAATTCAGTTAAGAGTGCATGAGAATGGAGAATATTATTATTCAATCCCAAGGTTGTTATTATTATTGATTTTTCTTCTTTATTAATTGCGTTTTAAGTTACTTTTTATATTCAGTTATCAAAACAAATTATTGTTAAATCTTTATTCATAATACAATTGATATTGAGGCAATCTACAATTTCCGTTCCTTGAGGATACGATACTCTCTTACTCATTATATTACTTGTGAACCCAGTATACTTGCTGGAAAATCGTTAACAAGCTTTTGGTGCCGTTGCCAGGGAACGGCGAAGAATTGGAAATTGAATTTTGTATCAATTGCATTGTGAATTACTGATTTTTCTTGTGATCGTAATCTCTTGTTAGACAACAGTTGATGTGTTTGAGAAATCAAAGGAAAGAAGAACAGTTGTTATTTGATCCAGATATTAATAAAACGTTGAGACAACTCAGGCAAAGAAGAAAGCGTGAGCAGAAAAATCAGTCAAGGGACAAAACTAGTGGTGAAATCATGGCAGAAGAGGCCAATGGTCATGTCGATCCGACTGATCCACCACCAAGAAGAGTGTTGGGTGACTATGCTTTGCAGCAAGGGCCCAGACATTTTTCCAGTATAGCTGTTCCTAACATAGCTAGAGTGATTGAAATAAAGCCAGCACACCTGACGCTGGTTAGTGCCAATCAATTCACTGGAATGGAGCATGAGGATCCATATACTCATTTGTCAACATTCTACGAATTGACAACCACCATGGGATTTGAAGATCAGGATAAGGATACTGCTTATATGAGGTTGTTTCCTTTCTCATTAACTGGAAAAGCAAAAGAGTGGTTGAAATCACATCCAAATCAGAGTCTGACGCCCTGGAGTGATGTGGAGGAAAAGTTTTTACAGAGATTTTTCCCTCCATCCCGTTTCATAAAGGCTAGATCAGAAATTTCAAATTTCAAACAAGGATCAGATGAAGCTTTGTGTGCAGCATGGGAGAGATTCAAGGTGTTGTTGAGAAGATGTCCTAATCATTGATTTGAAGACATTGCACAGTTAAACATTTTCCACAACGGATTGAGGCCAGATACAAAAATGATCCTTGATGCAGCAGCAAGAGGAACTATGATGGCAGTAGATGTGGAACGTTCCACCTGAATTATCGATGCTTTAGCCTCAACTGATTATCAAGCACAATATGATTGGCAGAGTGTGCAGAAGAAGGGAGTTTTTGAATTGAATAGCACTGATGCAATTCTAACACAGAACAAAATCATGACTCAGCAAATGGAAGCTTTGACTCAGCAAATGGCAAAACTGCCACAGTAGTTACAGGCACAGCAGTTGCAGGCAGTTCAGGCCTCACAAACTGTTAATTATCAAACTCCAGTATTGAGGTGTGATTTTTGTGGAGGAAACCATGTAAATGGGAATTGCTCACAACAGATTGTAGTTGGAACATCAAGTGAAGAAGTACAGTACATGGCAAACTCTGGCAGGCAGAATGTTCAGTAGGAGAATTTTTCAAACAATGCCCCTCAAGGATGGAGAAATCCCCCAAATCAACCATGGGGATGGAACCAAGAGACAGGAAATTCTGGTAGGCAGCCAATGTTTCAGCAGCAGCAACCTACATTGTATGATCGAACTAGCAAGCTGGAGGAAACTTTGGAGAAGTTTATGCAAACTTCTCTGACCAATCAGAAAAATCAGGAGGCATCTTTGAGGAATTTGGAGACTCAGGTAGGCCAATTGGCTAAGCAGCTAGCAGAGCAGCAAAGTGGACAGTTTTCTGCCAACACTCAGCCCAATCCGAAGGAGCAATGCAAAGCAATCACCATACGTTGTGGGAAGCAGGTTGGTTCGGATGTAAAAGTAAAAGATGTTGAAGACAAAAATCAAACAACAGGTGATGAAAGTTCAGTAGGAGAGGAAGTTCCACCAGAAGCGCCCTCAATGGAAAACAGTAAGGAAGATGGAAAACAGGATGAGGAGAATTCTGATAAAAATCAGAATTGGAGAAAGATTCAGAAGGAAATACCATTGAAACATGTGCCATATCCACACGCACCTTACAAACGAGAAGTTGAGAGGCAATTCATCAGATTCACAGAAATCTTGAAGAATTTACAGATTAACATCCCTTTTACAGAAGCATTGCAGCAGATGCCTACCTATGCACGTTTTTTGAAAGAGATGTTGACTAAGAAGAGAAAATTTCCAGAGGATGAGAGAGTGGAATTAGAGGCAGGATGTAGTGCCATCATCTAGAAATCAATTCCACAGAAATCTCGTTATCCTGGGAGTTTTACACTACCCATCTCAGTGGGAAATTTGTATATAGGAAAGGCTTTGTTGGACCTAGGTGCAAGTATCAATTTGATTCCGTTATCCATGCTGAGGAAAATAGGAGAGATAGATGTCAGACCTACACGAATGACATTGCAGTTGGCAGATAGATCTATCAAGCACCAATATGGAGTGGTAGAGGATTTGCTGGTGAAGGTAGATAAATTCCTGTTTCCAGTTGACTTTGTGGTGATGGACATTGAAGAAGATGTGGATGTACCTGTGATCTTGGGAAGATCATTTATGAAAACTGCAAAGGTGATCATAGATGTGGACAAAGGCAAATTAAAGGTCTGTGTGGAGAATGAGGAAGTGAGTTTCAATGTTTTTGAGGCAATGAAACATCCTAATGACAAAAGGGATTGCTTTAGGCTTGATGTGATAGATGAAGAATACAGTCGAGTGTAGAGAAGCTTAGGCAGTTCAGAGACACTATTGTAGGTTATCACTCAACCTGCAGATGAGCTAGTTGAAATGGGGGATGCAGAGGCTGTGGCCTTAGCTACTATGTTAGATCAAGCTAAGGAGTTTGTTCAGCAATCAGAAAACAGACAGAAACTGGAGACAGATTATATTGCTTCAGAAGAGGTACCAGAGTTGAAAGTTTTACCACCCCACCTTAAATACAATTTTCTGGGTGGAGACATAAAGAAACCAGTCATTTTAAGCAGTTTTCTAACTGCTGAGGAGGAGGAACAGGTAATTGAGGTGCTGATAATCAACCAAGAGGCTATTGGTTGGTAACTATCAAATTTAAAGGGAATCAGTCCAGCTTATTGCATGCACAGGATACACATGGAGGCTGATTTTAAACCAGTTGCACAACCACAGAGAAGACTGAATCCAGTTATGAAGGAAGTAGTGAAGAAGGAAGTGCAGAAACTGTTGGAGGCTGGGATGATTTATCCCATTTAGACAGTACATGGGTGAGTCCAGTACAAATGGTCCCAAAGAAAAGTGGAGTAACTGTTATACACAATGAGAAGAATGAGTTAATCCCCACAAGAACAGTTACTGGCTGGAGAATGTGCATTGACTATAGGAAATTGAATCAAGCAACCAGGAAGGATCATTTTCCTCTGCCTTTTATGGATCAGATGTTGGAAAGGTTAGCAGGAAAAACTTATTACTATTTTCTGGATGGTTATTCTGGCTATAATCAGATTACAGTAGATCCACAAGATCAAGAGAAGACGGCTTTTACATGTCCCTTTGGTGTTTTTGCATATAGGAAAATGCCATTTGAACTGTGTAACGCACTAGCTACCTTCCAGAGGTGCATGCTGGCTATTTTTTCTGATTTGGTGGAGAATTGCATAGAAGTATTTATGGATGATTTTTCAGTTTTTGGTTCGTCTTTCCAGTCTTGTTTGGAGAATTTGAATACAGTATTGAAAAGGTGTGTTGAGACAAATCTGGTGCTAAATTGGGAGAAATGTCACTTTATGATAACTGAAGGCATTGTATTGGGGCATAAAACCTCTGAACGTGGCATGGAAGTGGACAAAGCAAAAGTGGAAATTATAGAAAAATTACCCCCACCTACAAATGTCAAAGGAATAAGGAGCTTTTTGGGACATGCTGGTTTTTATAGAAGATTTATCAGAGACTTTTCAAAAATTGCGAAACCACTGTGCAATTTGTTGAATAAAGACACACCTTTCAATTTTGATAAAGATTGCTTAGTGGCATTTGACAGATTGAAGGAGAAGTTCACTACTGCACCAATTATCACTACACCTGATTGGAATCTGAGTTTTGAGCTTATATGTGATGCAAGTGACTATGCAGTGGGTGCTGTTTTGGGACAGAGAAAGGAAAAGTTGTTTTATGTAATACACTATGCTAGCAAAGTCTTGAATGATGCTCAGAGCAATTATACAACAACTGAAAAAGAATTGCTGACAATTGTGTATGCTCTAGAGAAATTTAGAGCCTATCTCATAGGTTCTAAGGTGACCATTTATACAGATCATGCTGCCATCAGATATTTGTTGACCAAGCCAGAATCAAAGCCTAGGCTAATTCGCTGGATGCTGCTACTACAGGAATTTGATTTGGAAATCAAAGACAAGAAGGGTAGCGAAAATCATGTGGCTGATCATTTATCCAGATTGGCTAATGAAGCAATTACTGCTAAGGAAGCTGAAGTGCTGGATGAATTCCCTGATGAAAAGCTGTTAGTTGTACATGAAAGGCCATGGTTTGCTGATATGACTAATTTTAAAGCTGCTCATATTGTTCCTGAAAATATGGATTGGTAGCAGAAGAAAAAATTGTTTAAGGAAGCTAAGCAGTACATTTGGGATGACCCTTACTTGTTCAAAATAGGGGCTGATAACTTGTTAAGAAGATGTGTGACCAATAGGGAAGCACAGAGCATCTTATGGCATTGTCATAATTCCCCTTATGGAGAACATTTTAATAGAGAACACACTACAGCAAAAGTGTTACAATCTGGGTTTTATTGGCCAACCTTGTTCAAAGATGCGTACACACATGTGCAACAGTGTGATAAGTGTCAGAGGACAGGGAACATCTCTAAGAGGCATGAGATGCCTTTGCAGAATATTCAGGAGATTGAGGTGTTTGATTGTTGGGAATTGACTTTATGGGACTGTTACCCAGCTCATTGTCTAATGAGTATATATTGATAGCAATTGAATATATTTCCAGGTGGGTTGAAGTTGTTCCCACACAAAAAGCTGATTCAAAAACTGTGATTAAATTTGTCAAAAAGAACATCTTTTCCAGATTTGGAACACCACGAGTCTTGATCAGTGATGGAGGAAAACATTTTTGTAATGTGCAATTGGAGAAAGTATTAGAACATTATGGAGTAAAGCATCGGATTGCCACTGCATACCATCCTCAGAGTAATGGTCAAGCTGAGGTTTCCAACAGAGAAATTAAGAGGATCCTGGAGAAAACTGTTGCAGCCTCACGCAAAGATTGGGCTTTGAAGCTAGATGAAACACTATGGGCATACAGAACAGCATATAAAACACCTACTGCATTATCTCCTTTTCAATTGATCTATGGAAAGGCTTGTCATCTTCTTGTGGAACTGGAACATAAAGCTTTTTGGGCACTCAAGTGGCTCAATTTTGATTCTAAGGCTTCAGTAGAAAAGAGGTTGATTCAATTAACTGAATTGGAGGAGATGAGACTTAATGCATATAATTCTTCTCGTTTGTACAAAGAAAGAATTAAAGCATATCATGACAAGAAGCTGTTGAAGAGGGAATTTCAAACTGGACAGATGGTTTTGTTGTTCAACTCTAGATTAAGGCTGTTCCCAGGAAAGCTAAAATCTAGATGGTCAGGACCATTTGTTGTTAAGCAAGTTAGATCACATGGAGCTGTGGAAATTGAAGATCCTAAATCTAAAAGAAGCTGGTTAGTGAATGGGCAGAGACTTAAACACTACGTGGGTGGTGATTTTGAAAGGCTCATATCACTAATTACTTTGAGTAATTAGGATTTGGTGTCAAGCTATATGACGTTAAACGAGCGCTTGCTGGAAGGCAATCCAGTATTTATATGTTTTTGAAATACATGCATGGTAGGTATAGGTTAGTTAGGATAGATTAGGATTTTAAATTACAGTTAGAAAAGTTTTTAGCTTTGAGCTATTTTTATAGCTCAAGCTAAATGTCACTTAGCGCTCATCTTAGCGTAGTTTAAATAGAACAGAACATTGCCTTGTCTCACAAGGACCTGGCACTGAGCGAGTTGGAGACGATTCAACTTCGTGCGTTCTGTACTGAGCACACACTGCATTGTTCAACAACTCTTTGCGAATCAAGGTAGGATTTTTTTTCTGGTTATTGTTAAATGCGAGGTTGCCTGAGGTTCTGAGAGTCATCTTAAGTTGTTTATCCATGGTAGAATAGGTTCTGTAATCTATTGCGAGAGTTAGGGTTCTATTTTGGGTGATAAAGTTTTGGTTTTTAGGGTTCCTGAATGATCGATGAGAAGGTAGTAATGTTGTAGGACGAATTTGGTGCTAACTTTGGTTTTCAGGAAAATGCCGCGAGTCAAGCACACAGCTGTTAGAGAACGTCCAGCCAAACGATACAGAGGTACTGAGCAATTTTTTGATGAAGCCATACCTTCGGACACACCGGAGCAGGATCAGGCAGCAAACATTCAGGCACAGCAGAATGCACAGAAGTTTTTGAATGATAACAAGCTCAGAAGGTATGAGCAGATCAAGCGTTGGGGGTTTATTGCTGAAAGGAGGGTAGAACTCAAGCTTGGGGATTGTGACCCCTTATTGATGGGGATACTGAGGCGTAACTGGAAGAGGTTGGCTGAGCCTCTCAAGAAATTTGATGCTGAGATTGTGAGAGAGTTTTACTCCAATGCTTATCTGGAGCGCCAGGAGAGGCACAGAAGGAAGACGATGGTCAGAGGAAGGTGGATTAAGTATAGTCCACAAGCCATTGATGATCTTCTGGAAAACCCTTATCGTAAACAAGATGAGCAATGCCACTATCAGAGGTTGTGTGGTAGGAAGAAAGGGTTTAGCAACAAGAAAGTGGCAACAGTTCTGTGTATGTCAGGGAAGGGTTATCAGTTGACTGAAGCAGGAAAGGAAACTCGTATCAGAAGAAGAGACATGAGGACCTTGGCACAAGTTTGGCTGACATTCCTGTTGGCAAATGTTATGCCAACAGGACATGTTTCGGATATAAATGTCGCGAAGAGTAATTTGCTATTCTCAATGATGCAGGATGATTTTACTATTAATATTGCACGGGTAATTTCTAATGAAATACAGAAGGTGGTTGATGAAGAAAGAGTAAGAAGAGGAGAAAGAAGAGGAACTTTGGGGTTCCCCGCATTGATCACTGCTCTTTGTGAAGATTAGGGAGTGTTTGTGGATCCAAAGGTGAAGATCAGAGCTCCAATTGATTTGAAGTTCATTCAACTTCATTGCACCAATGCAGAAGAATATCCAGAACAGAGAAATAGGGCACCAAGTCCACCGAAGTCACCCTCATCACCAACTTTGGAGGCAGTGGAGAAAAGAATTATGAGACATGTTTTACATATGGAGGATCAGCAGAGTGTCATTTGCAGATTTATGATGCAGATATACCATTCCATGCGCGACAAGACTTTTATGAATGATGAAGAATTGTCCTCTTACTTGAACTGGCTTGGGGACAGGCCAAGTTCAGTGGGAGGGGCTGAGCCTGGAGGAGATGAAGTGCAGAGTGATGCTGGAAATAAAGGTGCACCAGTGGATAATGAACAGTGAATGATCCACCCAATGAACCTGGAATAGAGAAGGAACCACCTATAGCTCCAGTAACAGAGGAGCCAGCAGCAGCTAGCCGTGCAGAACCACCAGCAGAACCACCATTTGAACCATGTGAGGATTCACTAGTCAGGAAGAAAACACCAGTGAGAGAGCAGGACCATCAGAAAAGAAAGCAAAATCACCAGCAAAGGAGGCATCAGGGACTGAATCATCCAGAAGGACAACAAGATCATCAAAGACAGACTCACCATTGAAGGAACCATCTGTAGCTGAGCCAGTTAGAAGATCAAAAAGGGCAAGGAGAACTGTGGCAGGAACTTTGGCTGTTATAGAGGAAATTAAGCCTCTAAAAACTCAATTTGTGATATCGTTGGATTCAGATGGGGAAGAACAAGCAAGGGATGAAGAAGAATCAGTGAGTAATGAGGAAGCAGCAACAGGAAACTTTGCAAGTGATGAGGACACAGAGGATGAAGATAGCAACTACTGAGGGTTGCTATAACAGGAAGGAAGAGCAACTACTGAAGGTTGCTGTAGCATTGTTGGTTGAAGTTTTTTTTGTGGCTGACCTGATAAATTGTAGATAAGCAAAGGTCTGGAATGATATTTTGAAGTGCAGATCAGAGACAAATGGTGGTAGTATAGCTTTTACTTTTGATGAATGACTATTTGTGATGGATAACTGTATTAATTTGCACATTGTGGATAACTGTACAAGGTAGGCACAGGAACTAATGATTGAGCATGATATGTTAATATGACTGTGTACTGAAAGTAATGAAACTGCTGGGATTGTGACTGAAACATTTTGTGTGCATTAAGTAGCGTATGCTTATTTTTGAGCCTGAGCTAATAGTGATAGAAAATTAGAAAGACTGCATGACAATAGGAGGATTAACATGAGTAAGAATTGACAGGATTGGAGTGAAACAGTATGTGAGACAGTGACACTGAGAGAAAAATTGAGATGCATATTGTCTTGATATTAATTGTTGCTTTAATTTGTTGAGCTAGGATTTATCTTGTATTGATAAGGATGAGGAAGGCATATTGTTTGATT
>Ga0209489_108371_pt1 | contig 14195 bp, 7 predicted proteins | sample SiratrowhiteBW_FD_187527 | JGI IMG/M metagenome (GOLD analysis project Ga0209489, IMG submission 187527) | Root nodule microbial communities of legume samples collected from California, USA - Siratro white BW (SPAdes) (version 2) | ecosystem: Host-associated > Plants > Roots > Nodule | place: USA... | reverse complement strand
GCATTTTCTGCACACACCAATTGGACAGACAAGACAATAGAACTTTGAAGGTTCACTGCATTGAAAGCAAGAATGTCTACCTGAAAACATCAAGAAAAACAAATCAATATTTCCAACTTTATCTGCTTAAACCTCCCACTACACTTTATCGCTTCCCAAAAGAGAACACTTACAGTGAAAAAGAAAAAATGTAAAAAGCGTAGAATCTATCCCCTCCCCATATTATACAGAAAAAAATACAGATTTCAATACATGCAAAACCACTTTTGTATCTTTTACCACTGGATTAAGCTAGGATATAAGAAAGTAATACATATGTTGCATGCAGAAAGCAGATAATCCATTAACAATAAATCTAACAAACTCACCACAAAACCATGAGTTTACCGTCTGAAAGAAGGCATCATCCTTTCCAACACAGTCGGCGTGATAGACTTTCCCACATTTCCTGAAAAAACAATAAATAAGCATGTTCATTAACACCCATTGATTAGCTAAAACTAAACCAACCCGCTTTGGTGAAAAGAAGATAAAAATGAAAGACTTACCGATCATCACAGATGACCATTTCTCCACCGTCTTTGCACGCAAAACACCACTCATCGGCGGGTTCAGTCACTGTAGCTTTTTCTGTGAGGTCCGCCATTATGATTGCAGGTGCCGAGAATCAAAAATATGTTAAAGTGACTAATAGTGTCTATCTCTATTGAATCTTCTATTTATTTGCGCGTGATCTTGAAAGAAGATATATTTTTGATAAAAAAAAGACAATTAATTATTACATGGTGGAAGGAAAAGAAAATTGACAAGTAGTCTTTCCTTTTGGACCAATGCATGTCTTCCATTGGAGGATTTGTAAAAAGAAAAAAAAATTTGCCCCTATTGGTTTGGATTGCCGCCACAGAAACATTAAAAACAATATAATATTTCGATTTCGTGTTGATTTTATTTTTTTATGGTTAAAGTTCAAAAAATTGGTGTTATTGAATATGTAAATTAATTTCTAAATTTACAATTAATCATTTATGCTATGATTTAAAATTACTTCTACCTACTACCAACACTTTTTAAAATATTATTTTATTTTATTTTCAAAAGAAAAATTATATAAACATTTACAAAGATCAACTATACTAATTACTCAATGTACGAAAAAATAATTAAAATGCAGACACTAGAATTTTTACATAAGATTAGAAATATAAAATATTGTTCCTTTGTTACTTCATAAACTTACCAACAATAAAAAGTAAAGTCTGAACTGAGTCCATCTCAAAAACTTGCAAAAACACTGTTTCATGTTTTTCTTTTTTTTTCTAAAAAATGGTGGTAATAGTTAGAAGTAATTTTATATCATAGCATAAATGTTGGTAATATAGTTAGAAGTTTTTATATTTCCATGAAAACCATAACAACACTTAAAAAAAGAGAGTGCCTTTAGTTCGTGCAGAGCTTCTTGAGGCAAGATATGGTGATTCTGAAGATGAACAAGATACATAGACAGAGGTATAGTGATTCCTCACTCTTTATGTAAGTTTTTGAGATTGACTCAGTTTCAGACTTTGCTTTGTACTGTTAGTAAGTTTCTAAGAAACAATATTTTGTCTTTGTTCTGTTAGTGTTATTTTTTTTGTATATTGAGTAATAAATTTGGTTGATAAAAATTAATATCTTTGTAAATGTTTTTATAATTTTTTTAGAAAAAATTGAAGAATAATGTGCTCTTATTAAAATATTTAATTCATCACTATATTAATTTTGGTAAGAGTAATGTGGTATTTTTAGTATAATATTTTAATAAATGTTGATAGTAGGTAGAAGTAATTTTATATCATAGGGTAAATGATTAATTGTAAATTTAAAAATTAATTTACATATTCAATAAGACTTATTTATTGAACTTTAACCACTTCAACCATATTTGACAGAGGAAGAATCAAAGAAATAAAATCAACACAAATCAAAATATTATATTGTTTTTAAAGTTTGTGTTGCTGCAATTCAAACCAATAGGGGAAATTTTTCTTTTTACAAATCCAATGGAAGACATGCATTGAATCAAGAAAAGGCTACAAATCTAATATTTTGTTGTTAATTTTCTTTTCGGGTAATAATTAATTATCTCCTTTTATGAAAAGATATTTTCTTTCAAAATCACGCACAAATAAATAGCAGAATCAAAAGAAATAACTACTATTAGTCACTCTAACATATTCTTTGATTCTCAGGCACCTACAATCATAATGGCCAACCTCATAGAAAAAATTACAGTGACTGAACCCGCCGATGAGTGGTGTTTTACGTGCAAAGACGGTGGAGAAATAATCATATGAGATGATCAGTAAGTCTTTAATTTTTATCTTTTTTTTTTTTATAAGTCTTTCATACTAAATTTTCTAAATTAAATTAATATTTTAATAAATGTTGATAGTAAGTAAAAGTAATTTTATATCATAGGACATATGATTTATTGTAAATTTAAAAATTAATTTACATATTTAATAACACTTATTATTGACATCGGAAAAATCAAAAAATAAAATCATATCTAATAGAGATATAGACAAAGGGGACCAAAACTAAGTTAAACAAGAGGTGTCTCTTACCTACAAAAATTTGGACACCCAAAGTTGTCGGATAATAGTTGGAAGGAAATAACACAGAACATATGTAATTGTAAAATGAGGGTAAGGATCACTCACCATGGACCAACCTCTACAAACCAGTCTTTTTTTGAAATCCAACCTTAATAAAAAAATTAAATTATTACTTTGTAACTCAATAAGGTTTTTAAGCAAAAAAATTAAAGATTAATATATTATTAAATAATTATATCAAGCACTCGTTTCTAAAAAATTAGATACATCAATGGCATTACTTTTGATAAAAAGTAATCATTTGAATGTTTTTATATTGTGTTTGATAAAAACAAAATATGAAAGTAATCATTTTTTACAAGTTTTAAATAGATGGTGGCAAAATATATCATTTTTATAAAAAATTATGTAAAGATTGAAAGATGTAGTATAAAAGTAGGTTGATGGTTTAAAATTTTAATCTTTTTATTTTTATTTCTTATTTCTTCTTTTATTTTTTATTTTTTTATATCTCTATTTAATATTTTTTTTCTTTATATGTTTTTCTCCTATAAAAATATTTTTATTTTTCAAAAATTAAAAATTTATATATGAACACAATCTTCTTGATATTAATTTCTCATACTTTAAAAGTGAAGTTTCAGACTGTTTTTAAACTATTTAATGCTTATGCTAAAATAAAATACAAATAAAAACGTTTAGTCAAATATATAGATAAATATTAATCATACAAAAACAAGTGTTTAGTCAAATATATAAATAAATATTAATCATACAAAAATAAGTATGTGAAATTGATACGCGGATAAAAATAATAGGAATTGAATCTTATCTAAGTTAAAATGTAGGTAATTAAGTAAGAATGTGTACTCTAGCAAATATATATAAAAGTTAATTAGTACAAATACATTTTTGCATGTAAATATTTTATATAAATTAACAGAACATAAATTTATTACATTATAGACACATTAAATAGCATATATTATTACATGCAAATGTTTTAGAGAAGTTAAAATGCATTTATCTGTACCACCTATTGATCTAAGTCACACAAAAGTCTGTCTTTATTATTTACCAATATGTTATGCATATATAAATGAGTCTTTTTGTACAGATCAAGATAGAGAGAGGAGTTTGTTATTTGATCAATATAAAATATCATTTATGACTTAATATTTTTTTGTCAAAAAAGTAATTTATTGTCGGCATAAGTAAAACAAATATTATAAAATGTATTAATTTGTATGTAACATTTCATGTTTAAATTATTATCTCTATAAATATAATGACCTGATCTGTTGTAACTTTTGATCTATAAATAAATAATCGATTCAACAATATCATGTAAATATAATAAACAAAATATGTGTAAAAATAAATATTAAACTTATTGTTGACATAAATACAAACAAATAATTAATCTTTCTTTATGCAATAATACCTTATATACCATCCATCTATTCTCATCCTATTTTCCATAAATATAATAAGAAATATTTCTAATAATCAATTTCCGCCCAATATACTAGGAGACAATTAGAAAAGTGAAACTTTTATTAAATTAATAAAATGATTAAAATTATAATATTTTTATTTAAGATTTATTTTTAATGTTTTTTTAATGCAAATTTATCTATTAAATTATAATGACTATTTTTATTTAAAAAACTTTGTTAAGACATTGTTGATCTTAAATATGATTTTATTAGTTTAAGCTTTGAAAATTTCCTTTCAGCTGAAATAATTAATACTTAAATTGTTAATATTATTCTATATAATGTATTGGAAAAAAGTTTATCCTTTTTATATAATTAAGAATGTCATCACGTTTCAAATATTTTTCTAGGTTCAGGTATTTTTCTTTAAAAAGTACACAACCCAATGACTTTAATTTTTTAATACTAAATAAAAAAATAACAAAAGTATATTTTTAAAATTTTGAATAACTTCATTCATATTTTCTGGTTGACATATTTCTATATTTTATATAAAATTAAAAACTATAATATATAAAACACTTAATATAATTTATAAGTATATAAAACGGAGACTAGGTTAGATAAAACCTGACTCCCAAAACAATGAACTTGATCGTAGTCTTTTTTCTTGAAGTCTCAAATCTCCTTTTATGGGTTATGTCCTTTGGTAAGCCTGATCTGCACAAAATATTTTTAAGATTAATTAAATAATAAAAAAATTAATCTTGAGATCATTTCATCAATCTGACATTTTTTTATTACCTGATATTGATGCACTCCAAAGAAACAAAAGCAAGCACAACCTCCAAATAGAAACACACATAAAAACACTACTGGACAGAATGATAAAACAAATTTGAATAAGTCAGATAAAGAAACTAAGAGTGGAAGAAGAATATGAGAAGACAGATAAGAGAATGAAAGAATAGGGAAAAGAAAAGATAATGAAAGAATAGGGAAAATATAACCAGAAGAGGATAGGGAAAAGATAAGCAGAAGAGGAGGAAGAGGATGAGAAGACGAAGTAAGAGAATGAAAGAATAGGGAAAAGATAAAGAGTTAGAGAATGAGAAGACCTATAAATAAATTATCTGATGATGAAATAGTAGAAAGAGACAGAAAATTGAAAAGTTTTAATAAGCAAAAATCCTTAATGGTTTAATTTATTTTAAAAAAATAATTATTAATTTATTAGAAGAAAAATTCAAAAATACTATCATTAAATAATATTTACAGTACCAATATAAATTTAAAGTCATTAAAAGAATATTTACATTACCGATGTAAATTTAAAGTCATTTACATTACCAATGTAAACTAGTCTGTTAAGATATTTTAAATTTCAAATTTTTAATTAAAAATTAGTATAATTTTAAAACTAAATATTTTTAATTTTATAATAATAAATTAATATTAAATGTTGAGGCCTTTAAGATCCTGAAGCTTAAAACCATTCTTTTATCAGTTTGGACCTTAAGTCAATTTCAGATGTTTGAAAATCAACTAAATTATAGTATATTATTTTCTTACCATGTCTTTCATAAATACTTACTTTCTATAAATATATAAATATTGTGTGAGAATGTTTGAAAGTTAAATGAAAAATAAAAATTAAGTTTTAAGGCTATTTATAATGCTATAAATAAAAATAGAAGCAATTTATTTCTTATCTTATTTCATTTCATTGTATCTCTATAACTTTTTCATATAAGCTCAAAAAGTGTTTCTTCACATCCTTCCTTGTTGCTTCAAGGATATAGTCACAAATACAAGCTTAATTAGGTCACATAGTGAAAACTTCTTCATTTAGGATAAAATATTTGTTTTTCCTCATATTTGAAGTTCTCTTTGCACTTGGAGGTATGTTGGAGCACATGTAATTTTACGATGAAAGATGAGTCAACTTGGGTATGAGCTATTGAAAATAAGGACCGGATTGTCTCTGTGTGTGTTTTTTTCTTTTTTTTTAAAGTTTAATTTCCTGATATAATCTAGAGATTTCTTAAGTATCCTTGGCTCACCATCCTAATTAGAATTTAGTTACCTTGAAAAGTGACTTTAGGTAAGGAAACATAGTCTTTACATCATTCTAAATTATATTTTTTTGTAATTATTTAACTTTTGATGGGTTAATATATATATATATATATATTAAATAAACTTTTATTCCCAAAAAAATTGTAATTTTTTATGTAATACTTTTTTTAATTTTAGTTGTTCATATTTTTTATTTTAATATCTATTATTCATTGGCATTCTTTAAGTATAGAACTAACATATGTATTTTTTTTTTAAAAAATCTTTTATTTAAAGCAAAATAATCAATCAATGTTATAATAGAAATAATATTTTCTTTCAGTTTAGGTTTTGGACCTTATTTCTTCTAGTCGTCTTTACTGTACAGTGGAACTCAATAAGGATAAAGATATGTATAGGATTTTATACATAATTTTTTATCAAACTTTGAGTCTTACTACTAAACAAAACAAGAAAGATCCAAAGAAACAAGGGATGTGAACTCTATTAAAAGAAAAACAATATTCTTTACAACACATTTGTAAATTAAAACTTAGGGTAAATTGTGATTATCAATCTTAGTGCACCACAAAATCACTCAAAAACGCATCATTCTGTCTGCATAACATCACATATAGTTCAAGAGTTATGATGAATGTACACTAAGATAAACCAGATATCAAAATTCTACACTACATAATTATAAATAAAATTAATTCTATGATTCATTTACTTAATTTCATATCCTATAAATGATGTTGTAACTCTTGAATAACTACTAGATGTAACTTAGTTTGTAACTTGAGATTCATGAAGACAAACTTTACCTTACACTTTAAATATGAATGATAACAACTTAAAACCAAAGAAAAATCATGAGCATTGGACAAGTATCTTTCTGAATAACAAAATTATTTATGTAACTTTAGAAGGTGTTTTTTTTATTACATCTGTTGAACATTGAGAAGTATGTCTAATTAGTTACTGAAAATAAATTTAATTTTATTAATTTGATATAACGTTAATTATATTTCCGTTGTTCAATGTAGAATATAAGATGTGAGTTAGAAGTATTTCCAATTATTTAAGTTAAAATTGATGGAATTAATTTATTAATGCGTAGATTGATTTATTGAAGAAAAATTACGGTTGTTTATTTAAAAAAAAAAGTTAAGAAATATTATAGAAAAATGGAAGGAAAATTTATTGTTGGAAAAAATTGAAAGAGGAGTTTCATACAACCACAAACATGCTTTGGATAAAGGTTAGGCTTTTGAAATTAGTCTATAAATGATGATTGAATGTTAATTTAAGTGTCAAATATTATATATATAACATTGATAATTATGTAACACAAAAAATAGAAAGACTAATGAAAATTTCAAGTTCTTCATGTCTCTTATATTTATTTATCTTACAAATTTTCTTTCACTGTTTTACTTAAAGTTCATGCAAAGTTAAAACTTTTTTTTTTATAAATAGGTTTTTAATTCTCTAAAATAGGATATTTTTCTTATTATCTTCTTAAAGATCTTATTTTTTAATCCTCCCATTTTATTGTTTATTACCATTTCTTTCATTTTAAATGAAAATTTAGGAATTGCTAATCTAGAAAGAAACTCACAATTAGTATTGAATTTAAATATGTTAACAAATTTAAATATTGAATTTTCACATAAAACCGTTCCTTAATTTCAGAATATACACACAAGTTAATTCTTAAAGATACAAAAGAAAACAATGATGATTATAATATAACTTTTCATAGTTAAAGAATTCTGTTAATGTAGGATAATTACAAATCAAGTTATCTCAAAATTTTTATCATTGAAATAGAAGTCACCCTCAAGTGAAATTCTCTGAAACAAGTGTTTGAAGGTACGCATACATTAAAAATGATGATTGATGATGTACGGTTGTGAAGCCACTCACTTGGTGGCGGTGAATGATGTTGTCTTCAACTAAACTATTATTTAGTAATTTTTTATTCAAAGTTAAAATCAATAATTAAATTTAAAAACTGTGAATAATTTATTATATAGTAAACTTTAAACAATTCATAACATCAAATATTTGCATCTTATGTCATAATAAAAGCAGTTTTAGTAATTCACACCTCCTATTATAAATGAAAATTGGCCATTGCTCAAATAATAAAATAACAAGGTTTCTTAAGAAATATGTATTTTAATTATATTCAAAATAAATAATTTAATTTAACTTATGCATGTTGAATTATAATTGGAGACATAAATACATTTAACTAGAGAAAAGACGAACAGGTATTATATGTTCAATAAGTTGAATTCATCAGACATATTAAATATACATAGATGATGCGTGGAAATTAAATAATTACTATTTTAATTTTTCTGCTATACCCAACACATGGGCGTTAATTAATGAACAACTGATAATTTAGTTTGTAAAGTACATGCAGTAAATGTTAATTTTATATGAATATAATAATAATAAATAAATATGTTTTAGTTTATATTTATATTAAAATTATAATATGTAAAATTTTAAGTTGTAATCCATATTTTAAATTTACCGAAAGTAATTTATATTTTAATACAGTATTATTTGTAACTATTGATATTTTTTTAAATATATTGACATTTGATTTATAAATAAATATGACAAATTATAAGAGGTTATACGGAAGAAAAATATTAAAAACAATTTTATTAATAGAAATTAAATAGACATTCTTATTGAATAATAGATTTAGGAGCTTGAATGGAAGCATTCAAATTTACAAGTGTATTTACGTATCCACCTCTAGAATTATCAAACTAACATGAAATTGTTTTAAGAAACAAGGTTACCGGAAATAAAAAGAAAAAACAGAACAATTCATTACTCTAGTGCAAAATTATGTGATGGAATAGAATTCTTTAATTAAAATTTTACTTATTTTCGAACTCCAAAAGGGAACAAATATTTTCCAAAGTCTTAATTAAAATGTTTATATATGAATTACTTTATCATTCATTAAAACATGTTTGGTCAAAAAACTTTTGGTTAAAAAAATAGGTTTCTTGATACAATGAGTATAAAACACAATTGCAATATGGAAACTCTTACATTACTTAAAATAAAAGATGTGGTTGGTATGAGGAGCAAAGGTGGAAAAAACTCTTTATTTATTAATGGGAGATGTGGTTGGTAGGAAGAGTGAAGGTAGAAGAAACTCTTCATTTATTAATGGGAGATGTTGTTGGTATGAGTATTAATAGGAGATGTGGTTGATAAGAAGTGTGAAGGTGGAAGAAACTCTTCATTTATTAATGGAAGATGTGGTTGGTATGAATATTAACAAGAGATGTGGTTGGTACGAGGAGTGAAGGTGGAAGAAACTCTTCATTTATTAACGGCAGATGTGGTTGGTATGAGTATTAATGGGAGATGTGGTTGGTACGAGGATTGAAGGTGAAAGAAACTCTTCATTTATTAATGGGAGATGTGGTTGGTATGAATATTAATGGGAGATGTGGTTGGTACCAGGAGTGAAGGTCCAAGAAACTCTTCATTTATTAATGGGAGATGTGGTTGATATGAGTATTAATGACAGCAAAAAAGACTCTTAATTAAAATGGGAGATGCGGTTGGTAAGAAACTCTTTATTTATTAATGACAGATGTGGTTGGTATGAGTATTAATGGGAGATGTGGTTGGTAGGAAGGTGGAAGAAACTCTTCATTTATTAATGGGGGATGTGGTTGGTATGAGTATTAATGGGAGATGTGGTTGATAGGAAGGTGGAAGAAACTCTTCATTTATTAATGGGAGATGTGGTTGGTATGAGTATTAATGGGAGATGTGGTTGGTACAAGGAGTGAAGGTTGAAGAAACTCTTGATTTATTAATGGGAGATGTGGTTGGTATGAGTATTAATGGGAGATGTGGTTGATAAGAAGTGTGAAGGTGGAAGAAACTCTTCATTTATTAATGAGAGATGTGGTTGGTATGAGTATTAATGGCAGCAGAAAAAACTTTTAATTAAAATGGGAGATGTGGTTGGTATGAGGAGTGAAGGTGGAAGAAACTCTTCACTTCATTTATTAATGACAGATGTGGTTGGTATGAGTATTAATGAGATATGTAGTTGGTATGAAGGGTGAAGGTCCAAGAAACTCTTCATTTATTAATGAGAGATGTGGTTGGTATGAGTATTAATGGCGGCAGAAAAGACTCTTAATTAAAATGGGAGATGCGGGTATGAGGAGTGAAGGTGAAAGAAACTCTTCATTTATTAATGGCAGATGTGGTTGGTATGATTATTAATGGGAGATGTGTTTGATGGGAGATGTGGTTGGTATGAGTATTTATTAATGAGAGCAGAAAAGACTCTTAATTAAAATGGGAGATGCGGTTGGTAATGGGAGATGTGGTTGGTATGAGTATTAATGGGAGATGTGGTTGGTATAAGTATTAATGGGAGATGTGGTTGGTATGAAGAGTGAAGGTCTAGCAGAAGAATGAAGAGGTTATATATTTTTTATAAGTATAAATATGTGAAATAAAAAAATGTTAAAAATACTAAAGAAAAATAGACAAACAAATAGTATAGGATGAAATTTTTGGATTTTGAATCCCCTCCTGGAATTGCCCACAAACTTCGTTATCCCATTTCAAGCAACTAACTTCGCTATCTCATTTCGAGTAACTTTCATTTTTGGAGAGTCTCAATCCAAATTCTTTATCAAAAGTAATGGTCGTTTAAAGTTTTTTGCCCTAAATTTTGACAACTCTAAATCTATGATAAATTTATACACTGTAAGAGCTCTACCATCAAATATACACTAAATCAAGTTGTACACTAAATCAAGTTGTAGTTAAAAAATTTGGGTGAAAAACAAATTTCTAACTATTTTTAGTGAATTTTACAAAAATATTAACCTCTTGCAAAAGAAGTGGTAAGGGGTGTCGAACTAAACATTCACGATGGAGAAAGGTACACGCTATTATATTAGTTGTAACGAGAACCGATGTAATAAATATTTTCTGCATCGGTTTTCGGTAACAACTGATGTAGTATTTAACACCTATTACATCGCAACTGATGTAATAGGTTCAGTACCAAACCAAATGTTAAATTTTTATTTTTCGGTCTTTTGAACATTGATTAAGAGCGTCAATCAATGTAAAATGAGGTATATTACATCGATTTGTGAATAACTGATGATATAATATCTTTTGGCATAATTTAAAAAATATCACTGCATTTTTGTTTACCTTGATTATGTTTTAACCGACATTTTATCCTTGTAGAATGAATTTTTTATACTAGTGTATAGATAAACTCACCTCTAAAGTTTTATACAAATATATTATACACTCTCATTTTATGTATAAAAGATTTACTTAATAAACAAAATTTTATCTATAGTAAACTTTACACATAAATACCAATACACATCCTTAAATGATATAGACATTTCTCAAAATATGTTTGAAAATGATAGTAAGTGTTGTTCACTAATAAGTTAATATTTTATTGTGTCTCAATCATTATACATAAGATACTTAGATAAAATTAAGAGCATTCTTCGGGTTACGAGGAACTATCTTCATTTAAAAAAAATTATATATTCTTATAATTTCTAACTAATGACTTCTTTACTAACATAGATACATACTTTTAATCAATTACAATTTTATTTAATAAAATCAGTCTTGAATTTTACAATCCTTTGATAATCTTGAAACAATAGAAGAAGATTATTTTTTTATTAGATTATTTCATGTGAGAATCTATATTTATAAGTCAACTCATAATTTCATTATTATTATTTGAACATGATTAAAAATCAACTTAAATAATATTTCACTCGTACTAAATTTCATTTTGTCAAAATAAATATTTATGAAATGTAATTAAGTTATGATAGCATAAGAATAATGGAGTTATTATATATAATTAAATATATAACTTTTATATTTTATGGACAGGCAAGGAAAGGGCATTCCTTTTGCAACTAAATTACATAAGAATAAATTTTGATCATGTTTGATTTAAGAACATTCCTAGTCAAAACTGAATGAAATTGTTTTTATAAATGTTTTTCACATTTGAGATGACTTCCTTAAAATTTAAATGTATCCATAGAACTCTACAAATTTAGTGTAATAAGAATATTGTGTTTAGGATTTTGGATTGAATCATTAATTTTTTCTTATAATGTGTTTGTGTGAGAAATTTTAAGAGATTCATTAAATATAGAGTTTGAAATACTTTATAACATATTATAACTATAATGTTTTGGAAGGATTTTCAAAAGAAATTAAAATTTAATAATTTTGTGAGAATAATTGGACTACTTAAAAGTTTCAAAGTCTACCTAAAAGGTAATAATTTGAAATTATTTGTATTTTCAAATTCACCTACTTTCTTTTCATATTCTTTAAAATTTGATTTTGGTCATTGACTTAAGTAAGATGAAAATATTTTTGGGATGACTTTTCAGTTGATGAATAAAGTTTTTTTTATTAATAATGATATTAAATTATTGGAATTATTTTTGTTATTGTTGTAAAAATATGTTAGAGTAAAAATACAATATCCTGAATAAAAGTAGTTGTGTCTGATAGACATTAATTAGATAGTGAGTACATTTGTTTTGCCTGCAGACCATACAGAATAACATCAAGTGTACAAACCAATATTTCAAGTTAATACAAAATATTTCAAGGTTTAGATATGAAGAACCGAATAATGTTTTCTACATATGTACTAAGAATTTGTGTCAAACAAAAATATTTAAATACTTCTTAGTACGTGACCTAAAGTTGCAATGACTAATGACTACAAACTCTCTTGGAAGGGTTATTTTTCAATTATGGTACAGTTGTCTATCATTACAATGTACACTTTGAACCATTGTTAGCTATAAGAGAGTTTTCTTGAAAAAGGAAAAGAATAATTAATGATATTACATTCCATGCATTTAATTTCTCAACATAAAAGTTCATCAAAGAATAATAGAAAAAGAAAGAAAGAAAACAAAAAAAAGTGCAATGACTACTTTTTATAAGCCTATTGAAGACATGTTTTGAAAAGAAAAACTAGAAAGTGAGTCATAATTTTGCAATTATTAAAAATATGCCAAAACATTCTATACTCTAAAGTTTTGTAAGAACATCCTTTTTGTTCATTTTAGCAAATTAGTCTGAAAGTCTAATCTTATACACATACAATGACATTACCATCACTAGTGAGCTAAGCTAGTGATCTGTCCACCTAAATCCTTGCATTTGTAAAAGTCAGGAGTGACTTATCTAAATAATATTTAGTTGAACCAAAAGTGACTTGAGAAAGAATATTTATTAGAGTCAAAAGTGGTTTGGAAGAAAATAATTCTTTGAGTCGGAAGGATATAGAGAAAGAATCTTTGTGTGTACTTTACCGTGTGAGTCACTTAATAAAAACATTAATCAAGGACGGAATAGTACGAAGATGAACCAATCTGAGATATATTTTATTCAATATGTATATTACATATTATATACATGTTTAACTAATAAAAAAAGTAAAAGTTTGCAAAAAAAATTATTCTTAATGTTTGACTATATCTACTTGCACAGACACAAAAAAAAAAACTACAAAATTTTTAAAATACAACTCAATCATCTATTTTTATGTTATTTTATGTTTTTACATGATATTAACTAAGATTTTGTTGGTTAATGTCAAAAATATCACTCTTTTATAATTATGAACTAATTTTTTATTGACATTTGTCAAGTGACTATTTGTCAATACTATTGTGAATAATTTGTTTTAATGTTTTTAAATGTTAACTGATTATTTTTTTAACCAGCATTGCTTCACATTTAAATAATTTTAAGAACTGATAATTGAATCTGAAGATGGTTGTCATACTTTATGAAATTTTAATAAATTTGAATACTTATTCCAAAATTTAAAAATAAAACAATTTAAAATGACATTAATTCAAATTTAATATATTTAAATGTTTTAAAAATTAAAAACTTCTTAGTCCAAATGCTAATTACAATACAAAAATACAAACTAGAAAATCTAAACTTATTTTTAAGATAAATTATTTTGTTATTTGTGGTTAGGAATTACATA
>Ga0209489_108370_pt1 | contig 14198 bp, 8 predicted proteins | sample SiratrowhiteBW_FD_187527 | JGI IMG/M metagenome (GOLD analysis project Ga0209489, IMG submission 187527) | Root nodule microbial communities of legume samples collected from California, USA - Siratro white BW (SPAdes) (version 2) | ecosystem: Host-associated > Plants > Roots > Nodule | place: USA... | reverse complement strand
TTGCATTTGATCAAAATCTTTAAGGTTCTTGCATAATCAGTACACTGTCTGTTTCTGAATTTTAATCTGGTTTTCAGTACACTGGTTTTCCAGATTTCATATTTGTCTGCAGTACACTGATTCTGTGCGATTGGGGTTAATATTTGTTAATTGTTTGAACCTCTGCAGATTGCATTCTAAGTTTCTTTAAAGAATTTGTATTCTCACATTGAAAAGCAAGTTTTTGAAAAGATTTGAAAAGGGTTCAATTCACCCCCCCCCCCTCTTGAACTTAGGCCAAATACTTACTTTAACAAATTACATGATCAATTATATAGAAAAGATTCGCTTTTGTCACAAGGGTTTAAGACACCAAATGAATTATCTCTATTCTAGAAACAAGCTTTCATTAGGTATTTCAATTCAAATCCTAATTACAAATTATATTTTTCAGTAAGAATCAATTATCATGAAATGAATCAACACAATTAAGTGTATAATTAAAATACTAACATTGAAAGGAAAAAAAAACATACATGTAAAAAAAATATTGATTACATGAGAACTTAGTAGGTTATATCTAACCCTAACGACAATGGGTTTTGTTCCTCATAGACATCAAAACCCTAAACATATAAGAAGAACAATGGAAAAGAAGATGATTATCCCAAAATATCCTAAATTTTTCGGCCAAGATTGACTTTTTTTTCTCCTCTACCTTTATATCTCTAAACTATAACATAAGCACTCCTTAAATAGAAATTGAATGACGTTTGTGTCCGACTCAACTTTAATTATATCTCTTCCTGCAGAGGCTCAAGATCCAACTCGCACCCAGCTAAAATCCAATGATGTTAGGTGCAACTGCACTGAATTGTCTTCTCTTTTATGCACCTCTTTTTGTAGGCCATCTGTCCTTTTTCCTCCTTCACGGGTTTTCTACGTATCTTTCTGAACGAGCTCCAATCTTTTTCTCCAGTGTTATTTGTTCACCTTTTAAACAAAATAAGAGAAATTAGTGCAACTTACCATTCTCAAACACAAGTAATCAATTATTAACAAAAGCCTAATAAAATTAAAAATTACACAGGGTTCAAGTTTAAGAAGAGTTGATTTCATGGTAAAATTTGGGTTCACAATATGATAAAAATAAATGTTACCAAAACTCTCTAAAACTTATAACCTTGCTTGTCCCAAGCAAATGTAACCTGACACATATCAAACTAATCAGCAACAATTTAACAACATAGTGATAAATTCACATAATCACTTCAGAGATCGAACATGTATGGCTCTGTTCCAATCAATCATAGAAAAAAAAAACGTCTCCCTATCAAAAACCAGTTACGGTGCTCACAATGTAAATGTAATAGGTAATACTGGTAAAATAGTGTCAGTGAGCAACTAAATGTATCATTTCTCACCAAAAAAAGTGTTTCACTCAAGCACACTAGCGTCTTAGGGTATTGAGTATTATGTGTCTCTCTTTTAACACTAATTTCCCACAATTTAACATTGCTTTTAATTCCGAGAGCCAACAATTTTTAAGCATGTGTTGGATCGAGCGCTTGCCACTAGGCCCAAAGTTATAGCCGTTAGTCAAGGTGTAACTCTTTCTACTAAAGAGGATAGCCACTCAAATGTCACAATTCGATTGTCACTTGGCTCACCTGGCCTCAGGACAATTTATGCCACCCACAACAATCTCCCCCTTGTTGAGAATCAAACTTGTGACCTTGACTTTGATACCAATTGTTAGATCAAGCACTTATCACTAGGCCGAAAGTTATAGAAATTAGTTAGGGATAAACTCTTTCTACTAAAGACCATAGCAGCCTAAGCGCCACGATTCGATTCTGACTTGGCCCACCTGGTCTCCGCCACGGGACAATTTATGTTACCCACAATAACATGTGTCAAAATAAAGGAGAAAATAATTATGAATTAATCTTCCTCATGTAAAATACACACATAAGGACTATTTATTTATAGATAAAAATATTAACAGACTAATAGAAAATATGGGCTAAGCCCATTATATTCAACACTCCCTCTCAAGCTGGTACATATAAATCATATGAACCAAACTTGTTACTAATATAACCAATTCTAGGTCACTGTAAAGATTTAGTAAAAATATAAGCTAACTGATCATTCGAATTAAAAAATTCAGTTTTGATGTCTCCAGATATAATTTTCTCTCAAATGAAATGACAATCAATCTCAACATGTTTATTCCTTCCATGAAAGACATAATTTGAGCTAATATGAAGAGCAACCTGATTATCACATATAAGTTAGTGGTCTCTCCAAATTGTAATTCTTTAAGTAAATATTTAAGCTAAATAAGCTCACAAGTAGCTAAGGCCATAACTCTATATTATGCTTCAAATCTTGCCACAACATGTTGTTTCTTGCTTCCCAAGAAATCAAATTATCACCAATAAGAGCAAAATATATAGAAGTAGATCTTCTATCAGACAGAGATCCTGCCCAATCAGCATCTGAATACTATGGTTACTATGACCATATAGTAAACCTTTTCCAGGAGAACCTTTAATATACTTGACTGCATTCCAATTATCAACACACGGGGAATTAACAAATTGACTCACCACACTAACTGCAAATGAAATATCAGGACGAGTAAAAATAAAATAATTCAATTTTCCAACTAATCTTCTATATTTCTCAGGATTTGACAAAGGCTCCCCCTAACTAGGTAGAAGTTTGGCATTAGGATCCATGGGTGTTTCAACAGATTTTGAATTCATCAATCCAGTTTCCTCTAAAATGTCCAATGCATACTTTGAGAGATAACAATATCATTGTTAGATTGTGCTACCTCAATCCCCAAGAAATACATGATTTGCCAAGATCTTTGGTCTGAAAGTGGTGACAAATATGTTGTTTTATCTGATATGCATGGTTATCATTATCTGTAAGAACAATGTCATCAACATATACAACTAGATAGATAAACCCAACACTTGAGTGACGATAAAAAATTGAATGATCTGCCTCACTGCGAGTCATACCAAATTGTTGAACAACACTGCTGAATTTTCCAAACCAAGCCCTAGGGGACTGCTTAAGGCCATATAAAGATATTCTGAGACGCCATACAATCCAGAAGACTCCCCCTAAGAAAAAAAACCTGGAGGTTGCTTTATAGAATTTTCTTCCTCCAAATCCCCATTGAGAAAAAAGATTTTTAACATCCAATTGGTAAAGAGACCATCTTTGAAGAACTACTATAGCTATGAATAAACGAACCGAAGCCATCTTTGCCACTAGAGAAAAAGTATCACCACCATAGTCTAAACCAAAAATTTGTGTATAACCTTTAGCCACAAGACGAGCTTTGAGATGATCAACAGTACCGTTAGGACCAACTTTGATAGCAAAAATCCACCTGCAACCAACAACAGATTTCCCATAAGGTAAAAAAATGAGTTTCCAAGTTCCACTATTCTGAAGAGCACTTATTTCATCAAGCATTGCTTGTCGTCAACTAGGATGGGCTAAAGCATCAGCTACAATTTTTGGAATGGACACAGAAGAAATAGACAAAAGACAAGTATAAAAAGGTTGAGATAGTCTATGATAACTTAATGCAAATGTGGAGAGGATTACGAGTAGAACATATACCTTTACGAATGACAATGGGAATATCAGGTTCAATTGTCGGACCCGGAGGGGGTAGAAGAGCTGGTATGAGAAGAGAGTCATCAGATGGATAATGAGAAGTCTGATGATGACTATAAACCTTAAGAGGTGATAGATGAGAGGAATCTTTAGGTACACTAGACACAATTGGAGTATCAAAGACAATTGGAATATGTACTTGATTAGATGGAGACACAGGTGGAGAAGATAAAGACTTAAAATAAAAAGAAGACTCAATAAATGTGACATTTGCAAAAATGAAGTAACGATTAAGAGAGGTTGAGAAACATTTATATATCCTTTTTGAGATTTAGTAAATCCTAGAAAGACACATTTATGTGACCGAGCAGATAATTTATCAAGATCAGAACCAAAATTATGAACAAAGCAACTAGACCCAATAACTTTAAGAGGTAAAAGATGAAGAGGTTCATGAGGGAATAAAATAGAATGAGGAATTTTATTATTTAAAATTGATGATGTCATACCATTACTTAAATAACATGCACTGAGAATAGCATCACCCCAAAATCTTTGAGGAACCCCACCATGAATTAAAAGAGCACGAGTAGTTTCAACAAGATGTCTATTCTTGCACTCAGCCACCCTATTTTGTTGAGGTGTATAAGCACATGAAGTTTGGTGAAGAATGTCACGAGATTTCATAAAAGTGTTAAAAGAATGAGAAAGATACTCACAAGCATTATCACAGCGTAAGATTCGAATTGAAACTCGAAATTGATTTTTAATTTCATTAAAAAAAGATTGAAATATAGAAAATAACTCATAACGATTTTTCATTAAAAATATCCAAGTGCATCTTGAAAAATCATCAATAAAAGTAACAAAATATTGAAATCCTAAATTAGACTTAACACAACTTGGTCCTCAAATGTCTGATTGAACTAAGACAAAAGGGGATGAAGCACGTTGTGAAACACTTATAGGAAAGTAATTACGTCTTTGTTTTCCTAAATGACATGACTCACAAGACAAATTGGATAACTTGGACAGACTTGGAACAAGTTGTTGCATTTTGGCAAGACTAGGATGACCAAATGCGCATGAAGGAGAGATTGAGAATCTATAACTGTGCCAACATGTGCATATGTTCGTAGGTAATAAAGACCATGGGACTCACATCTGGTGCCAATTATCTATTCCGAACACCAGTCCTGTAAACAAACAATCTTTGGTGAAAGAAACAACACAATCAAGGGAACAAATGAGATGACTAATAGATAATAAGTTAAAGAGAGATCCAAGGACATAGAGAACATTATCAATAGACAACGAATGAAGGAGATGAATAGTTGAATGAATAGAATTTCTTTAAGGAATTATAAGAGTTCTTGAGTTGTTTCTCTACTATTTTTTTATTCTTATCTTGAGAAGCTTTCTCAACTGGTAGATCCTTCTTCACTCATTCTTGAAGATTTCCAATGTTGAAGGTGGCGTGTTCAGTCATCTTCTTCCTCATTCCATTTTTAGATTTCAATTCCTTTAGTTTCATGTTTTCTTACTTGTTCATATATTGAAGTGTTCAATGCTACAAGCATGGTTCTCATGGCTTCTTCCTTTGTGCCATTTTGAGTTCTCTCTTGAAGAACTATCATCTTCATCTCCTTTTTGGGTTGGTCTAGATCCTACACTCCTTCAAAGAGAGATATCACTATACTCTATGTCACAACCGGCGTCATGACGGGGTGAACAAAAAAAAAAAATACTACTTTTTGAAAAAAAAAAAAAATAGAGGAGTTGCTACCATAGATTATTATAGAAAACTATGGAAAAACCAAAGATAAGGAAATGATATACGAAAACAGATTTAGGGTCTGGAGGTCGGTTATGTGTAGAGAAGATATTAGCACCTCCACCTTTAATCAAATGAGTAAAACATGTGCACTTTTTTAGAATGTTTATTTTTCCAAAAAGAAACAAAATTGCAAGTAAAAGAAAAGAAAATATTTATTGATTTTGGGTTCGACAAGAATTAACCTTACTCCTACATATTTTCATCAATGATGAAAAATCAGGATGTACGCAGTTTTGGATAGAAAAAGCATTTGTTGATGTGTTGATATTCTTTTTATTTTTTTATATTTATTTTTTTATTATTTTGAAAACTTGATTTTTTTATATTTTTGGAAATTTTCTTATTTTATATGATTTTATAAAATTTTAAAGCTTAAGATAGTGCAAGTGACTATTCATGATACTCTCGACAAGTTATACAACTAGCAGAGATAATGTAAACTATTTCTTTTTTGAGAAAAAAATTCTATTTTTTATTTCTTAATAGAATATGAGGTATAAGATGATGTGTTCGATCTTACAAATATCCAAATAACTATTATTTCCAAAATTTATCACTAAATATCAAATGACGCATGTGGTCATTTTGATATCTAAAAGAATTATTCGTATTTTTGATCGTATGAAAATATTTTAAGTAATAAAATTAAATACTAGATGAAGTGTGGGACCATATAAGTGTCTAAAATTATTTACAAGTTGTAATTTCAAAATTATTTTTAATTATTGCATATGGAAAGAAAACAAAATATGATGGTGGTGTATTCATAAAAAAATTGCAAAACGTTTAATAGAGATGTTGAACCAAATGCAAAAACCTAAGTTTTATTATATATTTATTGAAAAAAATAAAGAAGCAAAGTTAGTGATGTGATTTGTAAATAATAAAAAGGGTACAAATAATGATGTGAAAGGTTGTTGTGTTTTTATTTTCTTTTTGTTTTGTTAATTTGAACAGTGATATTGAAATTGAAATTGAGTAAGAGATGAAATTCAAATGAAATTATACATGTGTAACCTACTAGTCTCTATTATGATTCTAAATGACTTTTATTGTGAACAAATTTTGATTGTGAATTGCTTCTGGTAGATGAGAAAAGAAACGGATGATGGAATGAAATACGGTGGTGTTGTTTATAGGTTGGAAATTGCCACAGGTCACACAAGCAAATAGAGCAACCAAACAAATACAATTACAAAAGGAGCAAAAGATTCAAACATACCAGTTGTAGTTTCCAAAAGTGTCTTCTTTAATTGCTTTAAACCCTTTCCCGATTTGTAAAAAATTGGACTATAATTCCTGAATCAACTGGTCCCCAATGTTGTATTTTCTACCTTTTTAACGTGTAATGTATATGGAAAAACATGTTTTTGACCCTTATTTTGGTACTTATTTATAGAATTTCCTTAGACTCCATAATTATTTTGCTAATGATTTCCAGTTAATGCCCTTAACTGAAAAATCAATCACAATCAAACAGAACAATTTGCAGCTAAGTAGAATAATCACGAATTATTATCATTATTTGCAATTAATCAGAATAATCATCCATTATTACTAGATTCCATCAGCCTCCCAAGTCAAATTTCTAATCAATTTTTAATTAATTTTGTACATTAAAAATAAGTCATTGAAATGACAGTTAGAATATTTAGTTGAGAGAGAAAGTGTGACGTGATAATACTTAATTGAGAGGGGTGTAGATAACAATTTTTTTTTCTTTTTCCTTTTCTACAATTGGGCCTCAACAAGCTGTTTTATTTTTCTGACTGAATCTCTTAATGATTGGGTTTCCTTCATTTTTTTTTTATTTTCTGCAGTTTTATTTTAAATGGACCGAAATTCCTTCTCATTTTTTATTTAAATAGAATGAGACTGAATCTCTTTATTTTTAAAACCTATTTCTAAAGATGATAAAAATCTAAATAATATATTTTCTAGTTCCTTTTATTTTTTATTCTGAAATAAAAGAATATATATCAACCTTAATTTTTTCAAAAAATATTTTTCTTTATTTTTCCTTCTTTCTTTTTTTTTTATTTTTGTTATTTTAAATGACAAAGCAATAATAAAAACTAAATAATACACATTTTTTAAATTTTTTTAATTTTCTCTCTTATGTTTTTTTTTATTATTTTGAACTAATTTTTTTGCCCGAATGAAATTGGATGTTGACACACATGAAAGCTACTTTTCTATAGTGCCTAAGAACACTTGGAGATTGACTCAAAGGAAAATGAGCTATAATTAACTTACTCTATTCAAGAATCTGATCAAACACTCTTGCTCTACTTGATGTCAGAAGCTTAGGGATGACCTCGGATCGTCAATCTGATGAGGAATGGGGTCAGAAGTTTAGAGGGAAGTCTGAGAAACTACAGAGAACCTATTTTTAGAGATATGGTAGTTTTTATGAAATGAAATATGAATAACTTGTTTTCCTATTTATATTAACTTTTCATCGAAACAATAAAATATTCAAAAGTCCTTTTACTAATACCACTTCCACTCTAAGTCCATTTTCTAAGTTCACACCCACTACTACTCTTGAACTAATTTCTAAGGTCTTACAACACCTCCTTACAATGCCAAAGCATCCAAGAAGACTAAACCCCCACCAACTGAGCCAACCTTAGACAAAGAGGACTCAATGGTGATTGATGTTGTGATCTAGTCAGAGAAACAAGTTGTCAAAGCCAAGCTTAATTGAGACAATGAGAAGATGCAACTTGAAGCTCCATTAAGGCTAAGCTTGGCAGATGTTGATCTCCAACAACGGATGTTAGACAATGTAGATCAGAAATTTGAAATAAATTTTCTAGGAGAAGTTGCAGTTGCAAAAGAAGAAAAAAACTACTTTTGAGATTTACTATTAGATAAAATTTATAACTGTTGTGCTAAGATCACAACTGCCTGAAAGTGGAGTATCCTTTCCCTTTGAGCTTGTTGAACCAATGTGCTGGAAGCTCTGAAATGGTCACTTCTAGTACCCTCTCTTCCAAATCTATCAAACTATCATCTCCGACACCCTTTACTACACCAAATTTCTCCCAGATCCACCATCTTCACCTCTAACATTAGTCAAATTTGATCAATATATCCTAGACATTGTCTTTCCCTTTTTTGTCACACCATCCAAGCTAGACCCACCACACATCCATCATCACCCTTGAAATAAAGAATCATATAGCTTCGATGAAGTCATCATTGCATAAATAAAATCTTCAACGTTATCCTCTCTCCAAAGGTGTGACACAAACACATTGACTTTACTCATGCAAAATTGCTTATGTTCTTCCCTTTATGGGAACCTTAGCTTTGGAAATTACTACAATAGGAAATGATTTCTTCTAGATAAAACATACAAAAATAAGAGTGCAAATAAAATCATGCAATAAATTTATCGTGGTTTGACACCTCAACTTCTACATCTACAAATACTCAACAAAATATTATCACTCAACCTGTAATTTTCGCCAAGAGAAAATTGTAAACCCTCATACGCAACTTGTAAGATAAAATTGTAAATCCTGCCATACAACTTTTACAAGGATAAAATTGTAAATCCTCTTATGCAACTTTTACAAGGATAAAATTGCAAACCCTTTCAAGAAGACATACAACGAGGAAAGTCTCCTATACATCCAAGAGACATATTGAGTTATGTTAGCGACACTCAAATAAATTTTTCACTTTTAAAGTAGTTTTCTAATTTTTCTTTTTTTCATATGTGGGACTTTAGTGGATACTCATTTAAAAGTAACATCTTGAAAGTTTCAACTACTGTAGACAGAGGGTACTCAAATTATGAGAAGATGATATTAAAAGTTCATAAGAAGATTGAAAAAATATAAATAGAATAGAAAAAAATAATGTATGCATGAGAGTGAGGGAATGAAAGAAAGAAAATGGATTTTACATTTTTCTAATTTTTTTTCAACTTTGATCACAATTAAAATCATAGAAATAAATGATTTAATTGGTGATAAAAAAATGCTAGAATCTGTAACGAGATGACGAAGTTTTCAAAATTTTCTAGAAATTAACGGCATACTTTGGTAAAAAAGTTTACAAAATTTTCTGAATTTACTTTATTTATATATTTAGCTTCAACATAAACTTATATCTTTTAAATTCTAACTATATAAAATAATTAGGAACCTATTATATTATATCAATATTATCTAAGTATATCAATTTAATTTTTATATTGATATTAGTGCAGATACATTAATTTAACTTCAACACAAAATTTATTTTTTTGATTGATTGAACTGTTTAAAACATAATTCGGAAAAACTATTATACTATAATAATATTATTTTATATATATAAAAATATAATTGAAATGAAACCTCTATATGTTGAATTGTCTATTGTACTAATATCAGTTTTCTTTTGTATTTCAACATTTTGTCTGAAAAAATACATAGGGGTCAACTTGTAGTTCAAAATTAAAAGAAATAATTTTTTTTTTCTCAAATTTTGTTTATAAAACACTTCCCCGTTTGAGAAGCAGGGTAGGGTTGGGAGAAAAAGAAGAGTGAATTTTTGCCATCTTGAGAACAACAAGCCATGGAAGATATCACCAAGAATCCTTCTGGAACTTCACTTCTGGTACCATCAGTTCAAGAGTTGGCTAAACAGAATTTGCGTACTGTTCCTAAGAGATACATTCAATCTCACCATGAAGACATGGCCCTCATCTCTCCAGAAGCTCATAGTCTTCAGATTCCAGTTATTGACATGCACAACTTGCTTTCAACACAATCTAAAAGTTCAGAATTGGAAAAGCTTCATCTCGCTTGCAAAGATTGGGGATTCTTCCAGGTTTCTTTTCCTTTCTTTGTTTATCTGTGAATGTAAGATAAAACTATAACAGTAATCATAGAGTGTTGTTATTGACATATAGTTGTCATTTATAACACTATTATTTATCTTTAATAAAATTAATTATATACCCTTAAACTAATATATATACTAAAATAAAGTTATGAGAATAAATAATTTATATTTAAGTTAAAGTATGAGAAAATGAAGAGTTAGATGAAGAATAATTTAACTCTCTAAATTTATCTGTCAAAACACACACACACACACACATATATATATATATATATATATATAATTTTCATTTATTAATTAATGTAATTTATTACTTGTTTAGCTGGTAAATCATGGGGTTAGCATTTCCTTGGTGGAGAAAGTAAAGTTGGAAATTCAAGAATTTTTCAACCTTCCTATGTCGGAGAAGAAAAAGTTCTGGCAAAGTTCACAGCATATGGAAGGTTTTGGACAAGCATTTGTTATGAGTGAAGATCAAGAACTTGATTGGGCTGACCTTTATTACATGACAACCCTTCCAAAACACTTAAGAATGCCCCACTTGTTTCCAAAGCTCCCTCTTCCTTTCAGGTTCTCTCTCTCACTCTAATTTCTGTGTTTTCGTATCATATGATATCTCAAAGAGTTTGCATGTTTCTTTGTCATGCAGAGACACTCTAGAAGTTTACTCTCAGGAAATGAAAGATCTGGCCTTGCTTATTATTGGTCATATGGGAAAAGCTTTGAAGATTGAAGAAAAGGAAATAAAGGAATTGTTTGAAGATGGAATACAGCTGATGAGGATGAATTACTACCCTCCATGCCCTGAACCAGATAAGGTTATTGGCCTCACTATTGGACTTACTATTCTTCTACAAGTCAATGAAGTAGAAGGGTTGCAGATAAGAAAAGATAGCTTCTGGGTCCCAGTTAAACCCTTGCCAAATGCATTCATAGTAAATGTTGGGGACATATTAGAGGTAATATTAATTAATTAATTAATTAATATCATTTCGTATCTTACAACGTAATACATATCAATTGGTTTAAGAAGATTTTTGTCTTTATCACTCAGGACATATATATTATGGAGACAAGTTTCTGTTTCCTTTGTGGATATTTAAGGTTACAGTTATAGATTTAAAAAAGTTAGTATTTCATTCATGTTAAAAGCATTTTTAATTTCCTTATATTACCTATCTTTTTCCTTTATTATTTAACATTCTAAATATTATTCTCTCTCAATTTTTATTTTAATAACGATCTTAAGGTTTTAAACAAGAGAGACACAAAGACTTTTTTTTCTTCAACAGTGCTGTGGCAGTGTCTTTGAGACATGATTGGACTGAAGAGGGACCATACAGTGTACTAACATATCATGAATGCCAAACTCACTTGATTTTGCACTATTTTGCATGTTTTGAACGATAGATTACAACGAACGGAATTTACAAAAGCATTGAGCATCGAGCAATAGTAAATGCAGAAAAGGAAAGACTCTCAATTGCAACATTCTATAGTCCAAATGAAGATGCTATGGTGGGCCCTGCATCAAGCTTGATCAGTGAACAAACACCACCACTATTCAGAAGCATAGGAGTGAAGGACTATTTCAAGGGTTTCTTTTCCCGAAAACTTTATGGAAAATCCTACGTGGAAGTCATGAGAATATAGCATCACAGTTGAAGCTATATGAAGGAAAACTAAAATTGGATATGTTTTACTTTATTGTATCATCGTGTGTTATTTATGTTAATCATATATATCAGTAATGTGTAACAAAAGAGTTTGTAGAGAGCGTAACCTACTAGGACTCTCCTAAACTCTTTTTAGCTTCTTTTCATGAGTTTCTGTAACTTGTTAAAAATGAATTTTAATAAATTTCATGATAAAATTTATAACATAATTTCCTTATAAATTGCTTTGGAATAGGGAAAACGTTATGTTATTGATATGTTATTTTTGGTCGTAGAAGGAATACTCAACTTATCTGAATTTACATATATAACATGTCTTTGTATGCTGAGTAATTTACATACTTAACATCATCTATATTGCAAGTGTGATAATATGATAATTTAATTTAATTTTTATGGATTTTATTGTAGTAAACTATTTTTAAAATTTTATTGTAACTTTATTTGTAAATGTTTTAATAATTTAAATTTTGAGAAAGTAAAATAATTTACTCTAATTTTTGTTATCATTTCTGCAGTTTTTTAAGTAATAACATCCAATGTAAAATATTTATTTCAAAGTTACGGATAGCATAGAAAAACGTGCGGGTTTAGTGGTTGGATTTGCGTTGAATATTGTATACCTATAAAGTGATTTTATATGAATTATAATAAACTGAATTCGTGTAAAGGAGATTTTTAGTTGATTTCTTTAAAATTAATCCTTGTGTTGGATAAAAAAAAAATATTGCATTATACTCTTGACTTACGCTAGTAAATAAACTCTAAGAATAAATTATTTTAGTGAAAAATTAATTTAATAAAAGTCAAGTTTACAAAATTAAATGTACGTTTGGTTTTTAGCCTAAAATATGGAAGCTAAACAGAATTGCTTTTAACCTACCGCAACCCACAATCGTATAACTTAAATTGATAGTTCACCAAGCATACTACCATTTCTTTCAAAATCAATTATGCCAATATTGTCTCCTTCCACTCACATTTAATTTTGAATAATTATATATATATATACACACACACACACTAATTCACCCAAAATTGAGGTGAATAACATTTTTCCATGATCATTTAATCATGCGGTTGGAAGAAATATCCTATCCAATTATGAAAAATGTACCAGATCTTATAAAATTCTATATATCAAAATTTAAAATATTTATATGTTGAGATTAAGGATTAAAAAAAGTTTCATATTCATAAATATTTTCAAAATAGAATCTTTGATAGAAACTAAATGAATATATATAATGAATAGTTACACTATATATATATATATTTAATTATTATACAGATATCATGTATCTAATATGTGAATATTCACCTTTTCATTTATATATTTTTTAAATGATTAAATAAATAAAATAAAATTATTAATATAAAAAATATTTACTATTGAAAAATTACTTAAAATTAAGTTATATATATTTTTATTTAAATATAAGAATTTGAAGTCTTTTTAAAAGATGATTTTCCTAAATTGGACTCTTTGATTCAACCTAATTAAATTTTAATTTTAAAAAACATTATATTTATTTGCATTAATATTTGATTATGCAATTTTATATAAATTACATTTTTAAATTAATGTTCTATCAAAATTTAAATTTAAAGAATTGCTTTAAAAATTATTTATAACTAAAAAATAAAATAAAAAGTATTCGTTGGTCGGGTACTCACATTATAAAAAATTTTATGAATTATTTTTCATGAATACTTTTTGATTAATATCCAACGAGTACAAGTAACAACACCAAACATGTTTGTTTATATTTGACACGAAATAGGTAGTTAGTACCGTATTGCACCTCCCATTTTTATCCGTGGTTGCGATGCCTCATGCATAGACTCTCCCGTTAAGGTATGACACCTGTAAATGGTAAATGCTTTTATAACAACAAAATTGATAATAATTAAGGTCAGAAACCAGGTAGGAAAGAAATTAACCTTATCTCTTTCCGTGCCAAAATTGTATAGGTAAATCTTTTTAAGGTTATGTATTTAACAAGATTAAATTTAGGTTCCGTTGTCTGGTTCGTTATATTAATTTAATAATATATTAAAATGATTTAACGATTTTGTTAAAATAAATAGTGAATGCACATGCAACATTATACTAACTAAAATCCAAGATTACCCTGACATCTTGGTTAGTATCTATTTCCTACACACACACACACACACACACACATATATATATATATATATATATATAT
>Ga0209489_108369_pt1 | contig 14202 bp, 8 predicted proteins | sample SiratrowhiteBW_FD_187527 | JGI IMG/M metagenome (GOLD analysis project Ga0209489, IMG submission 187527) | Root nodule microbial communities of legume samples collected from California, USA - Siratro white BW (SPAdes) (version 2) | ecosystem: Host-associated > Plants > Roots > Nodule | place: USA... | reverse complement strand
TCTCTCTCTCTCTATATATATATATATATATATATATATATATATATATTGCCACAAAAAGATTCTAATGTTTCCAACGAATTAAGACTTTTCTTGTAAACCAGATTCTGAATGCCTGTCTTACATCTTGCAAAGCGTTATTACATAACAAAAAAAAAAAAAAAAAAAAAAAAAAAAAAAAAAAAACAAATAAAATAAGTAAATCATTATGCAAATGATCATTAGCGCAGATCTTTACGTGCAATAAGTAGTCATAAAAAGCATGCATTAACCCTACTTCAATATGTATGTAACTCCAACATTAAACTGCAGAGAGAGATTGAAATGTTTTCAAGGCACTCTTATTTACATTTGGATCCTGTGCCCATTGCTGCAGCAAACCTAAAAATATAATGCTGTCCTGCTAGTTCAACATCTCGTTCAAATCATCCATACAAACCAATTGGCTTGGACCCAATACAAAATTAAAAGAAAAAGATAATTTTTACTATAGATAGATTATCAGTGCTCCAGTTTAATTAGTAAGTATTACTAGGGTTTAAACAAAGTAAAACTCAATCTTCATAAATTTTGAATTTAATGCAATGCTGGGGATGAGTTATTAGGTGCTAATCTGAAAGCAGTGGAGAAGTCGTTTTCAAAAACAAAAATAACAAGGAATATATTTCCACTTTTTTTAGAATATACTAAGAAATATACATCTGCAATCATAGGTGTCTGTGTGATTATATATCTTTGTTTACTATTTGCATTTTTTTTTTCTCTATCCTACTAGCATCTCATTTTTTGTGGAATTTATATTGTAAAAACCATATTTTGGTGTACTCATATGGTTTTTGACTATTGTTTGTGAGCTAAAGTAGCTGAGGTAAGGTTCCAAAAGGCCTTTTCTGAAGCTATGAACTGCTGAGAATATAGAGAAAGAGAGAGGTTCCTGTGAGTGATTATTGCATATATTTTTCAAAGGCAAAATATGTCTTGGTGTACTCCTTTGGAGTGTTATGTTCATCAGTTAGCAAAAGTTTCAAGGAAAATGTTTAATCTTCACATGGATAAAGTAAATTATAGTTTATGTTTTATACATAAAAAGAGAGTGTTAGCAGCAAAATGATTAAAAAATATTCACGACTAGCTAATGACACCACTTATTTTTAATTATTTACTAAACCGTTATTAGTTAATTCAGATGTTATTATTATGAAATAATTATTAATTAATCGCATATATAAAATAAGTAATGTCAAAACATCAATTTTTATAAAGAAAATATGTTGTAGAATGCAGGGTAATTTGTAAAGATGAAAGTATTATATATATGGTCAGAATTTGTAGCACTTTGAATTTCATAATTTTTATTTTTACATTGATTTTATATGTTTGTGAAAAAAAAAAAAAAAAAGAGTGATGAGATAGTTGTCTGCTCCTCTGTGTGACGCGCTGTTACGACACGTGGCTTACCACGCTTGTGATTTGGTGAGAGGAGATAAATAGTTAACATGAAAGTCAAAGTATATGATAAATAAAATGATAAGTTAAGTTGTTTGGTAAAAAAAATAAAAGAGATAGTTAAAATAATAAAAATAAGTGAAACAAAATTATATTAATTTCACTATTTTTCTTATTCACTAAATATCAATAGCATTTCTTTCTTTATCTATTTCAAAGTAAGAATATTTTATTAGTTTCTTCAACCTGTGACTTATGAAAGCATTTTTTATTAAATACTTCGTATATTTTTTCTAACAAAAATATTTTTTAAAAATCAATTAACTAATTTATTATATTAATAAAAATAGTTATTTAAATTCATATATTTTTGCAAAATTATCCATGGCGGAAATGAGATATTTTTAAAATATATTATCAAAATTTTTTGACATGTTTATTTTTTAAAATTTTATTTGGGTGACAAAATAAAACTTTCGAATTTTTATTCATACAAAATAAAGCTATTAAGCTCCCAATATGTTTGAGGCATTATTAATATATTTCTGCTTACTATTTATTGAACTTAAAAACGATTTACAATTAAAAACACTTTTTACTCAAAAAAAAAATAAGTTTGTGGATCGATTCAACTTAAGTTATTTAACTTGTGTTTCAAATAAAAAGTAATCCAATTTAATTTGTACCATAAATTCTTTCATCTGGGTCAACCCACCTAGCTGAGCTCTTAAATTAGATCCTAATTGGTTCATACTTTTACAAATTTTAGCTATATGCGATTGCTAATATAGTGTGAATTTTACTACTATAAAGTTACTACTATATAATCGACAAATAATAAGTGTTTTGTGAATTTTACTATTACTTTTGGTTATCTTTTTATAAAACAAACACTATTATTTTTAACACTATCATTTATTTTTATGAAAATAATAAGAAGATTTATAGTTTATGAATATTTTTAAATTTTGTGTAAAATTTTAAATAAGACAACAAGTTTAAAAAACTACTTTATTCTATTTAATTTCAGGTTATGTATTAGTGTGCCAAAAATGTGAGTTTCATTTAACAGGTTATTTGTTTAACGCACGAATCTTAATTAGTTGATTATTTCTTATGAATGCTTCTTTTGATTTGTTTTTCTTTTTCACAAATAATCATAAAAGAAAAAAATGAAACAACTTAAAGAAACAGTTTCTTAAATTTTCTTTTTTACTTCCAAAGGATGCAAAGAGTGGAAAAGCCGAACATAGAAGAAACGGTTGTGTTTATTTTGAATTTTTATTATTTAAATCAGTATAAAAAGAATAAAACAGTTTTATTTGAGTGGTAAACGTTTATAAGAATAAAATTATAAGAAACAGTTTCTCCTTCGATTGGTTCACTTTCTTTTAAAACTGCCATCCAAATATAAAAAATATTTTGAACATTTCAACCCATTGTACCTGTTATGCATCACAATTATAATGAACATGCACCTCACCAAAAAAAGACAAATGTGATTCAATTCCATACAAAATTTTGATGTTTGGTTGCTTTCGAATAAAAGTGGTTTTGCTATCAAATTCTGAAGATTGAACCACTTTGATAAATCAACTAATTATATGAATCAACTTATGCAAACTATGAACTCTGGATTAGTCAGAGCACCTTAATTTTCTCTCCAAAAAATTGGAGGGTTAAGACAGAAAGAAAATGAAGTGGTGGTAGGATAAAGAAAAATGTAAATAGTAAACAAAGAGTACTATGAATTTGCATGCTTTTTACATAGATTCTCTATTTTCTCTTGCTCAAAACTTTCTCCATGTATTCTCTGTGTGGCTTGAGTTTAATTTTTGCTTTAATTTAGTTCTAAGTGTTTCATGTCTGTCTTATGCTATGTTTCTGGTGTATATGAATTGAGTTGAACTGATAAAGAGACAGAAAGGATCCAAATCGAACTGATATAAGGGAGACTTTTCAGAATGTGGTTAGCTGTAAAAAGCTTTCTCAGATATTTTATGTTTTTGCACTCCAATGCTGTCACAATTTATATGGCACTGTGAAGTCACCACCTTAAGTATTATTCAAACAATGGCATCACTTCAATTATGTGCACATATTCCTTGATATAGCTAAGCACTTGAGAAAGCCACACAAGGATTGCACTTGTGATGTTCTCACAGCATGACCTACGAAACATTTTACAAAAGGAAATAACTTTCAAATCACATTTCAACGCATGCATGCAAATATTATGACAAAAAAATTTCCGTATGAAGCTCAGGAAACTGTGTTTCTCACTGCACAAAATTTAAATCTGCAAGGCTTTCGACAATCTACATTTATTGGGGTGAATTAAAATAGACAACATTAACATGAACTGCCATGAAATTGTATCTGAATCAAATTAAATCCAAAAAAGAAATACAAACGTAGCTTAAGCTTTAAGGTAAATTATTAATGAAGTTGATGACAGAAGTTATACTTTGGTATATATATCTTTTTTTCTATATCAGGACTTTGTCTATGTTGCATACGCTTCAAGCAACTTTAATTTATTGCAGAATTGGAGACTTAATTACAACCATATACAAACTAGACTGAAAGTAAATCTTGCTGCAACTGAACCAAGTTTGCTACATTTGCTCTACACTTCTTTGTCTTTTATGATAAAGAATATTTGAAACTCGTAAAGCATTAGAAAAGACATGCCATATTCTACTTTATTAAACTCACCCTATATATTCTTCAGCTTACTGTTTAGGGGATTAATATGAAAATAAAATCACCATAGGATAGGGTAGGATCTAGCACATAGTTGGTTCTCTTAAAGAGGTAAATCTGAGACTCTTGTTGGTTGTACTTTCTCTTGCAGAGGTTAGGTTTGGATGCTGATACCCTTTACCACTTCTTGCCAGATATCTGCTATTTGCAAATTAAGCAAAATTTGCTTTTGCCCTTAGTTATATTTACTATTAATATACCCGTAACACAAAAACAGCTTGTAAAATCTATGTGAACCAAGAAAAATTACTTTAACCAACACATATATGATAAATAACTTCCCCTTTTATCTGACATAATTTATTTTCTGCATATTTCCCTATTTTAAATAGATGTGATGAGAAAAACAGTGGTTTAGGACAAGCCAAGTTCAAGAGGTTGCCCTGTTTTGGGGTTATTAAGGAGACTCTTGAGTGTGTGTGAATAGCAGAAGAATCAACCCCAATTGAAATTAACGAAAATAGCCCTCCCTTAACTCCACTATTAGAAGTTAATTAGCAATAGTTTGATGAAGTCAATAAAATAAAACCAACCTAAATGAAAAATCAACACAACAACATTAACAAGAGACCATTCCACATTGCAATCTCCTTTCTTCTTCTCAGACAGTTCAGTTCCTCACGCTTTGCTTACTTTCTCTCTCTTTTCTCTTCAAACACTGAAATCGTGTTTCTCGCATTTTCTTGAAACCCAAACCCTACCCATTTCTCCCTCGCACTCTTTCACCCTTTCTCTTCCTCTGAAGCTTCCAGGTTCAGCGGACTCTGTGTTTCTTCAGAAACCCGTTTAAGAGTTTCACCTTTTGATCCCTTTTACTTTTGTTTTGCCCATAAATTGAGCATCTTTCGCGTACCCACATGCAGATTTGTGGTAGTGAATCGCTAATTTTTGTTTTTGTGTGTCGTAGGTATTTCACGTTGTCATTTTATGGAGCTTTTTTCAGAGGCAAGAACTGGGGTTTCGTTATTTTTGGTTGAATATTAATTTAGAGAGATTAGTTTGGGATCCACTTGCAAAGTTGCAATATTTGTGCTGAATGATGTCTCAGCAGCAAAACCAAAACCTACCTGCGGCTCCGCAATCTCTGCTACAACAAACGGGTTTTGAAGCTGATGTTAAACCCTTCTCATTAAGGTACTAATCATTTACTTCAAAGAGTTACCATAAACATTCTTATGCATTTCAATTTTCGAGTGAGGTTTTTTACTTTTTTTTCCTTTAACATTAGGCCATCCATTATTGCATGTTCTATATTGATCTCTTGCATTATGTTGAGCTTGTAAGTTGTGAAGTGAATCACGTGTTTGTTCTAGGTTATTATTATTATTTATGATCTTTCCAGCACAAGTGCACAACTTAAGCTTATGATTATTCTCTGTTCATCAACTCCTTTTCTTTTGCATTTCCCTTTGAGAATTTTATGAAAACTGTGTTTAGATTTTGGAAGGTTTGTTTAAGGCTAGTTAAAAAACACAAGGTAAATAGACAAGAAATAAATTTTTTTCTTTATCGATGATAGATTATAAATTATGTTGCAGACAGTATGTTCTTGCTTCTCGTCACCGAAATGTCCTTCAAAACTGGCCATTTCATGAGAAGCACTTGAAATTGTGTCTTAAACATGGTCTTAAGGAGAAGGAGGTGCTGCCACCACTTGGACTTCAAGCTTCACTTTCTGAACCACTCAAAGATAGTTCTAACTTGGTGTATTCATCAAGTGATGGTAATAATAATAATAAAAAAGAAGAAGCTGATTCCTGCAAAGCTGAAGTGCCACATCTCTATGGTTACCACTCACAAACTATTCAAAATGACTGTGACTACAAAGTGAAAGAGGGAAATCAGCATAACAGCTGCAATATTTCTGCCAATTTGTCTGAGCCAGCGTACACATGCACCCTCCCAAGTTCAACTCATGCTCACAAGAGAAGTCCCTTATTGCCACCACCATCCAAGGCAGTGAAAGATAAATGCAGAAGGCATAAAGGGAGATGCAAGAAACGGTCCATGGTGGATATTTTAGCAGTGGCACGGCACAGTACTTTAGATGAGATTCATATGATGAACAAGTTTTATTATGCAGAAACTGTGATTGAAGGGTGTCAGCAAACGGTGCCCTATGGAAATATTTCCAGGGCTGAGCAAGAGGGTGAGGATTCATGTAGAAAAGGTGGGAGTGAAGATGCATGTGATGGTGTAGCTAATATTGATATGGCACCAAAGGGGCCATTGCTTCTGAAGTTCAAGCTCAATGGATGTAATCTAAATAGGTATTGCAGAACATAAATAAATTCTGTTAAATTTTATGCAGTTTTATTACATATGATGCATTCCATCATCTAAGAAATAGAAAGCGTTGTCTTCGTTATATGAGAGATTATAAAGAAAGAAATAGCAATGAACAAATCTATATTGAAAGAAAGAAACTCCAAATGTAGCAGCTAGTACAGAATCAGAAGGGTGATTAAGGTGCAGGCATGCACATTAATAACACTGCAAATGTTTTGGTTGGTGAACTCTAAGCAGTGTTTGATTTCACATTTTTCGTTTCTCTTCTCTTTAATCAAATGTAAAAGTTCTTCAATTGCCTTCTATTGAAGTTCTATCTTTTACTCACTGGTTCATTGAAAAAACAGGTACGTCTATTTTTTTTTATCTAAAACTATATTTGCTTAATTATATATATTTATATAATGGATAAAATTGTATGGATGGAACTTTTCCTCATGTTACATTATTTAATATTATTTTAGTGGATCATATTTTTTTTGATAAATGATCGTTTGTACTGAAAGTTTCATTTAGATATATTATATGTAACAAAAATTATATTGATATAAAACCATTTAATGTTTGGTTTATAATTAAATTGATCGTAAATATTTCTAGAAATATATTAAAATAATAATTATTTAATTATTTTTGTTGTTTAATTTTAATAAAATTTGACATAAATAATCACAATCATATAAAATTATGATTTAATGATGAAATCATTAAAAATTCGTTTTTACATAAAATTATTATATAATACTTAACAACAATTACATACTTTGATAAATTTAAATACATAATTTTTACAAAATATTACACCAATAGATGGATCAAACTCATATGACTAATGATAAATGAATTTGGGTAAAGCTCATATCATTAAGCCATGGATAAATTATGGCACGGATCATAATTTTTAGTGGTGTTTTTAATTCTAGGATTTGTTTACTCTAAATTATATTCCAACTAGTTTTTAGTTTATAAGAAGTAAACATTGTAAATAATGTTTTACATAAATTTTTCATTGTTAAATGGAACTATATTCATTCCATATAGACATAGTACTTCATCCCCAAACAAGAAAGGGACAATAAATTTGCTAACAAATTACGATGCTTAGTTAATTCTACAGACGATGAAAAGTATCATGTATACCAATTCACGAAAAATAAATTAAAATTACCTTAAATTCGTTTTGATTTTTAGGTTGGAAAGTTTAATACACTTAAATAGCGTTATTTCATGAAGTAAGATAAGAAGAAAGATTGTATAATTACACTAGAACATTTTAGGTTGAAATCGTGACATGTGTACTTTTTTTTGAGAATTTTTAGATGATATCCTTTCTGTAATAATATGATAAGTTAATGTATTATTTTGCAATAAATTTCCATTTTTTTTATTATACTGAGCCTGTATGTTTTTTTTATTGGATTTCATTAAGTTGGACCTAATAAATATTCTATTTTTTTACTGAAATATATTCATACCATTTTATTAAAATACGAAAAATCACATGCTTAACAGAGAAAATACAAAAAATCGCATGATTAAAATTGTAGAATTTCCAAATACTTTAAATCACTAGTTTAACAACTAAACTGTTGTGATTCAAATCCCTTTTAACATATTTACTTTTAAGCTAACTGCAGAATCTGAATTGTTCTTTCTTATTGTCGATCTTAACTACATGAGATTGAGTGAGTTTATATTTCCCATGTTTGAAAACTATCATAATTATAAAAAAAAAAAAATTACTATACTGTCATTCTATCAAAACAAACAAAATTTGTTTCTACAGTGCTTTATTTATAAGCACTTTATTAGGGCAAAATAAATTATGACTTTTTGTTGAAGATAAGAATTTGGTTTTATTTTTGTGAATAATTTTATTTACTTTTTTTATCTAAAACCTATTTTTAAAGAGGTTCAATGTAATTAAATGACTCTACCTATCAACATTTTCTTATTATTTACTTTTATTCCAAATCGATATACATAATTAACAAAATGTATTTGAGGTTTTTTTTAGAGTAAAGTTGGATTTTTTATAGTTTTTAAATGTGTGTATATTTTTTCTTTTACACACTCACCCTTCTCTTTAGTATTTAAATAAATATCAATTCCCTTTTTATTTTAATAAATTACACTTGTTTTTCTTATGTATTTAATAAAGTAACACTTACATCTATTATTTTATTTAAAAATATCATACTTACTAAATTTAAATAAGAAATATAAAAATAGCAAAGTCTTAAAAGATAAAAAATAAAGATTTTGTCATGAACAAGCAATTAAATGTTTTAATTACAATAAAAATACTTTCATTTTTTCTAGGGTATTATCAAATAATATTCACACAACTTTTGGAGAGACTCTAAGATTTTTGGGTTCAAGGTTCAATTTTCTTTTTTCTTCTCTTTTACCTTTCTTCTTATTTCTCTTTTTCTTTCTTGGTTTTTTTATTAAGGAAGATAATATTTGCATGCTCTTTTTCTCCTTCTCTCTTTCACTGTGACTCCAACTCTGATCTATTTTAAGATCATTTTCTACCTTTAAATGATAGCATGATAAGTAACACATCAATTTCATTGAAATTTTGAATAAATAAAGTTTATTTTTGTGTTTATAATCACTTTATATTCCAAATTAATACATATAATTATTTTATAATATTTTTAGCTTTAGTAGTTTAGAATTTTGATTCCCTCCGCTAATTTATATTTAAGTATGTATTTTGGTTGTTTTTTGAGATAGAAGCTTATTGGTGATTTGGTTCTTAAAGTTCTAGTTGATTGACCTTTCTTAGATTTCATGTAATTTTCACATAAGAAGAATTATTATTTATTTTATTTTAGTTGAGTTGGAATTTTGGTAAGAGTTAATTATGAAACCTTGGTATAGTGTTGATTGTTGAAATGAGAAACAATATTGTTAACTAATTGAATTGGTATTTGATTGAATAATTTTGGTTTGAAATGATGACATCAGCTTAAGAATATCAGTTTTGACAGTAGATCATTTAGATATGGTTATCAATATATTGTAAGAAATGCTAAATATAAATATTTTATTAATATTCCAGGAAGTGTTTGTTTATTATCATCTAATTGTATAAAATTGTACTTAAATTTATTATAAATCTTTAATGGATGGACATTCTCACGGTGGTCCTACGAAAATATAAATTTTTTATATTAATCTTTTGTTAAATTACATTAATATAGGTATAAATATTGTTTTGATTATATATATATATATATATATATATGTATATATATATATATTAGAATAGATATGTTTTGTATTTATATTATATTTTATAATATATTTGTATAAAAAGATGTTACACAATAGCTTAGTAGATAATATTTTTTTTTCATATTTCGCGGAACATTTTCTCTTGATATTATGTGGGATTTTACAAAATTCAATGAAACTCGTCTTTTTGCAAAATTTTAAAAGAAATTCATCTAAAAATCTTACAATATAAGAATTCTAATAATAAAAAACTTTTATGAAACTTCGTCATGATGAACTATGATCACAAAATCATAAACAAGATTAATTTTTAACCCATTAAATTAGACAAAAATTATTACAAAATCAAAAAATATATCACACTTTAATTTTAAAATATATATTCATCTCTTTTATTCTATTACTAAAGTAACCATTGTTCTATTATTATTGCCAAGGTAATCACATGTTAATATAACGATATATTAACAAATTTAATCTGTGTTTTATAGTTATTTATTTATTTTTATTTCAAAATAATGTTTTATCAAGATTTTTTTTTACATTTTTATAAGATGATTTTTTTGTTTAGTGACACTGTAACTATTTGAATTTTCAGCTTTTAACTTCTGTTAAAAAATGTACATTTAATTATGTCAGTATTTTAAAATAAAATAAAATAAAAAAGAACTTACAAGGAACCAAGGTGATGCCAAGTATATGTGGAAAGATTTGTCCTATGAGAGTTGGTTGATGTAAGATCTTGTCTTAATAGAATGTGATGTAATGCATATGCATTGTGTGCAAGCCAATGCTATTGGTGGATTCGCCTCTACCGTTTCCAAGTCATTACCTTCACCTTCACCTTCACCTTCAACAACCATGGCCATGCCTTCTCCTAACTCGCTCCGAGTTGCAGCGGCCCAGATGACATCCGTCAGCGACCTCGCCGCCAATTTCGCCACCTGCTCTCGGCTTGTCAAAGTTCTATTCTTTTTCATCTTTTCTTTTCTGGGTTCCCTTTATTTTCTCTCATATTCTCCTATTCTGTTCTATATCATTCTTTTTCTGTTTTTTTTTTTTTTAATTATTGATTGTTTGGTAGTACTGAGTATTGGGTTTGGTGTGCAAAGGAAGCAGCTTCAGCTGGAGCCAAATTGCTTTGCTTTCCTGAGGCCTTCTCTTATGTGGGTATCAAGGATGGGGACAGTGTTAGGGTTGCTCAGCCATTGGATGGACCAATTATGACCCAGTACTGCTCTCTGGCCAGGTCATACTTTTACCCATCTCTTCATTTTTCTTCATATTTCAACTCTTCAATTGTCAATCATCCAACCAACCAAGTGTTTGCATTCTCCAATTTAAGACTCCTCATGGGTGTGAACAATTTGTTTTTTTGCATTTTTTGTGTGGAAAATGTTAATACTTTACATGTTCTAATGCACTGCAGAGAATCCAGCATTTGGTTGTCACTTGGAGGCTTCCAAGAGAAAGGATCTGATCCTCAACACTTGTGTAATACTCACGTTATAGTAGATGAGACCGGGAAAATTAGAAGCTCTTATAGAAAGATACACCTGTAAGATCAGTAACTTATAATACTTGCACCTATAAATAATGTAAATGATTGTTTATCAACTCCTGAATTGAGAAATTTACTGCTTTCTGTTTGTGCTATTGTGGCTGTATAAACAATTGAAATTTAAGTTTTACTTTATTTTATTTGAAGGTTTGATGTAGATGTTCCTGGTGGAAGGGTATATAAAGAAAGTAGTTTTACAGAACCAGGTTGGATATTTACTCTCTCTATGAAGTATTGAAGATTAACGAGCTTTTGTTTTGCTTAGTCACGAGTGTAACGTTCTTTCTGAAAAAACTGAGGCTGGTTTGAAATTTTCATCTTCCTGCATCCTTCTAAATGAACAAGAAAATCTATCTTGCTGATGTTTTCAGGCAAGGATATTGTTGCAGTAGACAGTCCTATTGGGCGTCTGGGCCTCAGTACTTGCTATGATTTGAGATTTCCTGAGATGTACCAATTGTTACGTTTCCAACATGAAGCACAGGTAATGAGTGGAAATGTTACTTTCCTGATTAAATTTGGTTGTCTAGAGTCTAAAATTTTGGTTCATTTTACAACATCCAGGTACTATTGGTACCTTCAGCATTCACTAAAGTGACAGGTGAAGCACACTGGGAGATTCTCCTTCGTGCTCGTGCAATTGAGACTCAATGTTATGTAAGAATTCATTTTTGCATTTAATAGTATGCTTCCATAAGCCCCAGCTGAAGTGTGCTTAAAGTATAATATTTCAACTATTTTTTTCTTTGACACTTTTTTATAGAAATGTGGTTTGATGAATGGATTATCAGGTGATTGCTGCTGCTCAAACTGGCAAACATGGTGATAAAAGAGAAAGCTATGGTGATACATTAATTATTGATCCGTGGGGGACAATTGTTGGCAGATTACCAGGTAAAAATCCTGGCAGTTCCTCGTGTTCATTGTGTTAATTCATTATTCAAAGCACACTAAACGAAATTCATTGAGTTTTCATTTATAACTCATTACAAGTGAAAAGCATGTGAGGAAAGAAATAGGGAATGGGAACTGCCATAGTTTCCCAAGGGAGTGTGTTATAGGAGAAGACATAATCTTGCTTCAATTTTATTTGGTAGAAGATTCTTTTTAGTGGTACTTGCATTGTTGGTCTTGGAGGTTTCAGCTGTTATGAATGTGTTGTACATTAAAACTTCCGTTTTATAGCATCATACAAGTTTATGTATTCTTTATGGTTCAAACAATGTATTGCTTGATGTAGTTTCTTGAAGTACCAAATTTTCTTTGTTTAGACCAAGGTTTGCTGAATTCCGTGGTTGGTTTTATGCTCCTTTTTCAGATCGTTTGTCTACAGGCATTGTAGTAGCTGATATTGATTTATCACTTGTTGATTCAGTTAGAGAGAAAATGCCAATTGCCAAGGTAGGTTTGTAACATGTATCTAGTAGTGAGCCATACTAACAATGCATTATTTGACTCTTTATTATAGCATAAATTTATATTTGTCTCACTCACTAAAAATATCTGCCTGCTTTCAGTGACTCCTAATTGAAATTCATATAAAATAAACAGTGTTGGAAAAATGTGGTTAACACTTCTCTTGTTTTTATTGGAGCACAGCTTTTGCTAGTACCAACTTTACCAGTTTCTTGTGCTTACACGTTTGTTTTTTGGCTTCAGCAAAGGATGCCAATTGACTTCTGGAAAGCTGCATCTCTATAGTTCTTATTTGGACCAATCAATAAGGGGTGCTTATTTAAAAATCTGGGATTTGTTTGTACCAAATGAAAAATGGGACTTCCATATTAGATTCCCTTAAAGATGGTATATACAAATATGAATTTCGGACTTTGTGGTAATAAGTAATCAAGTGCCTTCATATGTTCTACTCATTTGTGCATGGTCCATGTTACTTGTTTTGTAAGTTCCACAGGATTCGTTGTGTGCATTTATACTAAGATTAAACTTATCCTGTCGTTTGAGTTCACCTGTTTTCTGAACCCCAAAGATTAAGATATCGAAAATATATTCCATTGTAAAAACAATTTGCTCTTATTTTTCCAATTAATATGAATTATCTAAAAATAATTATAAGTTTTGAAAATTAGCTAACTTTTTTTTTTCTTGTAAAGATATGTAATTAAAAAAGTTATGAAGGTGGATATAATTCATTACAAAATTAATTATATTTTACGCCAATAAAAAAATAGAAAACATGTTTATTTAACGGTTCAATATTATAACGTAAAAAATGAAAAATGCTAGTCATTGTCTGGGTGCAGATAACGAACGTGTTCGTATAAATCTCACCACGCGAATGGTGTTGCAGATGTTCTTGCTGCTCAATGTAACTGTTTGGGATCATCCCCTGACAAGACATTTATGATCTTTGGACGTAAATTCATGTATATTCCACGTAGTTTCCTTCATCGTTTTTCACTTTCCTCTTGTGCCAGATAAAAACTTTTTAACTGGTAATAATTACGAGTACGTCTGCTGTTGAAAAAATAAATATAAAAAACCTGCTTGACGCTTTGATTTCAAGCTTCTTGATAGGGGAAAATTAAGAGTAAAATCTAACCACCTTCATGATTTGTCATTTATCTATTCTTTTATCAGCGACCAGAAGTGTAATAACAAAACTCTAAGGATAAAAGCTTGTAAAATATAAATTTATTTAATAATAACTTTCTGCTGGGACTAATATTTTCAGGTGAGCAACGTTCAGTAACATTTCTTTTTGCCATAAGACAACAGTGATTCCCCGAGTAATGGGGGAAAATGGAACTCTATATTCTTTAACTTTTCTGTCCGATCTTACACTTCACATATATATGTAAAGAAAAACGCTGTGAAACAAATTATTAAAACAGAGCAACAAATTAAAAAAAAAAAAAAAAAAAAAAAAAAAAAAA